>OFHA01001368.1_pt1 | contig 17097 bp, 16 predicted proteins | sample 1521891 | NCBI WGS metagenome assembly OFHA01 (sample SAMEA3504089, study PRJEB24116) | mouse gut metagenome | biome: mouse gut; feature: mouse-associated habitat; material: faeces | place: Denmark | collected 2011
CAGGGTGACGGAGAGCCGGACATGACGAGGATGTATGTCCACAGGGAGAAGAACGTGCGGGGCGATACATTAACAAATCAAGCAAAATCAAGGCATTCCGCGATTCAGTAAAAGCAGAATTTCCCCTGCTAAATCATTCAGCCCCAAATTCGATTGATTTAACAGAATTTTCGGGGTATAATGATTTTAAGGTCATATACCTTTTGGGAATGGCTGTTACATTTCCTGATGATGCACAAAAGGAGGATATGGCTGTGGATACAGAAATAAAAAATGCGGTAAGCGCAGCAGATACGGAAGCCCAGTATGATGATAAGGCAAAACGCCTGCTTAGCAATAAAATCATACTTGCACATATTCTGATAAAGACTGTTGATGAGTTTCGAAAGATGAGTCCGAAAGATGTTGTGCCTTACATTGAGGGAGAGCCTTTTGTCAGCGTTGTTCCGGTAGAGCCGGGGCTAACCAATGCCGAAAAAATACCATCTGGCGACGGTTTGAAAGGCGGGCAGCGGATTGTCGGAATGAATACAGAGAATGCGGAGGTCAACGAAGGGCTTATCCGGTTTGACATTATCTTTTATGTGCGCATGAGAGACGGTATCTCACAGGTTATCGTGAACTTGGAGGCACAGAAAGATGAGCCAATAAGCTACTATATCCTGAACAGGGCAGTTTTCTATGTGAGCCGCCTTGTTTCCTCGCAGAAGGAACGGGATTTTGTCAAGACAAACTATAATGACATCAGGCGTGTATTCAGTATTTGGGTGTGTATGGGCATGGACGAAAGCAGTATGGCTTATGTGCATCTTGCGAAAGACGATCTGCTTGGTTCCTATCCGTGGAAAGGCGGGCTTGACCTGCTGAATATTGTCCTGATTGGTATAGCAAATGAACTTCCAGAGCATGATGAGAAGTATGAGCTGCACCGTCTGCTGAGTACGTTGCTTTCAATGGAGTTGACCGTTGATGAAAAATTAGGAATTATAAGAACAGAGTATAGTATTCCGGTAGATGACAAATTGAGAAAGGATATGAGCGCTATGTGTAATCTTTCACAGGGAATCAGGGAAAATGCAACAGATAATGCCATAGCAGGCGTAATAATGAATATGCACAGGAAAGGCTATACATTAGAGCAGATAGCAGAATGTGTAGAAAAGACTATTGAAGAAGTAGAGGCTGTCATTAGAAAAAGAGAGCCTGTGCTGGCATAATCACAGTAACGAAATAACACAGACAGTAAAGCAGTGAATTTGTTTTCGGATCAGAGAACAGTTCGCTGCTTTTTTGTTTTCAGGGAGAAAGACAGTCACATCAGATTGTCTTTTTTTCATGCAAGGAAAGGATTGAAAATATGGCAGACGCAAAAACAGAAAAACAGAAAGTAAAGGAGATAACGGACAAACTGGAGGAAGGGTTAAAAGAACTTTTTGAGAGCGGGAAGTACAAAAACTACCTCTCCACCATGTCTAAATTCCATAATTACAGTGTCAACAACACGCTCCTGATAGCCTTACAGCGCCCTGACGCCAGTCTGGTCGCAGGCTACCAGGCATGGCAGAAAAATTTCAACCGCCATGTAAACAAGGGGGAGAAGGGAATCCGTATCCTTGCCCCTGCCCCTTACAAGATCAAAGAGGAACGGGATAAGTTAGACCCTGTGACCGGGGAAATCATGCTTGACCAGGATGGGATGCCGCAGACGGAGGAAGTGGAGATTAAAATCCCCGCTTTCCGTGCGGTATCCGTCTTTGATGTCAAGCAAACATCAGGAGAGCCAATCCCGGAACTGGAGGCAAAAGAGCTTCTGTCCACAGTGGAGGGGTATGAGGACTTTGTTAAGGCAGTCACCTATGTTGCCCCGGTTCCGATCAGCTTTGAGGATATACCCGGAGATTCCAAAGGTTTCTTCAGCCCCACAGAAAAACGGATTGCGGTGCAGGAGGGCATGAGCGAGAGCCAGACTTTAAAGACGATGGTGCATGAAACCGCCCATTCCATGCTGCATGATAAGGAAATCAATAAGGATATTCTTGCGCCCGCAAAGGACAGGAACACCAAAGAGGTGGAAGCCTTATACTCAGCATTCCAAAATGTTAATCATTTTAAAGAATGCTGAGAAATAAGGCACTTTACTACTAAAAGATGAGCATTATTCGTTAGCGCAATCCACAAATCCTTGCCATTTCATCTTCACTGCCCTCCCACATTGCCGCTTCATCAGGTATGGGTGTTGGAACAGATTCCATTGCTCCCCGAAGCTGTTCAACAGACTGCTTTGCATAGTAGTTTTTGGTTGTATCAGTCCTGGCATGTCCTAACACTGTAGAGACAAGTTCGATGGCGATCCCATCCTGGTAAAGATTTGTGGCCCTGGTCCGCCGGAACATGTGGCAATGGACTGAATCTGGAATGCTGATCCCTGCCTCGCTTACCAGGGCTGCATATTTTTTTATAATCCTCTGGACATTTCCAACGGACATCCTGTCTGCCACACCTTTTATCGTTGTGGAAAATAAGTAGGCTTCTTTAGAAGAATTGCTGTGATATACACGCATATACTCCTTAAGGTGTCCAGCCGCCTTAGCTGTCAATTGTATGGTTCTCTCTTTGTTGCCTTTGCCTGTTATGAAAATATTGGGATATTTTGATTCCATTGCAACATCACATAAGCGGATGTTGAGCAGCTCACTGACTCTTACAGCTGTATCGTAGAGGAGAATCAAAATAGCACGGTCCCGTACACCAAACTTCGTATCCGGCGGTGCGGACAGTATTGCGGCAAGTGCATCCTCGGACAGAACAGGCTTTTCCTTTTTTATGGTTTTGCAGGGTGATATCTGGCTGACTGCCAGAGCAACCGACTGGATGGATATGTCCATATCCGAGGCATAGTTCAGATAGGCGCGGATAGCCGCGACTCTTACATTTACAGTTGATGGCTGGCTGCCATTTGCAAGCAGATACTCTCTAAAGTTATAAATACATTCTTTGGTACAGTCGGAAAACTGAAAGGTGCTTATGGACTTACCTAATTCACCTACAAGATAGTTTTTAAATATTGTAAGGGAATCCCTATAGGATTCTGCTGTAGCCTGACTGCGTCCGGCCTGCTTTACCAAATAGACATTTAGAAAGTTCCATGTCTGGGAAAAGAACAGCTGGCCAGACCGTATCTTTTCTGGTTTATTCTTCATAGGGAACCACCTCCGGAATAACCTTTCCCGACACTGTATCTTTCTCCCGGATAGTATCAAATGCCTTTTCTACAAGATGATAGTAATAATACGTTTCATCAGGGCTTTTATGTCCAAGGTATCTGCTTAAATATGGGAGCATAGTGTTTGTATCAATTCCCTGGTGCATCCACTCATTAAACCTCTCCACTACAAAAGCGTGGCGTAAACAGTGGGGCGTCGGGTGTTTAGCAAGTGTCCCGGCAGCTGGAAGCATAGCCCAATGACGGTTAAAACTTGACTCTACTCCGGAACACGAAACAGGCTTATGCGGGTCTTTTCCTGGAAAAGCCCAGTCAATTCCGGGGAAAAGCTTTTCCTGGCATTCTTTATAGCTTTTAAGTACTGGAAGGCTGTCCTGCGGAAGGTATACAAGGCGGTCTTTGCTGCCTTTTGAGCCAAGGATAGTAAGGATCCCTTTTTCCAGGTCTATATGTTCCCACTTTAGCAGCCGCCCTTCTGACAGACGCAGCCCACAGCAAAAATACAGGAGAAAAAGAATCTTGCACTCCCTGTCGAGCCTTAGCTGCTCTGAATTATGGGATGTGCGGATATCCATTTTCCGCAGCAGCTCCTTAACCTCATCTTTTGACGGGATGTAAAGGGCCGGACGGTAAGCCTTGCAGAAAAAATTAGGGATGTATGCTTCCTGGCCGAGGGAAAGGATATATTCACCCAGCACTTTCACGACCGACATACGGCGGTTGTGATAGGCATCTCCTTCGCAAGGTCTGGCTTCGGACCATTTGGCTGCCATTTCATAAGTAACTGTTGTCAGTTCCGGATAATTCTGTACGCAAAAAGTATCAAAGCGTTTTAACAGCTTTTCTTCGGCATGATAGGCATATCCATCAGCCCGTTTTTGTTGTATAAGCCCTTCGATATGATGTGCCAGGCCGCTCTCAAAAATGTATGTCATGATAAGACACCTCCAAATTCCAGAGGGCAGAGCCTCATTTTATCTTCGTCACGTTCAAGATATACCTCAGCAGTTTCCTGACGTGCATGCCCAAGGGCATTAGAAATATCATCAAGCCTGTTGCCTGCCCGGAGCATTCTTGTGGCAAATGTCTTCCGTGTCATATGGAAGCCCTGGCCGGCAGACAGTTCAAAACCATATTCGGCAAGTATTCTTTTTAAAGCCCCGCGGCATGCCGTTGTAACTTTAAGCGGGATATATGGCGCCTGATGGCGGATAAATATATATCCGTTACCTGCGGCAGCCGATTCCGGACGCCCATCCATGATGTATTTATATACTGAATTACCTACGTCTGTCGGTACTGGAAGCGTGATTGCTTTTCTTGTTTTCTGCTGGATGAAGGAGACCGTTTTATTTTTCCAGTCGAAATCATTTACCTGGAGCTTTAGGATGTCTGCGCCCCTGATACCCATCCGGAGTCCGAGCATAACCATGGCTGTGTCCCTGAGTTCTATGGGGGTGGAGGCTTTCTCACGGTATTCATATATTTTCTTAACCATATCATCGCTCAGGACATCAACGATGCTGCGATGGGGAGCGCAGCCTGCGGATACCGCAAAAACAAGTGTCGGCAAAACCAGATCCTGGCCGGCCATGTACCGCAGAAGCTGGCGGAGTTTAGACCCATATGCATTTTTACTCTCCGGGGTCGAGTGGACATCCTGGTTATGGAATGCTTTCACCACATCCGGCGTTATGGACATTGGATGATCTATCCCGTTGTCTTCAAGATATTTGAAAAAACTGCATCCGGCAGCTCTGCACATGGTAAGTGTATTATTGGCCATCCCATCCCGCCTGCGGCTCTCTATAAAACCATCAAGAATGGTTTTGCTCCATGACGGGAGTTGGTCGGACGCACGCTTTTGGCCTGCAGTTATGTTAGATTCCATTGTGCCCTGGAGATACTTCCCAAACATTCTGATCGTGTGTGAACGGCGGGCCGATATGGAATTGCCGGCTTTGGCCTGATCCGGACAATCCGGAAGCATATCTATCCATAGGGTTACAGTTTCTGGTGAATGTTCCAGACGGTTAAGTTCCAAAAACATAAAATACCAGGTGAAATCATTGCGGTAAACAGCTTTTGATGACTCCATGTATTTCCAATCATTCAGAGCGTCAAGATATTCTTCCGCTTTATGTTCAAGGGGTACACTGGGATGAAATGCGACGCCTGTTTTTGGAAGCCTCATACCCGGCAGTATTTCAGCGTTCCCACCAAAAAGAACCAGCTGATAGCACTCCGGCACATCACCCCGGCGGTGAAGGTATTTCATAAGCGCCGTCATAGCGCATACTGTCGCCCAGCAAACTAAAGTTCCTATCTCCCGCACAAAAACATCGAATTAAAATCTCATCTCCTTAATACTGTCTATCAGAGCGCGCTGTAGGAAACGGCGCATTTTCCTCTTGACCATTCCAGCCTGTTCCGATATAGTTTTTTTGGAACGAAAAAAAGAGAAAGAACACCAACCTCCTACAGTTTGTTCTTTCTCTCATACACCAGCGTGCCTGCCATATACGGGATCATGTCCCACTCGTGAGGCTTTGGCACTACCGACATATACTATGATAAGAGAAAACTCCCTATTTTGCAAGCTGATCCGTATAAAAACTTCATCAAAAGCACTATTTGAGTCTTTCATGGTTGGATTCCGCCCCCAGCTGCAGACCTGTCCCTTCTGCGGGGCAGCGGGCAGCTGCAAGATCCATGCCTATTATGACCGTTCCCTGGTGGATTTCATAGATGGCGCCCCTGTCCGACACAGCCTCTGCATCCTTCGCCTCATCTGTACCTGCGGCCATACCCATGCCATCCTCCCGGATTTCATCATCCCCTATTCCAGCTACGGCCTGTTCTTCATCCTCCGTGTCCTGGCAGAGTATTTCCTGCACCTTTCTTCTATAGAGGAACTCTGCAGGCGTTTCTCCATCACCCTTTCCCAACTGCACCGTTTTCTGGAACTCTTCCTGGTGCAGAAGGAAGAATGGCTCGGGGCACTTTCCTCTATGGAAGTCTCTTCCCTCTCCTTCCTGAAGACACTGGTCTCCCAGCCCTCCTATTCTGATTTTGCTTCCGCCTTTGTCCGCCGTTTTGCAAAATCCTTCCTCCAGTCCTATAAAAATCCGGCGTCTTACTGCCAACAGGTGTTCGGTCCCTGAACTGCTTTTCCACGACCACACGCCCAGGCATGGTCTCCCTGAGGAAACTCCTTTATAATGGCAGAAAACCATTTAAGGAGGATATTTTTATGGACAACAAACAAAAGAACCTTTCGGACGCTGCCGCCATGGCACAGTTCCGGCTTGCCCTCATCGCACCGGTCATCCATGGCCTTTATCCGGATGCGTCCACAAATGCCTATTACCAACGCATCACCGAGAACCCGCTCACCCTGCCTGATGGTTCCGCCTTCCGCTACAGCCCCAAGACTATCAGCAAGTGGGTGTCTCTCTGCCAGAACGGCGGCATCGATGCACTTATGCCCCGGGAACGCTCCGACAAGGGCGGCACCCGGGTCCTGACGGATACAGCCATCGAGGAGATCTACCGGCTTAAGGAAGCTTTCCCAAGGCTTAACTCCACACAGATCCACCGCCACCTCGTGGAAGAGGCGTTCATCCCTGCCTCTGTCAGCGTGTGTGCTGTCCAGCGTTTTGTAAAGAAACATGACCTGAAATCGGCACGTAACCCGAACATGCGGGACAGGAAGGCTTTTGAAGAGGACGCCTTTGGGAAAATGTGGCAGGCTGATACCTGTTACCTTCCATATATCACAGAAGACGGCCAGCGCAGGCGGGTATACTGCATCCTGATCATCGATGACCATTCCCGGTTCCTGGTGGGCGGCGGGCTCTTCTATAACGACTCAGCTTATAACTTCCAGAAAGTGCTTAAGGATGCTGTGGCTGCACATGGAATCCCTTCTAAGCTCTATGTCGATAACGGTTCCAGCTACTCGAACGGGCAGCTTTCCCTCATCTGCGGCTCCATCGGAACGGTCCTTTTACATACAAAAATCCGGGATGGCGCATCCAAGGCTAAGATAGAACGCCAGTTCCGGACACTCAAGGAAACCTGGCTCTATACCCTGGATCTGGATTCCTTAAGCTCCCTGGCACAGTTCAATGGACTCCTTAAGGATTACATGCGCTCCTATAATACTTCCCTCCATTCCGGCATCGGCACTACACCCCTTTCCCGTTACCAGCAGACCCGCGCTTCCATACGGACACCTGCGTCCAGGGAATGGCTGGAGGAATGTTTCCTGAACCGCATTACAAGGAAAGTGAATAAGGATTCTACCGTCTCCATCGACAAGGTATCCTATGACGTCCCTATGCAGTTTATCTCATCAAAAGTGGAGATCCGCTTCCTCCCGGATGACATGTCCTCCGCCTTCATCCTTTACGAAGGGGTGCATTATCCCATCCGCCCTACGGATAAGAATGAGAACTGCAGGACGAAGCGCAACAATACACCTGGCATCGACTACTCAAAGTTAGGGGGTGGCTGTTGATGTTCTGTTCTTACTATGGATTGTCTTTCAATCCTTTTGACAAACAGATGGCCCGGGAAAAAGACCGTTTCCTTTCCAGGGACATCTCTGAGATGCTCTCCCGGCTGGATTACCTCAAGGATACCAGGGGCATTGGTCTGTTCACGGCACGCCCGGGCATGGGGAAGTCTTTTGGACTCCGCTGTTTTGCAAAGGGGCTCAACCCGAACCTTTACCATATGGAGTACATCTGTCTTTCCACCGTAAGCGTCATGGAGTTCTACCGCCAGCTCTGCTCTGTACTGGGAGTAGAGCCTAGGGGCGGCAAACCCGGGATGTTCCGGACCATACAGGAGCAGATCCTCTATCTTTACCGGGAAAAGAAGCAGCCCCTTCTTCTGGCCGTTGACGAGGCCCAGTACCTCTCCACAGGCATCCTGGAGGACATTAAGATGCTCATGAACTACGGCTATGACTCCCTGAACTGCTTTACGCTCATCCTGTGCGGGGAACCGCACCTGAACAATACCCTGCGCAAGCCTGTCCACGAAGCCCTGCGCCAGAGGATCACCGTGCATTACAACTTTACCGGGCTCACAGATTCAGAAGTGGCGCAGTATGTACTCCACAAGATCTCCTGTGCGGGAGGCTCTGCCTCCATCATAGAGCAGGCCGCCCTTTCCGCTGTCCACAGCCATTCCCAGGGGAATCCGCGCCTGGTGGATAACCTGATGACAAATGCCCTTACCCTTGGCGCACAGATGGAGAAGAAAGCAATTGACACGGAAGTCATACTTGCCTCCGTCAGCAGCCAGAATCTTGGATAGGGGGTGTTATTTTTGGAATACAGCTGTTTTTTCAGGGATGGTTCCCGCATAGAAACCTGGACAGGGGAGATTATCCTGCTGCGATGGCGGCCTGGATGGTATGAAGCTGAGATGAATGGACGGGGGACATACTTCCACATCCTGGCCGGAGTGCATAAATACGGAAACTACCTGTGCATCCCGAACCATGATGTGGGATGTGAACTATCCGATTTTTCTGATATTTTCTGGAATGAGGGGCGGATCAGCAATCTAATGCGGAAGGTAGATGCCGTAACTGTTGCTGCCGGTTTGGCTTATCTGCCGACTCTGGCTGACAAACAATAAAAAATCCAAATACATCATGTGGCTATGGATCTCATAATGGGATTCATGGCCTTTCGATTTCGAAAGAAAAGCTATACCAACAGCGTGCTGCATTTTCGGCGGTATTATGCATTTGTAGACAGCACTGCGCAGTCAATGCGAAAAAGGTTGGAAAAATAATTTGCCGTTTATGTCTCCCTCAATTCGCCGTCCAACACGCTGACTTACAAATTATCTTCCCAAACAATTAAAACTGGGGAGATGAATTAGCACAACGCAGGCATAAATTTTGCGAACAGGTAAAGACCATTTTCTCCTGCAATGACTTCGTGCGGCACTCCGATAGGGAAAATGGAAATCACGCCTGCTTCATCTTTATCAGATAGATTGGATAGATCAAGCTTTGTAATGCATGTGAATTCTGGAGCAGGCCATTTTTGCAGCAACAGATTTGGCATATCTCCATATACTGTTTCTTTCAAAACCGCATATAATTTTAAATCGTTTCCTGTAAGTTCATACCATTCTTTTTTTGCATTGGCATTCCACTGCCACTGAAGCCCCAATTTTTCTCCTGTGAAATCATCTGAGGTTTCCGGCTCACATTGTCCTTGTCCTGCTGTTTTGACATCTGGCTTCTGATATTCGATTACAGGTTCCCCATAATCATTGCCCTCTTTTGCTATACCTATTATTGGCCAGTCTTCCTGCCAGCTCATTGGCTGCAAATGCACAATACGGCCCGCAGCATAAACATCCTGAAAATGAAGGAACCAATCCTGGCCTGTCACCGTGTCAACCCAAGCTCCCTGATGCGGTCCATTTACGCTGCTGCTTCCCTGACGCATCACCACCTTATATTCATATGGTCCAAATACCTCTCTTGCGCGAAGCACTGTCTGCCATCCAGTTTTTACCCCGCCTGCAGGAGCAAAAATATAATACCATCCGTTTCGTTTGTACATTTTGGGGCCTTCTATTGTCACTTGGTCGTTTTCATTCCCGTCAAATATTTTTATTTCCTCTCCAATTAACCCCATTCCGTCCGGCTGCATCTCTACCATATGCAAAACACTTTTGTATCCGATTCGGCTTTTCGCCACCCCTGCAACAAGATAGGCTTTCCCATCTTCGTCCCAAAAAGGACAAGGGTCAATCCAACCGGCGCCGGGCCGAATATTTACTGGTTTCGTCCACTCGCCAAACGGATCAGAAGCTGTACTCATATAAATGCCCTCGTCTGGCATCGGGAAACAGACAAAATATGTTCCCTCATGGTACCGAATGGCTGGCGCCCACACCCCACAGCCATGCATTGGTGCATCATAACGTGCTTCCGGAATTTCCTGAATGATATAATTGACCACCTTCCAGTTGACAAGATCCCTTGAGTGCAAAAGCGGAAGTCCAGGCGCATTGCAAAAGCTTGAAGCTATCATAAAATAATCTTCTCCGACGCGAATCGCATCTGGATCGGAGTAATCAGCATACAGTATCGGATTTCGGTACTTTCCATTTCCTAAATCTGCATTCCATATCCTACTTGATATCATAGTGCAACTTTCCTTTCTATTGTGAAGTTTTCCGATAAGTTTTCTTTGATTCTTTCTTTTATTCTAATGGTTCCTGGATTTCCCTTCAATGCCATGCTGATATTTTTATGTGCCAAATATTGCGGTTTTTCTTTAACATGTTATACTGATTATAAATATTTTTCTAGGAGTCCTTGGTATGATTTATCAAAACAGGACAGAATATCTGTCTGTAAAAATTACAAAAAATAATTGCTATCCTGCGCACATGCATCGTCAAATCGAAATTTTCTATGTGCTTGATGGCATCATTGAGATTACAATTGCCGGCCAGAAAAAACAACTGAAAAAGGGTATGACTTCTATTGCATTTCCAAACATGGTTCATGCAACACATACTTTAGATCATTCCTCTGCCATTATGATGATTTTTAATGATGACCTTCTTCCTGATTTTTATAATGAATTTCATATGCAGAAGCCCTCGTCTCCCTTTATCACACAGTTACAAGACCCTGAACAGTTTTATTTTCAGGTTTCTAAATTCTTGGAACAAGTGCAAAAAAATACAGATATCCGTTTTTCTAAAGGATATCTGTATCTTATTGTCTCTATGATATTGTCTCAAGTCACACTGGTAAAGCAAGATGCAGCCTCCGCTGGTATCTGCCAGAACATTTCCAATTATTTGAATCTGCATTTTACAGAAGAATTGAATCTGTCTCAGCTTGCCGATGCCCTTGGTTACAGCAAATATCATATTTCACATATTTTTAAAGAAAATTTTGGCTGTTCTTATAACGATTATCTCAAACGAATCCGTTCAGAACATGCCATGGGGCTGTTGTCACACTCTGATATGACTGCAACTGAAATTTGTTTTGCCAGTGGATTCAGCAGCCTCCGCTCTTTTTACAGAGCATTTCGTGAAATTTATGGTGTCACTCCGCGCTCCATCCATTCCTAATTATCCTATAGAACTGGTTCTAACACACATGACGATACAAACCGACAAGTTGTGAATAGGAATTGTAGTTGAAATTTTATTTCGTATCTGTCGGATTGTTTTCTTCTCTAGTCGTCTGCTGTGATATTGGAAGAGCCTGTTCTACTGGTATATACTGCTGCATTACAGACTGTCTGCGAAGCTCTCTTTGTGCCTGTTCTGCTTGTTTTTCTGCCTTTCTTTCGGCGAGATATCGTTTGATTTTCTTTCTGAAACACAGACAAATTCCCAAAATAACAATTAGATATGGCATCAGTCGTATCAACAAGAACAAAAGACCTTCCAAAAATAATAGAAATCCTCTTCCTGTAGACTTTATTGTATTTATCAAGCGATCGACAAATGTGTTCCTCTTGACAGGTTCTCTATCCTGATGATATTCCATCACCTCGGAAATCGTGATATTCACATAGGAAAACGCTACATCCGTGTCCATATAACGCTTGGCAGTTTCTAATTTGCTGCGTTCACTTTGCACCTGTGCAAGCCGCTCCTCTACAGTAATCATATCTTCAATGGTTTCACATTTCTCCATCATTTCAAGCAGATTTTTTTCTTGTATCCGCAAAGACTCAATCTGTGTTGTTGTATCATAATACTGCTGGCTGATATTCTCAACACTCGAAGACTTTGAAACAATTTTTCCCACACCATCAAGCTCTGCCAAAAAGACCTCATAATTCCTTGATGGAATGCGCACCTCTAAAAAATTATGCATCGTCGCGTTCGTTTTGCGGTAATTCTCAAAATACCAGTTTTGTCCACTATCACTTTCATTCTCAGACTGAATCACCCCATCATATTTGGATATCGTTTCTTTGATCGATGACACTGTAGATGGATAATCAAGCGTCTCAATATCCAGATTGCAATGGTATACCAGTTTTTCTTCAAGAAGTGTCATACTGTCTAAGCTCGGTGTACCATCTTCCGTCATATTGGAATCTTTTGTTGTAACGGATTCCACCGACATCTCTTCACTCGCCGCATAGTTATCCTGTGCAATCCCATTTGCCGTCTCTTGTGACGAAGCAGAACTGTTGACGCTCGGCGCTGCCAGTTCTCCAGAATTCATGCTCTCCTTTGATGAACCGCCACAACCAGTGAGCAAACAACTCATAATCAAAAATACGGCCAACGATTTTACAAAGTTTCTTTTCATGCCAACCTCCCCTGCCGCCTTCAGCGGCCAAATAACTGATCTTTCAATCCCCGCAGCAAAATGTAAAGTATTGCTCTTTTAAAACTTTATAGGAACCCCGTGGAAGATAAATTTCTTTTCCTGTACTTAGGCGGATTCCTTTCACATTCAAACTGTCAATATACTCTAGATTCACAATATATGTAACTCCAACTTTTACAAAAGCCTGATATGGAGCAAGCATTCCATAAATCTCAGCCATTGTCAGGTGAAGCAGATGCTGGGTTCCGTCTGCCAACCATAACCACTGATTTTTCCCCCATGCTTCAATATAAAGAATATTGCTCAACTGTATACGCCAGGTTCTTCCTTCCATCCGCAACAAAATATATTTTCTATCTTCTTTGTCCATGTTTTCCATCAATTTGTTCATTGTGGAAAAAAGTACTTTCTCCTCAACAGGTTTTACAAGATATTGAATGGCGTCTACTTGAAATGCCTCAAATGCATAATCTCTTGATATTGTCAAAAAAACAATTTTGCTTTGAATCTGCATATTCCGCAATTCCCTGGCTGCATCAATTCCCGATTTATCCGGCAAATAAATATCCATAAATATCAAGTCTGGTACGTCATTCTTGTCCCTGACTCTATCAATAAGCTGTTGTGCATTCTCGAAACATTCAACATATAAATCTATCTGAGAAGACCTTTTCCCATAAAGTTCTAACATCTTGCTGGTTTGGTCCAAGACCTCGATACTGTCATCACAGACCGCTATCAGATACATACATTCTACCCCTTTTTAGCTTTTCTGCGCTCCTGTTACTGAAATTGCAGCTTCTCAATCTGTATCATAACATCAAGCATAAAGCTTCCATTTTCTGTATAACACATCATATCACCGCCAAGCTTTTGTGCTGCTTCAAGAATCGTAGGCAGTCCAAAACCATGATCGCTGCTTTCTTTGCTTGTAGCTGGAATCGTCCCTTTCTCAACAAACAAATCTTCTTTGCAGCAATTTTTCATTCGTATAACAAGATGCTTTTTATTGTATTTCATTTGTACCGATGCTTCCCTTTTTGGCACTGGAAGTTCTCTTAATGCATCCCTGATATTTTCTAGTCCATTTGACAAAATCTGGCACAATTCCATATAATGTATTGATTCATCACCAATCTGAATATCAATATGTAACTTTGCGCCTAAATCTTCAAATTTTTGAACATAACTGCTAAAAACGGCGTTAATGTATGGATTTGCACAATATTGTCCCAGGCAGGCATCCATTTCAACTTCTATATTTTTCAGATAGGCTAAGGTTTCTTTTGTTTTGCCGGAAGCAAGCAAACCTACTATCGCTGCGGTATGGCCTCTCATATCATGTTTTAATTTTCGTATTCGCTGCTGGTTTTCAAGCTGCTCTTCAAGAAGATTTTTCTGTTCCTGCAAAATACGTTCACTCTGCTGCCTGCGATAAAGCAGCAACTGTCTGTAAAGTGCAGAAAAAATCACAGCATAGTTAAAAAACATCAGAATCAGCACCAAAACACAAGAAAGCACATCTTTTGGACGTTCTACAATATTCACAGGATAATTTGCCATAACCACCAACAAAACATAATACAGCATTGTCATTCCTGCAAAAATGCCCCAGCCCTTTTCCACAGAATCCTGAAGCTCCATATAAGGCTTTCTCCAAAAACGATATGCGCAGTATTCCAGCAATGGAAAAGCAAACAGCCTGAGGATAAACATTAAAATATAGCTTCCTCCTCCAAAAAAATAATTGAGCATATTGGTTACTATCATAATCCAATAGCAGGATGTATCTGCCAGACAAAACGTAAGCAAAAAGCGGGCTCTTTTATCTGCTGATAACACATAAAAAAATATAAAACTTGGAATTGAGCACGTGAAAAAGAATATTTTTCCAAGCAGTTCGATTCCTAATATCAACAGCAATACGCCATTGAATGTCATCAAAATCCCCATACCAGCCACCGCAAGAACTATGGTCCTTTTTCTTGGATAGCGTGAGCGAAACAGCATTGTAAAAAGAAGAATGACATGAATCATACACCAAAAAATAGACAAGTCACGAAGTATCGTATTTGGCATTTATTTCCCTCCTGATTTTAAGTCGCTGCACGACGACTCTTAAGCTGGATTAACACAGATTTTGTGCTATTTGACAAGCTTTTTTATATTATAACACAAATTTCCTGTTTTCCCTATGATAAATTTACCCAAAATGACGATACTTGTGGTTTGCCCCAAATTTCTGTCTTATTTTCTGATACTGCTCAATACCTCCGCTGGAATCTCAAACTCTACAGTTCCCATATACATTGGTGCCACATCTCCTTCATTGAATCCAATCACCACATTTCCGTTTTCATTTAAGTAAAAGGACGTCTCGTCTGTAATTGCCTTAAAATTCCACTCTTCAATCTCATCATTTAACCAATAGTAAACATTTTCGTCAGCATCCATCTGTGCTTGCATCTGCTGCTTAATATTTTCACTGATTGGTGTGATGTAATCTGCACCTTCCACAAAGATATCTTTTAATTGCAAGCGGTTTCCAGTATTCAAATCAATTGTATAAAAATAATTCCACTCATATCCGCTTCCTGCTGCCTGGAAACAGATTAATTTCAAAGTGAAATAATCGGGTGTTGTCGCCAGCACTTCACTCTTTACCGTAACAGCCTGATGCCCCCACTCTTCATCCAGATTTTGTTCAAATTCCTGTATCAACTTATCCGTAATTTCCTGTATCTCTGCATTGACCTCTGCTGTTGAGCGGTCCAAATTTTCCTGAATTTCGATATTTTCAGTCTGATTCTCTGGCTTTATTTCTGGAATCTCAATATCTGCCATATTTCGTTCCGTCTCATACTCATAATTTCGAAATGTTACAACTTTCACCAAGCCCCCAATAATTGGAATCTGCTCCATTGCGTTTGCAATTGTAACAGAAGTATTGGGTAACGCAACAAATATTGCTATAAGCGCAGCGGCTGCCACTGCAAATTTAATCATTCCTGTACGTTTTTCTCCGATTTGATTCATATTCTTCGCCTCCTTTATTTTCCCAAACAATTGTTCTCGTTGTTCTTTTGTCATTTGCTGCTTTTGATATTCTTTTTTCAATTTTTGCAATTCCTGTTCTACCAAAGCATTCTGTTCTTTTGTTCCTGAAAAATCATAATCCATATTTATCCTCCATTCCATTGTTCAGAATCCCCTCGCCGTCTGCCCCGTCCGCGAGAGCGCCTCTCAGTTTCTTCATACTGCGGTACAGCCTGCTCTTAACCGTACTGACATTCTCTTCAAGAATTTCTGCAATTTCTTCTAGCTTTCTATCCTCAAAAAATCGCAATATGATGACGGCCTTATCCTGCGCTGAAAGCGAATCCAACGCCTGCTGCAGCTCAATGTTTTCATAAGCGTTGTCTATATAGCCCAATTCGCCTTTGTTTTCATCCTGTATGGATTCATAAGAAAGAAGCTTTGGCTGCTTCAAATACCGAAAACATTCATTCAGCATAATACGATATACCCATGTTTCAGCATACTCTGGTTTCTTTAATGTATGGCTGCCTTTCAAAGCCTTGTACGCACCATTCTGTACAATATCGTAAGCATCTGCCTCATTGTGAACATAACTATACGCCAAACAATAATATTGATTGTACTTTTCCAAAATAATTTGCTCTATTAAATTTTTATTTGTTTCTCCTTTCTTGTTGAAAAAAAAGTGCACTATTTTCACCTCCTGCTGTCTTTTTATGTATTCTCGGAGTTTCTTTGTGCCTGCTAGTGCGAAAAGATTTTTTGTCAGATGTCATTACTTTATGATGGAGACGCAAAACGTATGTTGATTCCATTTATAAAAATCTGGCGCAAAATCAATCGCAAAACAGGTGTGAAGAAGATTCCGAAAGTACATCTTCTAATATCTTAGACACTTTTTCTAGACGAATAGTTTCATGGGGAATCATTTTTTTGAAAATATATAGAGGATATGTGTACAACGTAGAAAATGTTAGGAATATTGGTACTTGACAAGCGCACAGAACACTATAAGCGTAACAATCCAAGTTCTGCACCCATAGGAAAACCGAAATTACAGTTTTAAGCTATATTGCAAGAGATTATAATTATGCCCATCTCTGCTGTCTATTTTAGCTACCGAAGAAATCATCAAAAAACCGAATGATTCTGCCAAACGATTAGAAGCTATGTTTTCATCTCTTGTTGAATAAATAAACTCTTTTGCACCGAATTGTTCCCTGCAATGTTGAATCAGACTTTGAAGAATTTGTTTTCCAAATCCTTTTCCCACATATTTTGATCCCAAACATATCCCGGCTTCTTGATATATGTAAGGTTCAATTTTTTCTACACCAGCAAACCCAATCGCTTTACCGCTTGATTTTTCATAAACCAAATAAGTGTCATGCTCTTTCTGAAACGCAATGGTTTTCACAATTCTTATTTTAGCGGCTTCTTCACTTGTAGTAATATTCCACCCCATATACCTTGCACTTTC
>OFHA01001369.1_pt1 | contig 17093 bp, 18 predicted proteins | sample 1521891 | NCBI WGS metagenome assembly OFHA01 (sample SAMEA3504089, study PRJEB24116) | mouse gut metagenome | biome: mouse gut; feature: mouse-associated habitat; material: faeces | place: Denmark | collected 2011
CTCTCACTTCTTTCTTGAAAGAAAGAAGCAAAGAACTTTAAACAGTGCTGGACGTCCAGCACTGACCAAAGTAGCAACAAAAACAAATTGTGTTTCCTTAAAAATATTGATGTTATGATGAAAAATGTACTTTTTCTATTTATGATATACAGTCTTTTTCTGTGAGCCAGTTTTCTATTTTTATTGCCGGAATCCCCTCATAATTGCCTTTAAAAAATCCCTCTTTATATAATACTATTTTAGGGTAGTTATCTCTAATTTCCAAAAGAGAGCCAAATTCTCTTTGTATAGTGCTTTCTTCATTTAACAAATAGCATACTTGCACATATAACTTGTTACCGTTTTTTTCTCCTACAAAGTCTATTTCTTTTGTGCCAACACGCCCTATACAAACTTTGTAGCCTCGTCGAAGCAATTCTAATGCAACAATATTTTCGAGTATCATTTCAATATTTTGTAAATTCTCACCAATCACTGTTTCTCTTAAACCGTGGTCTGCAATATAGTATTTTTCATTGACTTTTAACATTTTTTTGCCATTGATGTCTCGGCTTTTGAAACGATACAGCAAATAGGCATTTTCACACGCTTTTAAATAATTTAAAATTGTTTCTGGTGATACGGTTCTGTTTTCCGCTTTGAAAAACTTGGAAATACTTGTAGCTGAAAAACTTCTTCCTACATTTGCAAGAGCATAGGCGATAATACGTTCCAGAAGGTCTACATCTCGTACATTGTTTCGCTTAACAATATCCTTGAGTACAATAGAGTTAAAAACATCTTGAAGATAATTTTTGCTGACTTCAGCTTCAAAACCAATACTAGATAAAAAAGGCATACCACCATATTGTATATACTGCTCAAAAGTATAACTTGCGTTTACCATTTGAAATTCTGTAAAGGAAAACGGATAAACAACAAAAGAAATATATCGCCCTGCAATATATGTGGCAAGTTCTCCAGACAAAAGTCGAGAATTAGAGCCTGTAATATAAATGTCTGCATGAAATTTGACACGTAAAGAATTGATAGCTTTTTCCCAACATTGTACTTCTTGTATTTCATCAAAAAATAAATAAAACTGCTCTTTACTGTCACCAATTTTTTGACAGATATATTCATGTAAAGTATTGTATTCACATAAATGCTGATTGCTCAAGTCTTCAAAATTTAAAAATATAGTGTTTGGGCTGTTGATTTCTTCTTTAATTTGCTCTAATAATACACTCTTTCCAGAACGACGAATACCAGTGAATACTTTTATAATATCTTTTCCAATAAAAGGGCGAATTTTTGACAAATAATTTTCTCGAATAATCATAACGGTTACCTCCTTTTTATGATAGTATATCATAAAATATAACTGATGATAAATTTATTTTTTGTTTTTTATCAGATATAACTGATATAATATGTATTATTGACACAGTATTATATGAAATGATATAGTAAGAAATAGATAATTATCTTTTTTTAATTTACTTAAATCAGTTAAATTCGCTTCACCGAATCTTTGGAAGTGTACAATTTCTCTTTCCCTTAAAAAACGTAAGGGAGCTAATACCTCTGGGTCATCTGTTAAATCAATTAAATATTCATAAGTGCTTCTTGCTTTTTGCTCTGCTGCCATGTCTTCATATAAGTCTGTGATAGGGTCACCTTTGGATTGGAGGGCAAGTGCTGAAAATGGTACACCAGATGCGGCAGAAGGATAAACGCCCAAGCCATGATTTACATAATAGCTATCTAAGCCACTATCAATGATTTGCTGTTTTGTAAGTCCTCTTGTTAGTTGTGATACAATGGTTCCCATCATTTCTACATGGGCAAATTCTTCTGTTGCGATATCATTCAATGTAGCTTTTGCCTCTGGTGTTACCATAGTAAATTTTTGGCTAAGATAGCGTAATGACGCAGCAAGTTCACCATCTGGTATATTGCATTTATGGTGCAGAAAAATTCCAATATACACACATTTTAATGGTATTATGTTGTTCAAAAAACTGTATTTTCTGTATCATTTGAATGATAAATATTTTATAACAAAAAAGATGGTCAATAGGAATCGTATTATGATACTGTTTAGAGTTTGGCATATTTTTTATAAATGTCTGCAATGTATTGAATATAATATCATTGCATTTATGTTCATAAAATTGATGTCTTGAACATTGTCCATATCTAGTATAACGAGAGCAAAGCAATATAAAATCTCCTTTTTTATTTCTACGGAATGTCATACTACTTCCGCAGTCACCACAATAGAGCAGTCCGCCCAGTAAATGCATTGATTTTTGATTTATTTTTTGTGATTTTTGATTTAACATAGTCTGAACATATTGAAAAACAGTATAATCAATAATTGGTTTATGTGTATTTTGTTTTACAATCCAATATTGTTTTGGTATTTTTTTTAATTTTTTATTTTTATAATTTATTTTTTTTGTTTTGCCTTGTGTGATATTTCCGGCATAAGTTTCATTTGACAATATATTTTTGATTGTTTGCTGTGTCCATAATCCATATTTTACATTTGTATTTTGATAATATGTATGCATCATTTTATATACAGCAGGAGAAGGCACACCACAATCATTCAATTTTTGAGCAATAGAAGTCATATTTTCTCCTTGCAGATACCACATAAAAATATTTTGTACCACATTTGATGTATCAGGTTCTATTACCAAATGATTTTTATTATTACTGTCTTTTTGATAGCCATAGGGAGCAAATGCACCTATAAACTGACCATTTTGTCTTTTGGCATGAAAAGAGGCTTTTATTTTTTTGGAAATATCTTTTGCATAAAAATCGTTCAGCAATGCCTTAAATGGTATGAATTCCTGTTGTATGCTTTCATTTTCGGTATCAATATTATCATTTACAGCAATAAACTGTATATTTTTTTGAGGGAAATATTGTTCTGTAAAATATCCTATACCAATATAATCTCTACCCAAACGAGATAAATCTTTTACTACAACACAATTTATCATACCATTTTCAATATCTTGTATCATTTTTTGAAAAGCAGGTCTTTCAAAATTTAGCCCAGAAAAACCATCATCGCAATAAATTTCATATAATGTCATATCATTTTGAAAGAGATATTGTTTTAAATAAGAAATTTGATTTTGTATACTTTCTGAAACACCGCTTTTTTCATCTTCTTGAGAAATTCGGACATATATTGCAGTCATTTTTTTCATATTGGTATCCCTCCTTTTTACAAAGAGATATATTTTGTATTGCCTGTTCAAAACAATCATAAAAACTTTTTCCATGAGGATTATAATAAAAATCATACTCTATGTTTTTTTGTTTCATAACATCACTCCTATTAATGATATTATTTTTGATAATCATCAATATTTATAGTATGATTATGCGTTAATCTATATTTTTAGAAATAAATTTATTGATAATTATAAAACACTTTCATTTACAGAAAGCAATATTTATGGTATATTCTAACTATATTATAAATAACAAAGTATATTATAAATAACTGTTATTTATAATACATAATATGCATTTAGTTTTTATTTTAAGGGAGGAATTCAAAAATGAAAAAAAGAGTCATTGGATTACTGCTTTGTGGTGTTATGGCATTTTCAATGCTTGCAACAGGATGTAGCAGTAATAATGCTCCAGAAGAAGAACAACAACAAAATGATACAAATGCAGAATCAGAGGGCGGTTTAAAAATTGCCATTGTAAGCAGTCCATCTGGTGTAGATGATGGTTCTTTCAATCAAAACAATTATGAAGGTATACTTCGTTTTATTGAAAATCATCCAGATGCTAGTGTAACACCAGTAAAAGAAGAATCAGGCGACACTGCGGCAGCAGTACAAGCAGTAGCGGATATTGTTGCAGATTATAATGTCATTGTTTGCTGTGGTTTCCAATTTGCAGGTATTGGCTCTATTGCACAGGACAACCCTAATGTAGACTTTATATTAGTAGACAGCAACCCAACAGATGCAGAAGGAAATGAAATAGAAGCAGCAAATGTATATGCTATGACATTTGCAGAACAAGAAAGCGGTTTTTATGCAGGCGTTGCAGCAGCATTGGAAACAAAAACAAATAAAGTTGCTGTTGTAAATGGTATTGCTTATCCTTCTAATGTCAATTACCAATATGGTTTTGAATCTGGTGTAAATTATGCAAATAAAAATTTAAGCACAAGTGCTGAAATAGTAGAAATTGCATCTTATGCTGGTACAGATATGACAGGTGCAAATGTAGGCGGTAATTATGTGGGTACATTTGCAGATGAAGCAACAGGAAAAGTAGTAGGAAATGCATTGATTAACGAAGGTTGTGACATTTTATTTGTAGCAGCAGGTGGTTCTGGAAATGGCGTTTTTACAGCAGCAAAAGAAGCAACTGATGTAAAAGTAATAGGCTGTGATGTTGACCAATATGATGATGGTACAAATGGTAACAGTAATATTGTATTGACATCTGTATTGAAAGTTATGGATAAAAATGTAGAAAAACAATTAAATGCTGTAATAGATGGCACATTTGGAGGCAAAAATGATTTGCTTGGTGCAGATACAGACTCTACAGGATATGTAAAAGAAGAAGGTAGACAACAACTTTCTGCTGAAACAATTACAAAATTAGATGAAGTTTATGAATTGGTAAAAAGTGGTACAGTTGTTCCAGCTTCCAATTTTAATGGTATATTGCCAGAAGATTTGGGTAAATAACAAAAATTTGCCGTCTGCCAAACAGCGGACGGCTTTTTGTTTTCATAAATTGTATCAAAAAACTACATAAACAATATGAAAATGACCACTCAAAACAGTTTTATGAGGAGGGGAAATATGTCAGACTATATTGTAGAACTAAAACATATTACAAAACGATTTCCGGGTATTGTTGCAAATGATGATGTCACACTGCAAATTAAAAAAGGGGAAATATTTGCATTATTAGGAGAAAATGGCGCAGGAAAATCTACGCTTATGAGTATGCTTTTTGGTATGTATGAGCCAGATGAGGGAGAAATTTATATACGAGGCAAAAAAGAAAAAATCACTTCTCCCAATTATGCCACAAAATTAAATATTGGTATGGTACATCAACATTTTAAATTAGTACAAAATTATACCATAACAGAAAATATTATTATGGGTATAGAACCGATTAAAAAAGCATTTGGTGTTTTTCCCTATGTAGATTTAAAAACTGCAAACAAAAGTATTGCTGAAATATCAAAGCGTTATGGCTTGGAAGTAGACCCTACACAAAAAATAGAAGATGTTAATGTTTCTATACAGCAAAGAGTGGAAATATTAAAAATGCTTTACAGAGAGGCAGAAATATTGATATTTGACGAGCCTACTGCTGTATTGACACCTCAGGAAATTGAATTTTTGCTTGAAATTATAAAAGGACTGCGTGATGGAGGCAAAACAATTATATTGATTACTCATAAATTAGAAGAAATTAAAAAAGTTGCTGATAGATGTGCCATACTTTGCAGAGGAAAATTGATTGATATATTAGATGTAGCAACTGCATCTACAAAAGAAATGGCGAATCTTATGGTAGGGCGTGAGGTATCATTTGAAACAGTAAAAAAAGAACCAGTATTTCAAAATGAAATATTAAAAGTAGAAAATATGACAGTAAAAAATAACAATGGTTTTGATGTAGTAAAAAATGTTTCATTTTCTATAAGAGGAGGAGAAGTATTTGCTATTGCAGGTGTTTCAGGAAATGGACAAGTTGAAATTGCAGATGCTATTGCAGGGCTTTCTAAAATACACAGTGGTAAAGTATATTTGAATGGAAAAGATATTACAAATGAATCTATTCGCAAAAGAACATTAGATGGTATCTCTTATATACCAGAAGACAGACATCACTATGGGCTTGTTATGGATTTTACACTAGATGATAACATCGCTTTAAAAGATTATTTCAAACCGCCTTTTTCTAATAAGGGCATATTACAACAAAAAGAATTTGAAAAATACGGAGAAAAACTGATATCAAAATATGATGTGAGAAGCGGACAAGGTGGCAAAACAATCGTTCGTTCTATGAGTGGGGGTAATCAGCAAAAAGCAATTATAGCAAGAGAAATTGAATTGCAATCCCCTTTAATGATATTTGTACAGCCTACACGTGGGCTTGATATTGGTGCGATTGAAAATATACATAAACAAATTATTGGAGAACGAGATAAGGGACGTGCGATATTATTGATTTCATTGGAATTAGAAGAAATTATGAATTGTGCAGATACCATAGGTGTTATATATAATGGAGAAATACAAAAAATTGCACCTGCAAAAGAATTAACAACAAATGAAGTGGGACAGTTTATGATGGGGGTGAAAGCATGAAAACAAAAAGTAATGGTTTGAAACGATTTTTTGTAAATTGTTTTGGAAATGAAAAATATCAGTCTATTACAATACCCCTTTTTGCAATATTGATTAGTTTAATTGTAGGAGCTGTGATTATTACACTTTTGGGTAAAAATGCACTTTCTGCATATCAAAATTTATTGCAAGGTTCTGGGCTTTTGCCAAAGCCATCTTATGCTGGTTATAAAAGTATGTTAACAGATTTTACAAGTTTTTTAAATGCTTGGACGCCTATGCTTTTTGCTTCTCTTGCTGTTGCTGTTGCATTGAGAGCGGGGTTATTTAATATTGGTGTTTCTGGACAAATGCTTACAGCAGGATTTTTTGCTACTGTGTTAGTAGGATATAGTGAAATGCCTTCAGTGATTGCAAAACCTCTTGTATTGATTGTAGGTATCATTGCAGGAGCTTGTGTAGGTGGTTTAATAGGATATTTAAAATATCGTTTTAATATCAATGAAGTGGTTTCTTCTATTATGATAAATTATATTGCGCAGTATGTTTTTAGTTTTTTTATCAATACTTATTTTGTAGACCCTGTTTCTCGTCAGTCTGTTTCTGTTAGTACAGGATCTCGTTTAACACTTATGGATACATTAGTAGGTGATTTAAAAATGGATATTCCTTTAGCTGTTGTGCTTGCTATTATTACAGCATTTTTTATCAAATTTTTAATTGATAAAACAACATTAGGATATGAATTAAAAGCAGCAGGCGCAAGCCCTACGGCAGCAGAATATGCGGGTATTCATGTGGGCAAAAATATGGTGTTAACGATGGTAATATCTGGCGGACTTGCTGGGCTTGCTGGTGTAACATATTATTTAGGTTATTTTGGTTCGATACAGCCTAAAGTGCTTGTTAGCACAGGTTTTGATGCCATTGCGGTTTCTCTTTTGGGTAATAGTAATCCTATTGGTATATTGTTTTCATCATTTTTGATTACTATTATAAGCAAAGGAAGTACATACATGAGTTCTGCAGCAGGCATACAAGCAGAAATTGCATCTGTTATAACGGGTATATTACTTTTGTTTAGTGCTTGTGGTGCTTATATGAAACAGAAAATAAAATTGTTAGAATATGATATTACAGCAGAAAAAAGTGTATTGCAAAAACAAGAAAAGGGGGAAGAACAATGAATACAGTAATTATAGATGGGTTATCATTTACATTACCTCTTTTCATTATGGCAATAGGGGGCATTTATAGTGAAAGAAGTGGTATCACAAATTTAGCATTAGAAGGATTGCAGGGATTTGGCGCATTTGTAGGAGCACTTGTTGCTGTTGTGCTTGCAGGTCATTTTTCGGCAAATTCTCAAATTCCCTATTATATGGCAATGCTTTTTGCTGTATTAGGTGGTATGGCATATGCCTCTATACACGCACTTTTGTGTATAAAATTTAAAGCAAATCAGGTAATTAGTGGTGTTGTGATAAATATATTGGCAATGGCATTAACATCATTTTTAACAAAACAAGTAAATAAAACGGTATTTGGCGCAGCTTCTGATAAATTTGTGTTGGAAGTTTCTGTTCGTTGGACAATACCAATACTTTCAGATATACCTGTTTTAGGAGCAGTTTTTACAAATATCTATCCTTTTGAAATTATGATAGTTGTGATTGCAATAGTAGCATGGTATTTGCTTTATCAAACAAAATACGGTTTGTATTTGAGAGCATGTGGAGATAATCCTCATGCTGTGGACGCAGCAGGTATTGACGTAGCAAAAATACGTTTTATTGCTGTATTGATGTCTGGAGCACTTTCTGGAATTGCTGGTATTAGTTTTGCTTATTCTATATCTGCTAATTTTTCATCATCTATATATGTAGGATATGGCTATCTTGCTATTGCAGCGTTGATATTTGGAAATTGGAAAATATTCCCTACACTGGGTGCGTGTCTGCTTTTTGGTTTTGCCCGTTCGGGAGGCTATCGTATTGTGCAGATATTGCAAATGCCAAGTAGTTATTCTGATTTGGTTATGATATTGCCCTATGCTTTGACATTACTTTTATTGATATTCTTTTCAAAACATAATCAAGCACCTCGTGCTTTGGGTGAAATATATGATAAAGGAAAAAGATAATAAAGAATTGTATTACTATCAATATAAAATTTGCAAATACGAATAGTGTACGCAAATAAAATATTGTTGTTTGTTTTCCCCAATAAACAAGTTAACTGTGTTAAAACTGTAAAACATCATTTGAATCATCATGAAATGGATTGTAATTGTAAATTAAGAAAGGAGAGAAAAATAATGATAGATTCAAATATAAAAAAATAAAGGAGAGAAAAAATTATGGAAAAAAATGATTTACGTTATCAAACATATGTTGCAATATTAAAAAGAGAATTGGTTGCAGCAATGGGCTGTACAGAACCGATTGCACTTGCGTATTGTGCAGCGAAAGCAAGGGCAACACTAGGACAAATACCTGACAGAGTAGTAATAGAAACAAGTGGTAATATTATTAAAAATGTAAAAAGCGTTATTGTACCAAATACAAATGGAGAAAAAGGTATTGAAGCAGCGGCTGCCATTGGTATTGTTGCAGGTGATGAAAAATTAGAACTGGAAGTATTGAGCAATGTTACAGAACAACAGAAAAAAGAATTTTTGGAATATATGAAAACAACAAAATTTCAAGTAAAACAAGCAGAAAGTGATTTACTTTTAGACATTATTGTAAAAGTATATAAAGGAGATAACTATGCTGTTGTTCGTATTGCTAATGCACATAGCAATGTGGTATATATAGAAAAAAATGGTGATGTACTTTTAGACAATGGTGTTGTGCAACAAGTTCAGCAAGATGTACCTGATTATAGTATGCTTTCAGTACAAGAAATTTATAATTTTGCGCAAATGGCTGATATAGAAGATGTAAAAGAAGTGTTGGATAGACAAATAGAATATAATAGTGCCATAGCAGAGGAAGGATTAAAAAATAGTTATGGTGCAAATATAGGTAGTGTATTATTGGAAACATACGGCGATGATATTAGAAATCGTGCAAAAGCAAAAGCAGCAGCAGGCTCTGATGCAAGAATGAATGGTTGTGAATTACCTGTGGTAATCAATTCTGGTAGTGGTAATCAAGGTATGACTGTTTCATTGCCTGTAATAGAATATGCTAAAGAATTGAATGTAGAAAAAGAAAAATTGTATAGAGCGTTGATACTTTCTAATTTAATTGCAATACATCAAAAAACAGGTATAGGATATTTGTCAGCATATTGTGGTGCAGTTAGTGCAGGAGCAGCAGCAGGAGCAGGTATTGCCTATTTAAAAGGTGGCGGATATAAAGATATTACACATACTATTGTGAATGCACTTGCTATTACATCTGGCATTATATGTGATGGTGCAAAAGCATCTTGTGCAGCAAAAATTGCTACTGCGGTAGACGCAGGTATATTTGGATATGATATGTATTTGAAAGGACAGCAGTTTTATGGTGGAGATGGTGTGATATCAAAAGGAATTGAAAACACTATAAAAAATATTGGTAGACTAGGAAAAGATGGTATGCGTGAAACAGATAAAGAAATATTAAAAATTATGACTTGTGTGGATTAAATAAAATATAAAAAAATAGTATGAATGAAGTATAAAATTTTTTGTCCAACTTTTTGTAAAAAAGGTTGGACAAAACTTTTTATCCAAAAATATGTAATACGCTATAAAAATAACATACCATCTGGACCGCCATATTGCTCAATCATAATTTTTGCTAATCTTGCATCTGGTGTTGTGATTTTAATTGGAAACTCTAATTTTTTTTCATAAATCCACATTTATTTACACTCCTTTCCTGCAAGGGAATAGTTAAATTCAGACTGCCAAGGCCAAGGATTATTTTTCCACTGCCAGTTTTGAGTATCTGATGCATAACTTCTAAAAGAACATAAAGGACCGAATATTTCTTCATATTTTGCACGAACGGTATCTGCTGCAATGATAACTTGATTATATGTGTCAATGGCTTCTGTATCATCAGGATGTGTGTTTAAATATAATCCTAAATCAACAGCCATAAAATCTAATTGTGTTAAACTGCTTAAAAGTTCTTCTCTGTTCATAATAACCCTCCTTTACAAAAATTTGACTAAATTACTGCCTTGTTTATAAGGCTGCACTAAATCACCAAAAGCAGTACCACAAATTAAACTTTGTTCTTGTGACATAGTGTCTGCATTGGGCTGAGGTGCTACATATGCCTGCGCTAAACCAATTCTATCAATAAGCCAGTCATTACAATCTTTTTGCTCTCCTATTATGCCTGTGATATTTCCTGTCATACCGCCAGTCATACTACCTGTCATGCTACCAGTGGCATGATTGTGGCAACGACGGCAGTTTCTTGTTGTTTCCATAGCAGAAACCGTGTCATTTACAAAATCATTACACATTTCTTTCACAACAAGCCCTCCTTTTTATTTGAAATGCTTTATACATTAACTAAAATATGCGTTAGTAAAAAATGTGTGCTTATCTACTATTATGAAATATATAGCAAAATATATTGTATGTATTGAGATACATTATAATATAAAATTTGAAATTGTATGACGTTAATGCTATAATATAGCCAATCATATAAATAAAAAGCAGTACTATTATATAAATAAGTTAATTTTTTTCTTACACTTTTTAAAATCGTGTTTACAAAAAAAATAGATATTGCTATCATAATAAAAATGTCTTTGGGGTGTAGGAGGAGTCAGCCATGAAAATCATAAAAACATTGCTCACTTTATTATTTTGTATGTTATGCAGTACTATGGTATTTGCTATAGAAATTGATAAAGAACAATTTTTTGATTTGGAAAATAGTCAAAAAACAACAAGAATAGAAGTATTGGAAAGAGCAAGCGGAAATAAAGTGAACATTGTAGATGAAAAAGAGTTAAAAAAGACATATGAAATATTAGAAAAAATGAAGTTTTCAAATGCTATAACATATGATGCTTATAAGAGAGCAAATAAAGTAAATACAGGCAATTATATTATGAAGTTTTATCAAAATGATACTATGGTAAAAGAAATGGAAATCACACAGGAAATGATATATAATAAGGACTGGGTGTTGTTTCCAGAAGAAAAACCCAATGACTTTTATTATTTTGCAAAATATATGATATTGACAAAACAAAATTATAAAAAATCTTTTTTAGAATCTGATTTTTATAATAATATGATACTGTTGGAAGATAATGCTGTAATATTTCCTAATCATGATAATTATTATCATGAACAGTATGGCATTATGGCAGAATTTGAAATATTGAATACAGTATTAAATGCAAATGCAATTTATGATGTTACTACACAAACGGTAAATATAGATGATATAAAAAATACACTTGCAGGTGAAATAAAAGAAAATACAATATATGTAGATGCGGAACAGTTTGCAAAGTTATTAGGATATCGTACAGTATGGGATAATACACTAAAAATATTATCCATACAACAACAGATAAATGACAATCAAAGATGGGAAAAATTAAGAGGAATACCTAAAATTTATGGTAATATTGATACATTGTTTGGTGATATGTCTTTACAAAAGTTTTTAAATATAGAAAAACAACAACCTTTTACAAAGGTAGTCATTAAAAATGAAAAGACAAATTATACTACAACCATAACTGATGAACAACAGCTACAACAAATTTATGATATATTGTATTATACAACAGTATATCAAATTGAAAAACAATATAATCAGGCAGATGAAACAATACATAGATATTCTGTAACATTATATCAAAATGAAAAAGCAGTAAAAACATTTTCTATTACTTCTGAAAATGTAATAAAAGATGAGCATTATCGTGTCAGTATGAGTACATCATTTTTTGATTGGATATATCGATTTAATGAAACAGCATATGCGAAGGCACTTCTTGAAATATGGAAAATAACTTCTTGATAAAAAAGAGTAAAACAACATCGTTGTTTTACTCTTTTTGTTTAATAGATTGAATTTTAGAAAAAATTTATTTTTATTGTCACAAACAGTAAGATACAATTTGTTTTGCTAAATTTGTAAGTTCTTTTGTAGCTTGTATAATATCTTTTTGAGCAAAAATAGCAGAAACAACAGCAACACCATTGATACCACTATTTTTTAATTGCATGATATTTTGTGCATTGATACCACCTATTGCTACAACAGGTATAGAAACAGCATCACAAATTTTTTGAAGTGTTTCAAAAGAAACTTCACTTGCATCTAATTTTGTAGAAGTAGAAAAAACAGCACCTACACCCAAATAATCAGCTCCTTGTTTTTGTGCCAGTAATGCCTGTTCTACTGTTTGCACAGAAACACCGATTATTTTATTTTCACCCAGTTTTTGACGTACTGCGCCCGCTTCCATGTCTTTTTGTCCTACATGAACACCTTCCGCATTAACTGCTTTTGCAACATCAACATTATCATTTATGATAAGTGGAATATGATATTTATCTGTTACTTTTTTTAACTGTATCGCTTGTTCTAAAAATGCAGTATAAGATAATTCTTTTTCACGTAATTGTATGAGTGTTGCACCGCCCTTTATTGCCTGCTCTACTTGTTGCTTCAATGTACTTCCATTTAACCATGTACGATCTGTCACAGCATAAACAAGCATTGTTTTATTCTCTAATTTCAATGTTACAACCTCCTGTTAATGTTTCATCATCTAATTTACTAATCGCATCAATTAAATGCATACGAAAGCTGGAAGTACCAGCATTTGCTTTTTGTGTTTGTAAATAAGCCATTTCTCCACAAAGTCCCATAGCAGAAACTGCCGCTGCTGTTGCCTCTAATATATCATTTGTATTTGAGGCACAATATGCGGCAATCATTGCTGTAAGCATACAGCCTGTACCAGTAATTTTTGACATCATAGCATGACCATTTTTTATAATATATGCTTTTTTACTGTCTGCTATAATATCTATAACACCTGTAATGGCAATCACAGCATTTGTTTTTTTGCTTAATTCTTTTGCTAATGCAATCGCTTCATCAATATTGTTTTCTGTTACAATATCGCTGATATCTGCATCAACACCTTTTGTTGTGCCACTACCTTGATATATTGTTTTGATTTCTGAAATATTACCTTTTATAACAGAAAATTGAATTTTGTTTAAAAGGCGAAGTGTTGTTTCTGTGCGCAGTTTTGTTGCACCTGCTCCAACAGGGTCAAGTACTGTAATATGTCCTAATTCATTTGCTTTTTTTCCAGCAGTCAGCATAGCGTCTATTGTTCTTGTGTTTAATGTACCTATGTTGATAACAGTAGCATTACAAATAGATGTTATTTCTGCCACTTCTTGTATATCGTCTGCCATAATGGGAGAACCTCCACAGGCAAGAAGTACATTTGCAACATCATTTACTGTAACATAATTTGTTATACAATGAATTAGAGGTGTCTGCGATTTTAGATGAGATATGATATGTTTTATCATGAAAAGACCTCCAGAATACTTAAAATTTAATGTTAAAATTAGCATAACATAAAAAAATAAAACTTGCAATGTAATAGAAAATATAGGAGTGGCTAAATACGCATTTAAAATATTGAGAGTTTTGCTTTCTAAATAACGATATCATCGCGTTTGCAAAATGTAAAGTTCTTCGTCAAACTTTCTTTCAAGAAAGTTTGCAGGTACGGACAGCGTCTGCAAATAAAACAATATTCTTCTATTAAAACTTTGGAGCGTTGCTCTCAAACTCTCACTCGCTTTTTGAAAAAAGCGAGGCAAAAACTTTTACTTTTGCGAACGCAGTTTTGTCATAACTTTAAATTTCACAATACTATTATGCTTTAAAATTTACAATTTCATCTACAACAACATTTGCGTTTGGCGTAATAGCAACCACTCTATCCATGCCTTCCACAACAATTTTATTTGCTTCCAATCTCATAAAGCTATCTGTATGAATTTTAATACCATCACACGATGCAACAGCTATACCAGACTGATGTGTCATATCCACAGCGGATTTTTTTGCAGAAAAACAAAGCTGTGTAGATGACAGCATCATTTTTTTATTTTGCACTGTTTCAAAACATTTTTGTTCTGTGATATTTGTTTCACTATTTTTATGTTTTTGTTTTCGCACTGTTGTTTTGACATAACATTCACATTCACATGATTTTGGGGAATAAAGTAACACACTATCCCCAATTTGTGGCATACTATAAAAACCCGTCTGTCCTTCTGATGCATAAGGTGTATTATATGGAAACCAATGCGCTTGACTGACGTCCTGTGTTTCATCAATACACAAATGCAATTTTAAGCAATCTCTTTTTACATCAATCACTTTTGCTTCAATGGACACACCTTTTAATGCATCATTATTATAGCTATTTGTAAAAACACCTTCTTTTTGACACATTTTATATCTAAAAATGATTTTAGAGTGTTTCAACTGCATTTGTTTCTCCATAATAATAAAAGGAACATATTGCAATGTCACGCTATCCCCCATATTATAATTCTGTTCTGTTTCTATTTCCAAATATGTAAAATCCAGTAAACTTTTTTGTTGTGCATACTGCTGTTGTAACATATAATCCGCTGTTTTTCTAGTAATTTGATAGTGATAATATTGCGCTTTGTGACTTTCACTCTGAGGCACACCAATATACATTTTGGGTTTATCAGATGACACATCAGGTATCACAACAGCATGAAATTGAGATGCAACACGCAATAAAAACGCCCAATCCGTTTCATGATATTGTATCATCACATTACATTGTGTTTTTCCATTTGATGCGATATCAATAAAATCTCCTTGATATTCCTTTTGTATGATATTTTGAAATATATTTTGATATGTATTTTTATCATATTGAAAACTTCTATTTTTTTGTTTTATGTCCATAAAGCAAGTATAACTTTTTACAGTTAACATTGCCGTATAAACTCCCTGTAAAACAGAAAGTGTTATACCCATAAGCGCACCAGAAAACAGTATTATATCATTTGTTTTATTTTTTAATACAACATTTGTTTTTTGATTCAAGCTATAAATATATTGTATATTCTGTTCATCTTCCAGCATTACAGTAATATTTGCAACAGCGTGGGCATTACATTTTTGTACAATATTAATATCCATTATTTTTTTGATTTTAAAAGGTACTGCTATCATCAAATCTTTTAATAATATACTCATATATATTTACACCACCTCTATTTTATCAAACCACAATCCTATATATTCCTTACGCAATATATTTTCCACAAGCACCAAATGAAACACAAAATATTCTTGTTTTTCAAAAACAATACGAAATAAAAATCTATCTCCTATATTTTCATTTTTTAGCACAACATCATCTATACATTTATATTTTCCCTCTACAATACAGTCTAGTGTCGGACAAATACAATTCCAGTATGCAACAGACTCCATATTTTTATTATCACATAAAAATATGGCATAAAACTGTAATGTTTCGTCATAAATTTCAATTAAATTTTTCAATCTATCTGAAAAAATATGATATGCAGAAAACAATTTCCGTATCATAATATAATCTGGCTGTAAATTTTTATCCCCTAATGTGCAATCAATTACCTGTTCACATTGCTGTTCCAACTGTTGTTTTGTCATATTGATATTTATGGCGTTTGTTATTCTTTTATCCGGTTTTACAATATAATAGCAAATATCTATCACATCCTTTATATTTACAAATAGCATGATTTTAATTGTTCTGCATTTTCAAAATCAATGAAAAAGTATTGATTTTCATATTGTTCTATAATAGTTTTATTTAAGTTTATCCAACTTTGACATTTATCTAATATAATAGCGTCACTTGTTATGACATTTTCTAATTTTTGAAGTACTCTATCCACATCATTTATCACATTCACTTCTACATCATAATCAAATACACTTAACAATTCTAATATTTGCATTTTTAGCCTTCCAGAATTGGATACTGGAGCATCTAAATAAAAAACCGCTTTATCAATATGATACTGTTGTAATATTTCTCCAATACACATAATAGTGTGTTCCGTTTTATCAATCACACGATAATTTCCTCTTAAAGAGGCTAAATCTCTTATTGTGCCATCCATACACTTTAATAATAATGATTGAGATAATGCAACTTCCAATGTAATAATGGTGTTAAAGCCATCAATAAAAACAGTTCTGTTTTCAATATGGTTTGTAATTTGTTTATTTTTTCTGTTTTCGATATCCTTTTTTGATGAGATTGCTCTCATTAAAGATAATCTTTGTCTTTCAGACAATAAATAGTGATTTCCTACAAATGTTAATGCACCTTTTACAGTATATCCTCTGTTTAATAAAAAATAATAGTCGTAAGCTGATTGATATAGTTTGGGTAATGATTTTTGATTAAAATCTCTTTCATCGCTGAAAAAATAACCTCTTTTTATTACTTTGGACATAAAAATGCCCTCCTTTGTGTATTGTTACAATTTGTATTGTATTAATACTAAATCAAACATGGTTTTATTGCAATACTGTTTTGTAAAATACATAAAAAAAAGCTAGTATGAATGTCATACTAGCAAAAATTACGATATAATCCCGAACGCATAATATAAAGTTTTTGCTTCGCTTTTTTCAAAAAGCGGGTGAGAGTTTGAGAGCAACGCTCTCAAGGTTTTAA
>OFHA01001371.1_pt1 | contig 17087 bp, 16 predicted proteins | sample 1521891 | NCBI WGS metagenome assembly OFHA01 (sample SAMEA3504089, study PRJEB24116) | mouse gut metagenome | biome: mouse gut; feature: mouse-associated habitat; material: faeces | place: Denmark | collected 2011
ATGAGCGTAAAGAGTCAGGAGGGACGTTTTCTGCTCAGCGTGCTGCTGAATCTGACAGTCTGAGGGGGGAGTTATGCTTTTTACATTATTTCTGACATTTGCAAAGATCGGGTTATTTACGTTTGGAGGCGGATATGCGATGATCTCTCTGATTGAGCATGTCTGTGTGGAGGAAAAAGGCTGGATCACACATGACGATATGATGGACATCACAGTGATCGCGGAATCAACGCCAGGCCCCGTTGCCATCAACTGTTCCACTTATGTGGGATACAAACAGAAGGGCTTTATGGGGGCGGTGGCGGCAACCTTTGGGATGGTTCTGCCGTCTTTTGTGATTATTTATCTGATCTCCATGTGGCTGAACAATTTTCTTGAAATCAGGCTGATCGGTAGTGCGTTTCAGGGGATCAGGATAGCGGTGGGATTTCTTATTCTGGATGCCGGGCTGCGGATGGGCAGGAAAATGAAGAAAAAGCCTACGCCCCTTGCCATCATGCTGGGCTCGGGGGCTGTTATGCTGCTGATCAATCTCTTTTCCCTGCGGATTTCATCCGTGGCACTGATTCTGCTTGCCGGGACAGCGGGACTTTTTCTGTCTTTTCTTGTCGGGAGACCGGCTGGGAGAGGAGAGAAAAAGGGATGATCTATGTGGATTTGTTTCTTGGTTTTCTGAAAGTCGGCATGTTTTCCTTTGGCGGCGCCTATGGCGCGATACCGCTGATCCGGGATGTTGTGTTGTCCTATGGCTGGATGGATGATGAGATGGTCACTTATATGATTGCAGTGAGTGAAAGTACGCCGGGACCGATCATGGTCAATCTCGCCACCTATGTTGGCAGCAGTCAGGCGGGACTGCCCGGCGCCATAGTTGCGACCTTTGCGGTGGTCCTTCCCTCTTTTGTGATTATCCTGTTGATTCTGTCGGTTTTGAAATCCCTGTTTCAGCACCGGTATGTACAGGCGTTTTTGCAGGGCGTAAAACCCTGTGTGATCGGGATCATCCTGGGGACAGGCTGCTATATGATACTGGATAACTGCATGGCGGAGCGGAACCTGGTGGGTGTTTTGGCGGTTGACGGGAAAGCGCTCTTTATCACGGCAGTGCTGGGCATCCTTTATTTCGGATCGGGAAAGCTGCTGAAAAAGAAAATATCACCGTTTGTGCTGATACTGCTTGCCGCCTGTATGGGGATGGCGGTATACGGTGCGGGGGTACTTTAGAAAGCGGAACGTTTCATAACCGGCTGGCTCCATCCGTCACTTCGCGGCAATCGGAAAGCATCCTGCGTCAAATCGGTTTATCTTTCCTTGAGGGGGGACGAAATGTAAGATGCAGGCAGCAGCTCTGGGATAAGAATCGCGCAAAGGCGGAAAAGGAACTGCGCGGGGCAGATAAAGCGATGCAGCCTGACATGAAACATATCAGGAGGATTGGCAATGGAACTTCATGGAAAGTATGATGTTGGAAGAACGGATTACGGAGAGCGATGGATGGCGCAGCAGGCCCTGAAGGAGGCGGAGAGAGCAAAGAGAGAGAAGGAAGCGGAAGGGGCGGATGGCGCAAAGAAAGCCGGAGGAATCGGAGAAGCAAAAAGGGCAGAAAAAGCGGAACATGTGAGCGAGGCATCTGGCAAAACGCCGGTTTTGCAGGATGAATACATCAGCGAAGAGAGATCCGGCAGGGAGATCAAGGGCATCTATCGGCGGGGGCAGGACGAAAACGGCAATCCGAAGATTCTCTATGATGATCCGAAGAAAACGGAAGAAAAATGTATCGGAAACACGGATTCGGTGGACCAGGAGATCAGAGGGCTGAAAGAAAAGGTAAAACAATTAAAACAGCAGATCAGGGCGGCCGGCGAAGACGAGAAAAAAGTGCGGGAGTTAGAGCAGAAACTGGCGCAGGCGGAAGGCGAACTCGGCAGGAAGGATAACGATACATACAGGAAACAGCATATGGATATTGTCAATGAATAAAAGAAACGGCAGGGGAAATCCCGGCAGGGGGGATTCTCCTGCCGTTTCCGGTTTGAGCAGGGTTTACTGCCTGGGATTAAAGCACCCTTTTTTTGTACCAGTGTTCCGCAAACTGCAGAAACAGATAGAGCAGTATCGCGATCACGCAGAGGATCACGATGGAAGTGATGACCATGGACATTTTAAAGGTCTGGCTTCCGTAGATGATCAGATAGCCGAGCCCCCGCCTTGCGGCGAGAAATTCTCCGATGATAACGCCCACAAGGGACAGGCCGATATTGACTTTCATGGTGCTTAAAATCAGCAGAATGTTGGAGGGCAGCACCACCTTTGAGAAGATCTGTCTGCGGCTGCCGCCGAGGGTGGTGATCAGCATGCATTTCTCCGGCTCCGTCAGCGCGAAACCGGTATAGAGGCTGATGACGGCGCCGAAAATGGCGACGGAAATGCCCGCCACGATAATGGTCCTGATGCCGGTGCCCAGCCAGACGATAAACAGCGGTGCAAGGGCGGACTTGGGCAGGGAGTTAAGCACCACAAGGTAGGGCTCCAAAACGGCAGAAGCCTTATCCGAATACCAGAGCAAAGTGGCGCACAGCATACTGATGCCGAATACCAGAAGAAAGCTGAGGATGGTTTCCAAAAGCGTGATGCCGATATGTGTAAACAGCCCGTTTTCCCGATACAGCGTGACAAAGCTTCTGCACACTCTTGTGGGGCTGGAAAAAAAGAAAGGATCGATCAGCCCCGTGTTTGCGGATATTTCCCAGATCAGGAGAAATACCGTGATAATACAGAAGCGGGCGATAAAGATCATCCGGTGGTAACGTTTATGTTTTCTGATATATTGTTCCTGCGGTGTCATCGTGCAGCTCCTCCCATAACAGATTAAAATAAGTTTTAAATTCCGGTGCGTTCCGCGCCGCCAGCATACTGTTATCCGGCAGGGTAAGACGGATCGGAATCTGAACCTTTACCGTGGCGGGACGGTTTGATAAAACGATCACTCTGTCGGAGATGGAGATGGCTTCGGACAGATCGTGGGTGATCAGCAGCGCCGTTTTCTTCTCCGCACGGATAATACGGCAGATATCGGCCGAAACCTGCAGGCGGGTTTGATAGTCTAAGGCGCTGAAAGGCTCGTCGAGAAGAAGAAGTTCCGGCTCGAGCGCCAGCGTCCTGATCAGGGCGGCGCGCTGCTTCATGCCGCCGGAGAGCTCGCTGGGGCGTTTATCCCTGAAGTCCCAGAGCCCGTAATCTTTTAAGTAATTGTCTACTTTGGCAAGTTTTTCCGGTGTGGTAATACCGTTGATCTCCAGCCCGAGGATTACATTTTTATAGATGGTCCGCCACTCAAAAAGGTGGTCTCGCTGCAGCATATAGCCGATCTTCGGGTTCTCATCTTTGGAGAGCATGGGGAAAAGGATTTTCCCGGATTCCGGCGTAAGGAGCCCTGCGATCAGGGATAAAAGAGTGGACTTTCCACAGCCGCTGGGGCCCACGATAGCAATAAACTCGCCCTTTTTCACGGAAAAGGATATATCGGTAAGCGCACAGGTCTCCCCGTGCATACCATGATAAGCATAGGATAGATGATCAAGGGAAAGGTACGAGGTTTCCACAAAAAGCGCTCCTTTGTTTTAAAATGTTATATAATATTCTATGTAAGACGACAAAAAAGGTGTGTGAATGCCACGATTCGGTTCTTCGGAAATGCCCGCAGTAATTTTTTGTAACAGTGCGGCCGAAAGGCTGAACTGTTACAATTTTTGGTGTACCTGCGGCATGGATTCTTGTGCGGGGGGAATAGTTATGGTAGAATCAGATGAGGAAACACAGAAGGGGATTTAGAGTTGTGAGATCAAAAACTGATGCCATCCGGATCAGATTGCTGTCATTTCTTTAAAATTTGTTTTATCGAGTTGTTTTTTCTGTAACATTTCTATAAAATGATATATACTGTTTAAATAAAAACTATACATATAAGCATAAGAGGATACAAGAGATGAGAAAAAACTATTTTGAAGAAATGCAGACATGCATCATGGAAAGATTAGGGAAAATATATAATGAAGATGATGAATATCTGAGAAAGCTGGATCGGGAAAATGAGCTGGAGAGGCAGATGGAAAATGTTCTTCCGCGCAAGTACCGGAAAGTGGTGGAGGAATATCACGATGCCGTATGCGATTCCTGGGGAGTATGTGAAATGCTGGCATATCAGCAGGGCATGAGAGATCTGGCGGATATGCTGAGGATAAAGAGCCGGGAGGAGGACGGGGGAATCCTGTCCGGGAAAGAGGATACATGGAGTTATATATGTCCGCCCTGCTGTCCTCAGAAGTCGAACTGCTGCCTGCAAAAGTAGGTCGGCAGGGATCCTGCGGGCGGAAATTAATAATTGTCAGATAAACAAAATTGTGGTAAGATTATGCGGAATCAAAAACGGCGAAGGGATGGCTTTATCTCTTTGCGGAGCAGGCGGGATCATGATGTCTTTTGTCTGCGGAAATAAAAAAGAAAAGGATATGATTGTCATATGGCACAGTTGTGGGGCGGAAGATTTACAAAGGAAACGGACCGGCTGGTTTATGCGTTCAACGCTTCCATCGGGTTTGACCGGCGGCTTTTATTGCAGGATATCGAGGGCAGTATCGTTCATGCCGGGATGCTGGGGAAGCAGGGGATCATCACAGAGCAGGAGGCGGAGGAGATCACCGGCGGGCTTGTCCGTATTCTGGAGGATGTTGAGAGCGGAAAGCTTACGGTAGATGAGCGCTATGAAGATGTTCACAGTTTTGTGGAGGCGGTGCTGACCGAGCGGATAGGAGAGGCCGGGAAAAAGCTCCACACCGGGCGCAGCAGGAATGATCAGGTGGCGCTGGATATGCGTCTTTACACAAGGGCAGAGGTTCAAAAGACCGATGGGCTCTTGCAGGATCTTTTAAAAGTGCTGCTTGGGATTATGGAGAAACACACGGAGACCATCATGCCGGGCTTCACGCATCTGCAGAAAGCACAGCCTATTACACTGGCTCATCATATGGGGGCTTATTTTGAAATGTTTAAGCGTGACCGCCTTCGGATGCGTGATATTTATGAGCGCATGAATTACTGCCCGTTAGGCAGCGGAGCGCTGGCAGGCACGACTTATCCGTTAGACCGTGCAGATACGGCGCAGGCACTCGGCTTTTACGGGCCGATGCTAAACAGCATGGACGGCGTGTCAGACAGGGATTACCTGATTGAATTTTTATCCGCGCTCTGCACGGTTATGATGCATTTAAGCCGGTTCAGCGAGGAAATCATTATCTGGAATTCCAACGAATACCAGTTTGTGGAAATCGACGATGCCTACAGCACGGGCAGCAGCATTATGCCGCAGAAGAAAAACCCGGACATCGCAGAGCTTGTGCGCGGCAAGACCGGACGCGTGTATGGGGCGCTGCTTTCGCTGCTGACAGCGATGAAGGGGCTTCCTCTGGCGTATAACAAAGACATGCAGGAGGACAAGGAACTGACCTTTGATGCGATTGATACGGCAAAGGGCTGCCTGGCCTTGTTTCGCGGCATGCTTTCAACCATCCGTTTCCGGAAAGAGCGGATGCGGGAAAGCGCAGCGCTTGGATTTACCAATGCGACGGATGCCGCAGATTATCTGGTAAACCACGGCGTGCCGTTTCGGGATGCGCATGGGATTGTCGGGAAAATCGTGCTGTACTGCATTGAGAAAAATATCGCGATTGACGAGATGTCCCTGGATGAATTTAAGAGCATCAGCCCGGTATTTGAAGAAGATATTTACGAGGCCATTTCCATGGAAGCCTGCGTCAATAAACGCCTGACCATCGGCGCGCCGGGAAAAGAAGCCATGGAGCAGGTGATTGCGCTGGAAGAAGCATACCTGGCACAGTCCGCGTTTCCGCAGGCGGGGCAGCGGGAACAGTAACACTGATAATGAAATTTGTACTTGCGTTTTTGTGATTCCTGTATTAATATTATAAAATCAGTCATTTCAGCTTCACCAGATTCATCCGGGACAAAAGAAGCAGATGATGCGTGCAGCAGACGCTGCCAGACAGAGTATAAAGGAGAGCAGTTATGAGTGAAAAATTAAAAGCCGCAATTCTGGGCGGAACGGGCATGGTAGGACAGAGATTTATCGCCCTTTTGGAAAACCACCCATGGTTTGAGGTGACATCCATTGCAGCAAGCCCGCGCAGCGCAGGGCAGACTTATGAAGAAGCGGTGAAAGGCCGCTGGAAAATGGACACGCCGGTTCCGGAATCTGTAAAGAATATCATCGTAAAAAATGCCAGCGATGTGGAGCAGAACGCTTCGGAAGTGGATTTTGTATTTTCTGCTGTCGACATGACAAAAGAGGAAATCAGGCAAATCGAGGAAGCTTACGCGAAGACCGAGACTCCTGTCGTATCAAATAACAGCGCGCACCGCTGGACGCCGGACGTGCCGATGGTCGTGCCGGAAATCAATCCGCAGCATATGGGGCTGATTGAGTATCAGAGAAAACGGCTTGGAACCGCGCGCGGGTTTGTTGCGGTAAAGCCAAACTGCTCGATTCAGGCTTATGCGCCGGCACTGACCGCATGGATGGAATATGAGCCATATGAAGCTGTGGTATCGACCTATCAGGCGATTTCCGGTGCGGGCAAGACCTTTGCAGACTGGCCGGAAATGCAGGGAAATATCATACCGTTTATCAGCGGGGAAGAAGAAAAGTCCGAACGGGAGCCGCTGCGCATCTGGGGAGAGCTGAAAAACGGCGTGATTGAGCCTGCCGCAGAGCCTGTGATTACAAGCCAGTGCATCCGCGTGCCGGTGTTAAACGGCCATACCGCTTCGGTATTTGTAAAATTCCGCAGGAAGGGACTGGAAAAAGAGCAGCTCATAGAAAAGCTGGTTCACTACAGCGGCCTGCCGCAGCAGCTGGGGCTTCCTTCAGCGCCAAAGCAGTTTATCCAGTATCTGGAAGACGATAACCGTCCGCAGATTGCGCTGGATGTGGATTTTGAAAACGGCATGGGAATCAGTGTCGGACGCATCCGCAGGGACAGCGTTTATGACTGGAAGTTTGTCGGATTGTCCCATAATACAGTCCGGGGTGCAGCAGGCGGTGCGGTTCTGTGTGCAGAGCTGTTAAAAGCCCAGGGCTATATTGCAAAAAAATAAAGACGGGCAGCTTTTTGGGCTGCCATCTTGAAAAGAAAGTTAAAATGTGATATGATTTTTTTACTTTTTAAATCTTTGTGAAAGCTCAGTGATGCAAATCAATGCAATAGGAGAAAGCCATGGTAATACGACATACGGAATTAAAAAAAATCGAGCAGCTGTACGACGAGAATGGAAACCAGCTGGTCGTGCTCTATGGGCGGGAAGGATGCGATAAGGAAGCCTTTATCAGGATGTTCTGCAAAGGAAAGAAATTTTTCTATTACCGGGCACGCAGGGCTTCCCAGCAGGAGCAGTGCATGCAGTTTGCGCGTGAAATTGAAAAGCAGTATGACGTGAGCCTTTCCAAAAATAATTACAGTGAGTTTTTTAACCGCATCCGCAGCGGGAGCGCCAGCAAGCTGGTCGTGATTGTGGATGAATTCCAGTTTATCGCAAAGCGCGATGAGGAGTTTTTCAAGGCGGTTTTGAAGTTAAAGGCAAAGAAATTATATCCGGGGCCGGTGCTGATTGTACTGGCCAGTTCTTCGGTTGCGTGGGTGGAGCAGGAGCTGGCCGGAAAGCTTGGCGACGGCATGAAAAAGGTAGACGCGAGCATCAAGCTGGATGATTTGAAATTCATCGATATGGTGCGGTCTTACCCGGAATATACGGTCAGCGACTGTGTCAAGGCATACGGCATTTTAGGCGGTGTTTCTTCCTACATGAATCGGTGGAATTCCAAGAAGGATATCCGCACGAATGTGTGCCGCAATATTCTTTCGCCAAACGGCTATCTGTTTGCAGAAGCAGAGCGTTTTATCGGAAGCGAGCTGCGGGAGCTGGCGATTTATGATACGATACTGGCTGCCATTGCAGCCGGGCATCACAAGCTGAATGACCTGTTTAATGAAACCGGATTTTCCAGGGCAAAAATCAGTGTCTATATGAAAAACCTTGCGGCGTTTGAAGTCATTGAAAAAGTGAATTCGTTCGAGACCGGCGGGTGGGAAAATGCGCAGAAGGGAATTTACCAGATTCGCAGCAATTATGTGAACTTCTGGTTCCGGTTTGTCTATCCGCATCTTTCCGACCTGTATATGATGACACCGGAAGATTTTTATGACGCATATATTGCGGATGAGCTGGACGACTATATGAGCCGGTATTTTGTGCAGGTCTGCATGGAATATTTAGGGCTGCTGAACATGGTAGACAAGCTTCCGATTCAGATACATAAAACAGGCACATGGGTCGGCAAGACCGGGAATATTGATATTATTGCACAGGATTCTGCCAGAAACAACCTGATAGGGCTGTGCAACTGGTCCAAACCGGAGCTGACTTACGCCATGTGCGAAAAGCTGTTTGATACAATGAAAAAGGCAAAGCTGAAATCGGAGCATTATTACCTGTTTTCGGCAAAAAGCTTTGACCAGAAGCTGCTGGACGAAGCGGAAGAAGACAAGCGTCTTGTCCTTGTAGACATGACGCAGCTGTAAGGGGCGGCCGTGAAGGCAGCGGGTGCTTTTCCCGGACAGGGAATATAAGAACGGTTACAAAGGGAATGGGATTGCGGGAGATTTGATTGGTTTCCTGTAATCTCATTCTTGGTTTTGGACGAGGAGAATATATGGCAAAATCATTATACATAGCAGAAAAGCCTTCGGTAGCGCAGGAATTTGCCAGGGCGCTGAAAATGGATATGAAACGCAGGGACGGGTACCAGGAAGGGGAACAGGCAGTTGTGACCTGGTGCGTCGGACATCTGGTGACAATGAGCTACCCGGAAGCTTATGACGCGAAATACAAAAAATGGAGCCTGGCCACGCTGCCGTTCCTGCCACAGGAGTTCCGGTATGAAATCATTCCGTCTGCCGCAAAGCAGTTTAAAATCGTAGCGTCACTGTTAAAGCGCAGGGATATCGATACCATTTATGTCTGCACGGACTCCGGGCGCGAAGGGGAGTATATTTACCGGCTGGTTGAGCAGATGGCCGGTGTGAAAGGCAAGCAGCGCAGGCGGGTGTGGATTGATTCCCAGACAGAAGAGGAAATCCTGCGCGGCATCCGGGAAGCAAAGGACTTATCAGAGTATGATAATCTGGCCGCAAGCGCATACCTTCGTGCCAAAGAAGATTACCTGATGGGAATCAATTTTTCCAGGCTTCTGACCTTAAAATACGGAAATGCAGTTGCAGATTACCTGCATGAAAAATATGCGGTTATTTCAGTCGGGCGCGTGATGACCTGCGTGCTCGGCATGGTCGTGCGCAGGGAGCGGGAAATCCGGGATTTTGTCAAAACACCGTTTTACCGGGTTCTGGCCCTGATTCCTGTCGATGCAGGCGGGCACAAAATCGAATGCGAGTGGAAGGCCGTGGAAGGCTCTGCTTATTTTCAGTCGCCGAAGCTGTATAAGGATAATGGATTTCTGGAAAAAGAAGAAGCACAGCGTTTCGTGGAACGCCTTGGGGAGCATCCGCCTGTGAAGGCTTCTGTCCTGTCAGCGGGAAAGAAAAAAGAGATGAAAAACGCGCCGCTTCTTTATAATCTGGCCGAACTTCAGAATACATGCTCGAAATTTTTCAAAATCAGCCCGGACCAGACGCTTGGGATTGCACAGGAGCTGTATGAAAAAAAGCTTGTCACCTATCCGCGTACCGATGCGCGCGTGCTTTCCACAGCGGCAGCAAAGGAAATCCGGAAAAATATATCCGGCCTGTGCAGCATTCCCGGCGTGCGGGAATTTGCGGAAACAATCCTGCAGGGCGGCAGCTATCAGTCCATTGCCAGGACGCGTTATACGAACGATAAGCAGATTACCGACCATTATGCCATTATTCCGACCGGGCAGGGCATGGGCGCGCTCAAGACGCTTTCCGCGCTGTCCATGAAGGTGTATGAGACAATCGTGCGGCGGTTTCTGGCCATATTTTACCCGCCGGCTGTGTACCTGAAATACAGCCTGGTGTTTGAGGTAAGGAACGAAACGCTGGCAGAACAGTTTTTTGCGGGCCTGAAGGTATTAAAAGAGCCCGGGTATCTGCCGGTTATGGAATACTCCTTTTTTAAGAAGAAAGAAGAACAGCCGCTTTCCGAAGGCGCAGGCGGGAATGCAGGGAGCATGGAATCTGAAACAGGCGGCAGGGATGCGGGGCAGGAAGGCACGGGGGCAGACGCCGGGCTGCTGGAAGCGGTTTCGAAGCTGAAAAAGGGAATGGTGCTGGATGTGGAACGCTTCTGGATAAAAGAAGGCGAGACATCCCCGCCCAAACGCTACAATTCCGGCTCGATGATTCTGGCCATGGAAAATGCCGGGCAGCTGATTGAGGATGAGGAGCTGCGCGCGACAATTAAGGGCAGCGGAATCGGCACGAGCGCCACGCGGGCAGAGATTCTGTCAAAGCTGGTAAAAAACAGGTACCTTGCGCTTCATAAAAAAACACAGGTCATTACGCCGGCGCTGCTTGGAGAAATGATTTTTGATGTGGTCAGTGCTTCGCTGAAGCAGCTGCTGAACCCGGAGCTTACAGCAAGCTGGGAAAAGGGGCTGGCTTATGTGGCAGAAGGCTCGATTACCCCGCAGGAATATATGGAGAAGCTGGAATACTTTATCAAAAGCCGCACAAGCGGGGTGCTTGGCTTGAATAACCAGAATGCGATGCGCAGTTATTTTGAGAAGGCCGGGGCATATTATAAATAACAGGGGCAATGCGGCAGGGAAAAACTGGAATATAAACGAAGAAACAGATTCATGACAGAATGGCGAGTAATCTGCGATTGAGATGTTTGTGGTAAAGGAATAGGAAAAAAGGGTTATGGCATACTATAAAGAAAGGAAAAGAAAGCGGATGGAAATTTTGTCAAGAATAGAAGATAAGAGAATTAACAGCTGGAATATTTTTGTAGTCATTACAATTGGTGATTATTTAAATTTTGCAGAAGATATTTTAGAAAATAACGATATGCAGAGAAAGAAAATAAAATCTTCCAAGTCTGTGTATTCACTGCTTAAATCAGATTTGAAAAGAGGATGTGTTATTCCGCCTTTGGTATTAGCATTAACGGATTCTGGTGTTGTTGATGAAAATACACCTGACCAGCAGATTTTGGAATATGTGAATGAAAATCCCCAAAATTTAATGATACTGGACGGGCTGCAAAGAACATACACAATGATAGCAGCAAAGGAAGAACTGGAAAAGGAGAATAATACCGAAGAACTTTATCAGTTCTTATCCTGCCAGCTAAGACTGGAGATTTATATTGGAATCAATAAATTTGGTATTTTATATAGGATGCTTACATTAAACACAGGGCAGACACCCATGTCGACAAGGCATCAGATAGAAATATTATACAAAAATTTAGTTGATACAAATATTGACGGCATGAAACTGGTTACAGAAACAGAGGGAAGAATGAAACCGTCTGTGCGGGAAGTTAAGTTTAAGGATGCGGTAGAAGGATTTAATTCCTATATGTACAGAGATGAACTGCCTATCGACAGGCAGGATTTATTAGATAATGTGAAAATGCTTGAAAACTTATCTCATGAGAATACACAGACAGATTTATTTAGAGAATTTATCAGTTCTTATGTTCAGCTTATGGAACAGCTTGAAAAATTTGCAGATTCAGATAATCTGGATTTTGAAGGGTATGGATTGAATGGGAAGCCGTTTGGCAATAGTATTGTCAAAGTTTTTAATACATCTCAGGCATTAACTGGGTTTGGTGCAGCTGCTGGGCGTTTGAAGGATTATGATAAATTAAAATCTTTTGAACAGCTGGATTGTTTGTGTGGCCAGATAATGCCAGGCAGGAAAGATACAAATGAATGGTTTATCCAATTTTTACGGGGACTGGATAAGGTCAAATCAGATTCCAAGAAAATAGGAAATGGCCAGCGGATGCTGTTTCAGTATTTTTTCAGGGAGTTATTAAATCCAGAAAGTGATTCTTATTTAAACCTGTATCTTGCAGCTGTAAACTGTTTTCAAAAATATAGAAGCCAGGTGTAAGCATGTATTTAAAATTTTATGATGAAGATGCAGTGTATACACAGGTTATATTTGATCAGTTCAAAAAGAGTTTTTCTTTAAGCAGCAGTGAAGGAATCTTCCTGGAATGTGAAAAATATTTGGAACTGGATAATGAGTATAACCCACAAGATTATTGTTTTGAAATATTTTATGCATCTGCTTTAAACAGAGAGAATGATATATTTCAGGTTTATGATAAACAGGAAGATGTAAGACTGGGGTGGATTTTTCCAATTCAGTCGCTGGTATCGGATAGCCATGATTATGCAGATAATATTTATTTTTTAAAATATGCATATGTTGCATCATATCTTCTTCTGAATAATATTGCAGAGGAAAATAAGACGAATAGCAGTGAATTTTTAAAATTAACCGATTTTTATCCAGAGGGTGCAGTTATACTTGTTATGAGTAAAAGTAACTGTAACAGAATCCGTCAATTTTGTATCTGGGATTATATAGCAGATTTATTTGGATATGGATATTTCTGCGTGCCGGGTTTTATGGATTCCGAAAAAAATTTTCATGCAGACAAAAGGATAAACATAAGAAGAATCTCGAAAGACGTTACAAACAAAATATTTATAGAGGAAGTATTCAAAAATCTGTTAGTGCAGACAGCTTTACTGCCTCTGGCAAAATTTCATATGCTCTATCAGGTTATTGAGCTTTTAATTGGGGATATTTTTTCATATGAATTTATCGGGTTTAGCCAGAAAATAGGACAGGATACGAATAATCTGTTTGATATGAAGGATGATTTACAAAAAATAACAGGAGAAAAATACCGGGTAAAAGAATTATTTCATCATACATATTCAAATTTAGACAGTGTTTTGAAAGAAAAATTGATGGATGCCTGTAATGAGATTTTAAAGGCTTCAGACAAAAAGGTAAAAACAGATGCGGGTGACAGTCTCTATTCTGTCCGATGTTTAGTATTTCATAATTATGGAAGTATTCCGTCTGAAGCAAGAAATATTTTGGCGGATATAAATCTTGTGTTTGAAAAAATAGTAATTGAATTATTGGCAACATTTCATATGCCAGAATCAGAAAAAGGAGAATAAAAATGGAACAGTGTAAAATTGAAAACCTGTATGACTTAAGTGAAACAATTGCAGCCGATTTATTCAAAGACGCGGTTTATCCGTGGGAAGTGTTAGGAAAAATCAAAGACTTTATTATTGCGCTCGGCAGCCGCCTGGACAGCAGCCGCTTTGAAGAACGCGGGGAGAATATCTGGGTAGCGAAGTCTGCAAAAATTGCCCCGACGGCCTGCCTGAACGGCCCGCTGATTGTCGACGAGGAAGCGCAGGTACGCCACTGCGCGTTTATCCGCGGCAGTGCGATTATCGGAAAAGGGGCTGTTGTCGGCAATTCTACAGAAGTAAAAAATGCGGTTATCTTTAACAGTGTCCAGGTGCCGCACTATAATTATGTCGGGGATTCTATTTTGGGCTATAAGTCCCATATGGGCGCAGGCTCGATTACATCCAATGTAAAATCCGATAAGACGCTGGTTGTGGTAAAAAACGGGAAAGAAGAAATTGAGACAGGGCTTAAAAAATTCGGGGCCATGCTGGGCGACCATGTGGAAGTCGGGTGCAATTCAGTGCTGAATCCGGGAACGGTAGTCGGGCGGAATACAAATATTTATCCGCTTTCTATGGTACGCGGCGTAGTTCCGGCCGGTTCCATTTATAAAAACCGGAATGAAATTGCAGCAAAAACAGACAGGTAACGGGAAGCGGGGAAAGATACCGGGACAGGCAAAGAGCCGGGAGAACCAGGAGATTAGAAATAACAGAAAACAGGAAAAGGAGAAATTGGGGATATGCAGCAGATGCCGGGAGAAAATACAGAGGAGTTATGGGACCTTTATACAAAAGACAGGGAGAAAACAGGGGAAACGCACCGCAGGGCAGATAAGCTGCCGCAGGGAAAGTACCACCTTGCGGTACATGTCTGCATTTTTAACAGCAAAAACGAGCTGTTAATCCAGCAGCGCAAGCCTTTTAAGAAAGACTGGCCGAATATGTGGGACGTATCGGCTGCCGGCTCTGCGATAGCAGGCGACAGCAGCACCGCAGCGGCACAGCGGGAAGTACTGGAAGAACTCGGACTGGAAATAGACCTTTCGGATGCGCGTCCGTTTTTTACCATGAATTTTTCCGGAGGCTTTGATGACTTTTATATCGTGGAACAGGACGTGGATATCCGCACGCTGCACTTGCAGGAAGAAGAAGTACAGCAGGTCAGGTGGGCCGGCAGGGATGAAGTCATCAAAATGCAGGCACAGGGCATTATGATTCCGTACTGGTTTTTAGACCGGCTGTTTGATATCCGCGAAAGCTACGATGCGCAGGGGGAGCGGATTCATAAAATCACGACCGGATTTGCAGGCATCGGGCATCTGGAATCGTGGCTGAATTTTGCAGAAATCATCCGAAACGATTTCCCGGGGCTGGAAACAGACGAAGCCATGGACAGCTACTGTGACACGGTCATCAGCCATATGCGCCGCGGAAATGCTGTCTATGCGGCAGACGGGCGCATGATTACGGGCGTGCTGCTGTTTTCGGAGAAAGAACAGAAAATCGGCTGCCTGGCCGTCCACCCGGAATACCGCAGAAGGGGGCTTGCAGCGCAGATGCTCCGACTGATGATGACAAAGCTGGATAAGCGAAGGCCGGTTACGGTCGAAACGTTCCGGGAAGGGGACGAAAGAGGGGCAGCTGCCAGGGCGTTTTACGAGTCTGTGGGATTTGTGCCGGGCAGGGAAGGATTTTTCCAGGGATATCCCGTGCAGGAATTTACGGCATTTTTCGGCGGTCCTAAAGCCGGGCAGCCAGCCTGAATGGAAGTATCGGGAATGTGATGATTCAAATACATAGCGCCAATATTTTTGTGAAAAAGGACTGGACGAATTTGACGAAATATGCGAAAATATATGCAGTATGTTGAGCTGCATAAGCCCGGCATGGTTCATTTCAGCGGAAGCTTTCCGCGGCATCAATCATCTAATTGAAAGGAGTCTTAAAATGATTTACACACACGAAGTTCAAAACATGTGTCCGGTTGCTAAGGGTGCAAAGCACGAACCGGCTCCAATCCCGGAAGAAGGGAAATGGGTACATTCTAAAAAAATTGAAGATATTTCCGGCTTTACACACGGTATCGGCTGGTGTGCACCGCAGCAGGGTGCCTGCAAGCTGTCTTTGAATGTAAAAAACGGCATTATCGAAGAAGCTCTGGTAGAGACAATTGGATGTTCTGGCATGACACATTCTGCAGCTATGGCAGCAGAAATCTTACAGGGAAAGACGATTCTGGAAGCACTGAATACAGACCTTGTATGTGATGCTATCAATACCGCTATGAGAGAATTATTCCTGCAGATTGTATACGGACGCACACAGAGTGCATTTTCCGATGACGGCCTTGCAATAGGCGCCGGTCTGGAAGACCTGGGTAAAGGACTCCGTTCACAGGTTGGCACAATGTATGCAACAAAAGAAAAGGGTGTCCGTTATCTGGAAATGGCAGAAGGCTATGTAACCGGAATCGCTCTGGATGCAGATGACGAGGTAATCGGATATCAGTTCGTTTCTCTTGGCAAAATGACTGACTTTATCAAAAAGGGCGACGACCCTAATACAGCCTGGGAAAAGGCTAAAGGACAGTACGGACGTGTAGCGGATGCCGCTAAGATTATTGATCCGAGGACAGAGTAAGGAAGGGAGAACGAAAATCATGGCATTATTTGAATCATATGAAAGAAGAATTGACCAGATTAACGCTGTATTAAACAAATACGGCATCAGCTCTGTAGAAGAAGCTGAAAAAATTACAAAAGATGCTGGGCTTGATGTATATGAGCAGGTCAAAAAAATCCAGCCAATCTGTTTTGAAAATGCATGCTGGGCTTACATAATCGGTGCTGCAATTGCCATTAAAAAAGGCTGCCGCAAAGCATCGGAAGCAGCAGCAGCTATCGGCGAAGGCTTGCAGGCATTCTGCATTCCGGGCTCGGTTGCTGACCACAGAAAAGTAGGCCTTGGCCACGGCAACCTGGGCAAGATGCTTCTGGAAGAAGAAACAGAGTGCTTCTGCTTTCTGGCAGGACATGAGTCCTTTGCGGCAGCAGAAGGTGCTATCGGCATTGCAGAAAAAGCAAACAAGGTACGCAAGCAGCCGCTTCGCGTTATCTTAAACGGACTTGGAAAAGATGCTGCACAGATTATTTCCCGCATCAACGGATTTACATTTGTTGAAACACAGTACGATTACAAAGAAGCAAAACTGAATGTGATTTACGAAAAACCATATTCCGAAGGACTCCGTGCTTCTGTAAAATGCTACGGTGCAGATGACGTGCAGGAAGGTGTTGCTATTATGCACCATGAAAACGTTGGCGTTTCCATTACAGGAAATTCAACAAACCCGACACGTTTCCAGCATCCGGTAGCAGGTACTTTTAAGAAAGAATGCAACGAACAGGGCAAGAAATATTTCTCCGTAGCATCCGGCGGCGGTACAGGACGCACGCTTCACCCGGATAACATGGCAGCAGGCCCGGCTTCTTACGGCATGACCGATACGATGGGACGCATGCATTCCGATGCACAGTTCGCAGGCTCCTCATCCGTTCCGGCACATGTAGAAATGATGGGACTCATTGGCATGGGCAATAACCCGATGGTTGGCGCTACGGTAGCAGTTGCTGTTTCCGTTGAGGAAGCTGCGAATGCTGGGAAGTTCTAATTATATTTTATAATTGAAAACGCCGGAAGGCTTGAAAATACCGCAATCCTCAAGGTTTGCGGTGACAAGGAAGTAATTTCAGATTAGGCGGTATAGCCCCGATTACAAGGGCTGTACCGTCTT
>OFHA01001375.1_pt1 | contig 17013 bp, 17 predicted proteins | sample 1521891 | NCBI WGS metagenome assembly OFHA01 (sample SAMEA3504089, study PRJEB24116) | mouse gut metagenome | biome: mouse gut; feature: mouse-associated habitat; material: faeces | place: Denmark | collected 2011
CAGCAACCATTATAATTGCTGCCAGCGGGCTGCCGGGGGCGGCGACCTTTACAGAGGTGTGTAGGAGTCGGCCCCCTGACCGACCTGTTTGTCGGGAATTTTGATGCTTGCTATAGATGGTATCTCTGTTGCTATCTGATTTCAGTATTTTGCGGGGTTTTTACAAGCAACACCATACCGAAATAAGAGACGAAACGCGATTGGAATAAACGGAGAAATACAGAGGTGAGAATCAAGCAAACTGCGCTTTCAGACGCTATATTGTTTACAGAATAGCACATTCTGTATGGGAGCGGAACTTGCATTTCATAGTTCTCCATGGTGAACTGATATAAACAGAAGAACTGTCCTCGGTCAGGTCTACGCCCTGGTAGGCGTCGATCTCCTGTCGAAGTTTTACGGACAGTTCTTTCTGCGTGGGAGCGTAGACGTACCGGAAGATGGAGTCGCCGTTTTCTTTGTGGCCCACCACGATGCGGCCCTCCCACCGACCGTCGTCCCGCTTGCGTACCATGCCGTCGCCGGATGGTCTGCGTTTAGCCATCGTTTTCAACTCCCTCCCCATGGTTTTTTTGCTGGTCAATTTCTTCCCACTCCCGTTTGTAGGAACAGCTGCCCTCCGCCCCCAATTCCATGGCAATCCCCCAGGCTGGGCGGAAGCCGGCAACGAAGCTACTCAGTGCTATTTCTTCCTGTGTCATTGTGTGAGCATCCACCAGCCGGAGTAGTTTCTTTTTGCCTTTCTTGTTCAACAGAGCGGAAACCTCCTGGCGCTTCGCTTCCAGCTTCCGGCGTTGTTTACGGTTCGGCCTGGGCGCGAACCGATCCTCCAGTGCCCTCATGTAGTCGTACATGGTGCATCCCTCCTTTGCAGCGACACACCATACCACACCTTAGCGGGAATAGCTACTGGGAGTGGCGAGAATTATCAGTTCAGACACATGTTTTTTCGTCTGCGCTGGTGTTCCTTCTCTTTGTAGACACTGGTGCAATTCGCAATCTCTCATCGCAGCCTCTCACAACGGAATTTTTAACGCGGATGGTTTTGGCCCAGCGAGTTCCTTACTTGTTTACTGCGGCGCAGATTTTGCGTGGCGCGCCTCTTTCTGTACTGCACTTTTTCTCCCCTTTAGGGGCAGGGGGTGCCGGGGCATAGCCCCGGCGAGTGCGGGCGGCGTATAGCCGGACGCGATGCTTGCCCCACCAAAAGGGTGGGCTTCCGCCCCAACGGGGCGTTTCTGCGTTGCCCGCACTTACTGCTCACCACACTTTTCCGCGCACATCGCTTCTGTCCGCACTGCGGGCAGAAGCGGACTTAATTTATCCTGCACGAAAATCGAACGCACTGCTTTGCCCTGGGCATTTTGCTGAGGTGGAATCAGGCACCGTCAGGGCAAAACGCCGGGAGGCTGGGTACACTTGCCCAGCCTCTCGGCGTTTTTGCCTGCTGTGACGCTTCCGCTTTAGGGAAGAAAACCGCTCCCCGTCACAATCGCCCACAAAGGGGCCAACACCGCGTTTCACTCCCTCGGAGGTGTATGGGGATGCCACTTACCCTGCAGGAGGGCCACACAAGCCCTCACAGGGGCGAACACGAGGTTCTGCGTTTTTGGGCTGCGGAGTTCAATTCAGATGGGCGGTCATTGGTGGAGAATATCGCGGTAGAAAATCCGTAACCTGGTTTCAGATTTTCTAAATCTTTTGGGTGTTCTCATTCCCGTGAACAGCCTTTTCCCAGAAATGCCCGCAAACGCACTAACGCCGCACTTCAGTCCTTCAAGGGTGCACCGCAGCCCACAGGGAAAACACAAAGAACCATGGACTTTATGCAGGCGGCTATTGAGCGGTTAGCAGGTGCCTTATCACCGCACCCATTTCTTGTGGCACACAAACAGCAAAGCCAAGACAATAAGCAGCCATATAACCCACGGCAAAAGGTACAGGAAACTGCCGCTCCCCATCCCCCACATAAGCTCTGCTGATGCCACCGGAACCAGTGGCGATACCCATTTGAAGCTTTCCACCCCCAGGGCCGGAAGCAGTGCAGGGATTCCTAACACTGCCGTGCTGACAAAATAAGACGTGCGCACATTGGGACAAAAAAGCCCAATCGTCAGAGCCGTCTCTGCCACACCGACAAGCATGACCAGCCGCAGTACATAGAGGATCGCAAGATACTGGCCCAGAGTTACATTGACCGGGAATTTTGCAAGCGCGTCAATGTTCCACACAGCCGCCGCAAGGGTATCCGGATCAGGAACCCAGCCAAGGAAGTTTTGCAGCTCCCGCATATAGACACAGCCCCAGACAAAGCCGCCCAACAGCGCAGCTGCCGCTGCCTTGCGCCGCAGGAGCCGGCCCCGCCCTCCGGGTGTAGAGCGTGTCACAGCCACTACGCCTGCCTGACGCTCAAATGCCCAGAGATGAGCCGTCAGCAGGGCGGTAAACAGTATGGCCACAGCTGCGTTAAACCGCTGCGTATTTAGGCACTGCGGTCCATACCCCACATCATAGAAAAAGTCATTGACGATCCAAGGCTCATATCCGCCCCGCTCCGCCCGATCGCGGAGGCACGCAACCCGCGTCTCTACCCGGTTCAGGGCCGCGATGAGCTGTGCCGCATCACTGCTGTGTTCCGCGTCCTTGCGGGCACGGGCCAGATAACTGTCGGTGGTGTTGTCAATAGGCCCCTGCATGTCGCTGATGTAGTCAAAATACCATTGATCTATGGACTCAGAGGAAGCATATAAAAATGTCAGGTGCCCGGTGATCAAATACACCAAAACCAGCAGGAAAACACCGTACTGGTAGACCAGCGTCTTATATCCTTCCCATCCCCCCATAGTGAGCCGTGTCCGAAGAACATCCAAAGCCTTGCTTACGGGGAGGGAGATTTGGCTCAGGAAATCCCGGTTCCCCTCGGGCCGGCGGAAGCCCTGGAGCAGAACCGCCCAAACCGCGAACAGCACCCCGAAGATCACAAGCCCCCACAGGGCGATCTGCCGTATGCCCATCGCGGAGCCAAAGAGGTTCACATTCAGGTACTGGGTATACAGTGCTGACGTATGCACATACGCAAAAATATTGAAATACTTCAAGCCGTTCAAGCCGCTCTGAATGGGCAGGAGCGTATACAGTGCATACTCCGCCGCCAGCGTCACCCCCAGAACGGAGCTGGAGAACTGGGGGTTGGCAATGGACCCCAGCACACACCACAAAAGCAGGCCGACAAGTGCCCCCGCCAGGGTCTTGACCACGAAGAATTGAACCAGCCACTCCAGAATGCTGGCCCGGAGGGGACAGGTGCCAAAGCTCTCCACCGATTGGAGGGAATGCGTCAAATCGCCCCAGCCTCCATGAAGGGCCATGGAGAGGAGGAACGGCAGGGCGGAGTACAGTAGCGTCGCCGCCGCCGACCCCGTGAGCAGTATCGCGATCCGCGTCAATCCCATCCTGCCCCGTCCGCCCCAGGCGGCGCGGATGGTGGGCCACAGGCCCCGCTTGCGTTCTTCCAAAAAGGACAGGACAATGACGATGATGGCAATCAGGTGGAAATAGTCTCCCAGCTCAAAACCGAGCCAACGCTCGATCCCCCGGCTGTTGCCGAACTGTACCTCAACATCCAGAATCTTTTTAAAGTCCTTCGCTGTCTTGGCCAGATTATGGACAGAGAAGCCTCCCGGTTTGCTGAAGATGCTGACATGGGATCGGATCTCCGCCTCGGATTGAATCTCCGCCAGGTATTCGCCGTACCCATCCAGGTGGCGGATCTCCGCCTGGAGCTCGTCCAGGGCGTGATAATAGGCCTCGTACGTCCTGAAAAGCCCATCATTGTCATGCTCCTGCACCGTCCGGGCCAGGTCGGGCAAGTCCCAGATGTACTTCAGGGCCTCCTCCTCGGTATCAAACGGATAGGTCCCGTCCCCATCGAAGTACCAGAAAAAGATATTCTGAAGCCTCTGCCGCTCACCCCGCTCCAGCTCAGACAGTTCCTCAATAGGCACACCCCGCCATTGCTCCGCCAGACTTGCGGTATATCGGTTGGCGGACATCATCCGCCCAAATTCTCCCGGTGTCACCTGCTCCAGTAGCGACAATATGAACAGCCCGGCACATAGAACCGCCAACAGCAGCAACAGCCCGGTTCGCCTGCCATTGAGGTAAACCCGTTTCCACTCGCCCATATTATTCACCCAAAAAGTACAGATACACGTCCTCCAAGCTGGAAATGCCCATCACCGGCTTCCAGCCGGCCGGAAGTGCGTCAATGAGGTTTTGGGGTGTGTCTACCCGCAGCAGCCTGCCCCTTTTAAGCAAAAGGACCCGATCCGCAATGGATTCGATGTCCGTGACAATGTGGGTGGCCAGCAGGACGATCCGGTCCTGGGCCAATTCCTTAATGAAATTGCGGATGCGAACCCGCTCCCGGGGATCCAGCCCCGCCGTAGGCTCGTCCAGTAAAAGCACCTTCGGATCACCCAGGAGGGCCTGGGCCAGCAGCACCCTCTGCTTCATGCCGCCGGAGAAGCCGCCCACCTTTTTGTGCCGCACATCGGACAGGTTCACCAGCTCCAGAACCGTTTCTGTCTGGGCGCGCAGTTCCCTGCCTTTAAGTCCTTTAATCCTGCCGATGTACGCAATAAAGCTCTCTGCCGTCATTTGCTCATATACACCCTGCTGCTGGGGCATATAGCCCAGCTTGGCGCGGAACTTGTCCCCCAGGGACAAAATGTCCTCGCCATCGAAGCGGATGCTTCCGCCGCTCCGCTTCACGTTGTCTGTGATAAGGCTCATTAGCGTAGATTTTCCCGCGCCATTGGCACCCAAAAGGCCGTAGATGCCGGGGGTGAGCGTAATGGTTACGTCGTCCAGGGCCGCGTTGTCCCCATAGCGTTTGGTCAGATGCTCCAGCTTCAGTTCCATATATTGCCCCCTTCTGTCGGGCCGTCAGCCATATGTGACAGACTCCGTCTGCGTGCACATGGCCTGTGCCCCGCTTCCATCCAGAGCCACCGAAATAATACTGATATAGCTTGTGTGGCCCTCGTCGGAGGGTTCGCTGCCGTAAAAAGAGTAGTATGCGTATTCCTCATCCCGCCCCAGGAAATCCACATTGTAACTCAATCCGTTGAGGCCATAATCGGCATATCCATCCCGAATATCCAGGGTGTATGTCTCATCCACCAGCACATTCCCCTCAAAGTCTTTGAGCACCACATAAAAATCATAAATTCCGTTGTCGTTGTTTGTTATCTGGTAGCCTGTAATGAGATTGTCCGCAATCAATCCCATGTCAATCCAGCCATATAATCCGTTATCAAAAAGATATTCGCATTCGCCAGTGTCAAAGTCATACCAATATATCCTGTTGTCCACACCGTCCAGGACGTTATCGCGGTTAAAATAAACACCGCTGTCCGTCACCCAGAGATCCATGCTCCATTGGAGGGGGCTGTCAGTTTCCGCATAAAGCGTTTCCAGCTCTCTTGTCTCCGCGTTCCAGCGGCGGAGCTTGCAGTCATAAAGATTCGTTCCGTCTTCCTCAGAATAGTAGCCGATAGTGTTTGTCAAAATATATAAATACCCATCATGAAATTGTATGGACAGTATGTTGTCGAAATCATAAGGGTTTTCCTCCTGCAAAATCACGAACGGCTTTTCGCTGGAATTTAAGGGGAATGCCGCAATGTAATTGTAGGATATCTGCCGTCCATCCACGATTTTTACCGACACATCGCGGAAATACATCCACTCGTCATGGAGTACATAGCCTCTGCCGTGAGAGCCTGTCGCAATGAATTCCTGGGGCAGCTCCGCCTCGATCCGCCTATCCGTTCCATCCAACGCCATGCTATACAGATAGTATTTGCCCTCTTGACTATACGTCCAGAAAAGGCGTTCGCCGTCAGTAATGATTCCCCAAACAGTATGGCCCGCATATGCGTTGCAGGTTTTGCTGTTATGCCGGCACTCCGACTTTCCGCACAAAAAGCCGCTAATACCGGTAGCTTTGTCTAAGTATTTCAGATACTGCTCTCCAAGGCGTGCCATAAAATAAATCGTATCTGCCGTTTCCGTGGCGAAAACCATGGGAGCGTAACGAGCAAAGGATCTCATTGAATCAATGCTGCGGTCTTCTTTTTCGGCCTTGCCGCAGCCCAAAAGATTGAGCAGCAGTACAACGGCTGAAATCAGGGCGATTATTCGTTTCATGTCAGATCCTCCCCGTCAAGCTTTTGGGCCAAGGCCATCCCTAACCGGTTCCTTATTAGACATGGCCTGCGCAGGTGCGGTTAATTCATCACGGCAGGCTGAGGCTTCCGACTACGATACCCTGGGCATAGTAGTCACAGAAAGCAGTACTTGCGTTGGATATGCCTGCGGAGCCCACCGCTATCGCGGTATCTCCTGTGACAAAGCCAGAGGAATTGGAAATCATAGAACGTCCGCCGTTGTAACTATAAACGTATCCCTTTACCTCTGCGCAAAAATATGCAGGCGCAGCACCTGAAGGCTTCTTTGAGACCACCATTCGCGCAGTTGCCGAGGTGCTATTCAGGGTCAGTGAGCTGGACCAGTTGAAGCCGTCCCCATTACCGTTACCGCTTGCGCTGGCGGCACTTGCCGGAACAGCTGTCAAAGCGCAGACAGCGGCAACGATAAGGAGAACTGCGAGGAGTTTTTTGAATTTTTTCATATCCGATACCTCTCTATCATAAACCAATTACCTCTTTATGTCAATGCATTTCCCGCTGCTGGGTCCTTGCTGCGGGAAGGGCGCAAACATACACTTCGTGAAATGGGCTTTTGACACCGCTCAAAAGCACGAATTACCCTTGCAAAAACACACTGCTGGTCCGCTGCACCAGCCCTTCAAGCTTAGCTGGACATCGCTTTTGCAATCTGTTATACTTAAAGTAATTTATCATGAAGGGCGGGCTGCCATATGCGGGAGATGTTCCTTGGAGAGGTGATCAAACAGCGTCGCGCCGAACTTCAGCTCACGCAGGAGGAGCTGTGCGAGGGCATCTGCGACACAGTCACGATTTCCCGGATTGAGAATGGCAGGCAGACGCCTTCCCGCAACCGTATCAACGCACTGCTCCAGCGGTTGGGCCTGCCGGATGACCGTTACTTCGCGCTTTTGAGCAAGCATGAATTGGAACTGACTTCCCTGCAGGAAGAACTTCACTCCCGCACCAGATATTTTGAAAAAGCTTCTGATGAAATGCGGAACACTGCCCGGCTAAGGGCATTGGAAACGCTTCAGGAACTGGAAGCGATTGTGGACAAGGATGACCAGATCACCCGGCAGCAAATTCTATCCAACCGTGTTACTTTGGGAAATGCTGTCGGCCCATACAGCGTTGAGAAGCGGTTTGATTTGCTGATGGAGGCAATTCAACTCACCCTGCCTCATTTTGACCTAAATGAAATCTGTGGACGCCGCTACACTACAGATGAAATACGGATCATCAATCAAATCGCAGCAACGCACGCAATGGCGGGGCGGCGAGATACGGCAATTACTATCTATAGCCAACTGTTGAGCTATGTTCAGCAGCACAATCAGCGTCTGGCGCGCTACGCTGGGCAGCTGGCTATGATAGCCCACAACTACAGCATAGATTTAGGTTTAGAGAGACGCTATGAAGAAGCAATAGAAATTGCGGAGTTGGGCAGGCGCACCTGCGTCGAATATGGGCACTATCAATTTTTGCCGGGGCTTTTGGCAATTATGGCAGAATGCTGGTACTTTATGAATGAAACGGAAAGAAGCGCGGAGCTGTACTACCAGGCCCATTTTCTTTATAAAGCAGTAGGGGATGAACATAATCTGAACATAATCGACGCAGAGATCAAAGAGCGGATTAAAACTACATTGCCTTTTTAGTTTTCCCCATCTATATGGTCAGGCACCTCATCCATTGCGCAAATAGTCTCCCCTGATTCTACCGGCTCGCTCAAGCTGCCGGTGACGATAGGGGCGGGATCAAAATCTGCGGTGATGGGTTCGGACAGCGGAAGGGCAGCCATCATTGAAACACACAAAAACGCAGACAGCATTAAGGCAGCGAGTTTTTTCATTGCGGGGACCGTCCTTTCTATCAAAATCATCTTTAGGATAAGTCAAATTGCAGGGAAAGTCCATGTCGTTTCATGTAATTCTTTTCCTTCATATTTGTTGCCGGACAAATAGATGGGTTTGGGGCATCCGTGCCCTTAATTCTTTGTCCTGCACAAAACGAAACTTTCTGCCTCCTCGCCTGCCCGCAGTTCCAACTTGGAGGCAAAAATCTGCTGTCTGTTTCACACTTCCTGAATGCTTTGAGGTGCACTGCTTTGGGGACTATATAATTGGGGCATTTTTTGTGTTCCGTTCATTGCGATACATTCAAGATAAACTCCTTGCTGAAGCTTTCCAGGACTTTATTGTAGCACGGGTTCATCTCTTTGCTGTTGGTGTCGCTGGTTGACCCAAACAACGACCCAGACCAAGCTGAGAACGGATGGAGGTATCGGAGCGGGGGAGGCCTGGAAAGCAACCACTCGCTGAATAAACAGCACCAAACGGGGCGGAAAGCACTCCCTGACCTTTCAGCCGAATCTTCGGGTCCAAGAGGCCGCGGGTTCAAGTCCCGCCACTCCGACCACATTTTTTCTGGAAACCGCTATTTTTAGCGGTTTCCAGATTGTTTTTAGAACCTTTTTATCACTTTCGTTTTTGACTTTTTACCTTGACCACAGCTTTGACCACAGACAGAAAAACCCTGCCCCTCCGCTGGGGGCAGGGTGCCGGATTAGGGCAACAGTGTTTAAAGGGAAATATTTTGTAAGAACTGGCAAAACCTTGTGAAACAGCGCATTACGCCGCATTTCCTGACAACAGACCACCCCAATTACTACGAATTTACTACCAAGGGATGAGCTTTGATACGACGAAACACCGGGAAATGCGGACATACGGTACAGCGCCGCCCTTTGAACAGCCCCCTAAAATCACATATCGCCCGACTGGATAAGCCGTCTTTTCTGCATGGAAAAGGCGGCTTTTTCTATGCCCGTACATAGCCGTCTGTTTCGCCGCAGGCGGCTAAATCTATGAAAGGAGGAACCCCCAAAATGGCGAAACCGAAAGTGATAAGCGTAGCAAATCAAAAGGGCGGAGTTGGCAAAAGCACGACCGTCTACAACCTGGGGGCCGGTCTTGCGCTGGAAGGAAAGAAAGTTCTCCTGCTGGACGTAGACCCCCAGGGTGATCTGACCAAAATGCTGGGCCAGCGCAAGCCCCACGACCTGAAACTGACCCTGGCTACGGTACCCAGCGCACTCAACTTGCCCTCCAGCACGTCGGACAGAACACGGGGCAGATACTCGTCCGCTCCCGTCGCATCCAGGTAGCCGGAGTAGAAGCGGATGGCCTTCTCAATGTACTCGTTCTTGGTGGAGCAGTTGTCCTCGCGGTAGTGGTGCCCCACCATGTCCCACGCCACAGGTTCCATCCAGACCGTGTGGCGGTCTTTTTTGTCCTTCATGTCAAAAAATCCTCCATTTTTTGAATTAGCGTCAAGGCAAAGCCGCAAACAGCGGCCTTTTTTTGCCCTTCTGCGTTGAAACAGCGTCAATCGCTTTTTTCGCCGTCCACAAAAGTGCCGGCGGCTGACCTCGGAAACTGCCCGCACTGCGGGCAGAAGTGGATGCCCCAGCGCAAATAAGCACCGGGGCTTTCTCCTGCTTTTCGTCGTCGCGGGCTTCATATCCCTCGCCCCGCCGCTCCTCCTCTCCCCACGCGACCCGCCTTCGCCTGGGCTCGTGCGGGGGCCCCATCTGCGCTGCCCTTTGGCCCTTAATGATTACGGCGTGGTAAATCTTTCCGCTTTTGTGCCGGGGAGTCGGGGGTGTTTTCCCGCTGATCTTGCCGCTGTCAGCCCGCTTCTCCCACAACGGGCCACACGGGGCCAACGCCGCGTTTCAGGGGTCGGGAGGTGTACGGATGCCACCCGGCGTGCAGGAGGGGCACAAGGAGTCTTACAACGCGGAACGGGGGCGGCCACGCTCTTGGCAGTGCCGATCCCACTTGCGCTGGGCTTCCGCCAGCCTCAGTTCCACGAGGAATTCTTTCTCGCACTCCTTCAGGATTTGCTCAATTGGCTTGACCGTATAGAGCAGACTGCCATTGCAGCGGCGTCCGTCTTTCCTTCGGATCATGGTTTCCTCCGCACGGATCAGATCCTTATCCACCAGCGACCCGATGTGCTTCTGAACAGTTTTCCGGCTCATGCCCACCGCCGTACCAATGGTAGCGTAGCTCGGCCAGCACTGCCCGCTCCGCACACCTTTTTGGTAGTGGAGGTAGATGTACACCAATAGTTCCCCAGGTTGGAGACCGAGTTGGAACACTTCGTTTGGCACGGGGAACACCGCGTCGAACACCTCGCCGGTGAGCCAGGTGCGCTTTGTAGATATCCAACCTCTGCCGGACGTCTCTCCGCGGTGCTCATGCGCTTTGGCCTGGATGGGACACAGTATGTAGGAGAACGTTTGCCCGTGATGTTCCATACTGATGAACCCAGCGTCAGCCAGTGTTCGCAGATGTGTACGCACAGTTTTTTCGCACCAGCCGACCGCTTTGCCGATGACGGCACAGCTCATTTTGTCCGCCCCATGCTTCAAGCTCTTGCGGTAGATCAGATAGAGATACACCAGCAACGGGCCGTGCTTCAGACCGAGTTCAAACACTTCATGCGGCAAACACAATTCGTTGGAGGGAACTGTCACCGCTGACCATGTACCCCTCATTGCCAGCCTCCTGTGTGCTCCTCCACCCACTGGATGAATTTCTCCTTGGGCACCACCATCCGGTTTCCAACTCTCAACACAGGAAAGTCCGTTTCGTGCATTAGCTCGTAACTGCTGGACGGCGACACGCCCAGCACTTTTGCCACCATTGCCGCGTTGAGGAACAGCGGCAGTTCATCATAACTTTTGTACTCAGATAATTTCATTTGGAATCCTTTCATTGAATTTTGATTGGCCACGCACCGTACCCGTTCCCAGCCCCAGGATTTCACTGCGGCGTTTTCGCCCTGTTGGCACGCTCACCCTACGCAGGGATCTTGGCTGTGCTTCGCCCAGGGAGTATGTTCTTCGGTGGTGGGTATTCAGTTTTTAGTTTCAGATTGAATGCCGGTTTCAAATCTGCTATGATTGTAGCAGAGAGGATTTTCCAGTTCAATAGCCCAGAGCCATGTCGGGTATGGAACTTGATTTCAATCGGATACGGGAGGAGGACGCGCTGATGTACGCAATCACCAACGACTACTTTGATTCCTTCTCGGCCATCTTCGGACCAAAGGAGTGCCTGCTAAATGGGAAGCGATACCCGCTTGGATATTTTGCGGTGGAGGCACTGGAGATGGACGCACGCCCTTTGCGGGAATTGAAAATTGCCATTGCGGACTTCAAGCCGGAACTGGAGGTGTTCCTGGCGGCCCGTACCCCATCCAGCGCCGCCGTGGCACAGCAGAAGCTGGACACGGTCTGGGCCGCATTGGATCAGCTCCCAGTATACAAAAATCTCCGTGGGGTTTTCAGTGGCTCCCAGGGCCTGTTTCGCTCTATGCGGGAGCATCCAGACCGCACAGATGATTCCGTTACCGAGGGGACAAACTTTCACCATGCGCTGTCCCACTGGCTGGACAGGCTGGAGCGCCTGCCAAATTCGATCATTGATTTTATCTCCAATACATCCTTGATGTTGACAGATTATTTTGAGGACCTCCCATCCCGTTCTCCCGCGGCATATGCGGAAGCCTACGAAAAATACAGGCGGACGATGACTAAGGCGTTTCGATACGCAGCGGAGGAAGATGTGATCGACGAGGATCTGGATTCCATCCACCTCAACTTCCCTGTGCGACTCGGCTTCAGGGCTATGACCGCCAAGGATGGCGGCGCGGTATTTGGTGAGGAGCTTACCTTTGACGAGCTGGCCAGTTTTCTGTATACAGATCTGTACAGGGGTAGGGCGGCGGGAAATGTGCCGCGCCGCTGCCACAACTGCAAACACTTTTTCCTGACGGTGGGCGGTCACGACACGGTGTACTGCAACCGCATTGCCCCGGGCGAAACGAAACGCACCTGCCGTCAGGTAGGTGCGCACCGAAAGGAGAAGCGGAAAAATGAATCGCCCATCCACAAGGAATATTTCAGGGCCTATAACCGCCTAAAAGCCAGAAAGAGCCGGGGCGGTATCAGCACAGACAAATGGAACCGGCAGGTGGCGATGATCCAGGACTGGCGGGACGCGGCGTTGAGGGGAGAGTTTAGTGACGCTGAATATAAGCAGAAATTGGATGGGATATAAAAAGCTCCAGCACCATTTTTAGCGCAGCTATAATTTGTCCCACTGTTCCATCTGGTGTTTCCCTCAAAAACGGGCTGAAAAGGAGTACACCTAACCAGGTGGAGGAGGAAACTGAGGCCCGCCGACAGAGATGTCTGTCGGCGGGTTCTTTGCCCTGATGTATATTTTGTGCCATGAATCATAAAAGGGAAAAACTAACTCGATTGTTGGATTCCGCAACACGGGAAATAATCGCGGCCGCCTCTGCCCGGGTAATATAGCTCTGAGGAGAAAAAGTGCCCCTGACATCTCCCCCAGATAGAATGCCTGCCCGGTAAAGCTTATACACATACGATGCGGATGCATCCGTCGCTGACACATCTGGGATAGCACTATCCCGTACAGAGTTCATTGCGTAGAAACCTTCATCTGGCAAAGACTTTGCCATGATTTCAGCGAATTGAACCCTTGTTGCGTTGCCCTCTACATTGGCATTATGATAGGCGGTCCAGCTAATGATGTTGTTTTGATAAGCATAGTCGAGATACTGCTGATACCATTTCCCTTCATCACCTTGAGGAATATCCTCATAACCTTTTGTGTAAATACTGTGAATACGGCAGGCCATCGTAATGGTTTCGGCCAAAGTCACATCCCCATAAGGATCAAAAACACGGCTGGACTTACCCTTCATTAGTCCTAATTCGTAAGCTGAGGCAACATTATCCGTGAACCATTGGTTCGGGTACACGTCCGAGAAATGGCCCTGAGAATAACTGTTTTGCTTGGGAAGGTGAACCTCGTTGGTTTGGCCAGAGGGCTTGGGGTCAACAGCCCCATCGCGGGTACACACGCCATTCACATAATTGTGCCCTAATGGTTGAAGGCTAACCAAGCTATCGGAAGTTTCATTGTTCCCGGCCGAGTCGGAATAGTATTTCCCACACTCACCGCAGCACCAATAGGCCAGATTGCCTCCCTTTGTGCAGGTGCTCGCCACTTCAGGATAAGCGGTTAAACTGTGTATATGCTTCAGCTTGGTGAGAACGGTTTGGCTTTGGCTGATTTCATTGACAGCCTTGGCATCAGAAAAATACTTTCCACAGCCGTTGCAGTACCAATGCTCAATGTTACCTTCGGATGTTTCTGTGGCAGGTTTTTCGGAAATATGGGTCAAGCTATGTTGGTGAGCAATTTGCCAAACGGCATATAGGGACAAGTCTTTATTGCCGGTGAATGTGTCCCCAGGTTCGAATTGGGCACTTGATGCGCCGGGGGATTCTGCCCAACCAATGAAAACATATCCATTTCTGGCAGGTTCAGCAGAACTAAGAACTAAAGACTTGCCATATTGTTTCATCTGCGAGGAGGCGCTCCACTTCCCCCATTGTCATGATAAGAAACCGTATAAGATGGGCTTTTGACTGTTACGGTGAAGTTTTTGGAGAAAAAGCTATTTTCATCCTTGTCCATAAAATGCACTGTAATAGCCACTGTTCCCGGCTCTTTGCCTGTGACCGTCACTTTTGTGGTGCCGTTTTTCCAGTCAATATCTGCCCAACTCAAGTAACATATAGAGTTGTTTTTGTTTTCAGGGGAAAATCCAAAGGGATTTTTGACTATCTCTTTATAAGTTCTTAAATGCCGCTAAGTCTTGATTTTTCAAGGGTTCGCGGCATTTTTGCTATCGGGGGAAGCTCACATATACTCTCAAAAGTTTTTAGGTTTTCGCTCTCAAAGGTAGTACGAAAGTAGTAAAACCTCGTCCTGCCTATGCTGCCAGCCGTTCCATTTCAGCCCTTGCGGAAGCGTAGGTTGCGTGTGCGTAATAGTTCAGCGTCATGGTGATATTGGAGTGTCCCATGATGTACTGCAACGCTTTCGGGTTCATGCCCGCATTGGCTAAGTTGGTGCAGAACGTGTGCCGGAGCGTGTGCGGCGTCATTACCTTTGGCAAGGCTTCTTCATGGCACTTGTTGTACTTCTTCACAAGAAGCCGGAACATGGTGTCGTAGTTCGGTGCCGTTTTCGGATTGCCGTCCCGGTTAAGGAATAGGAAACCGCTGTAACCGTCCACGACTATATCCTTTGCTCCTTTGCGATTGGCAAGCACACGCTTCAATGCTTCATAGACTTTCTCGCTCATGGGGATTTGCCGGACACCGCTTTCCGTTTTGGGCTTCTCAATGTAGTAGCCCGTTTCCTTGCTCCTAAGAAGCTGGTGGTCTACTGTGATTGTCCTGCCCTCAAAGTCAAGGTCGGCGTCGGTCAGCCCGCAAAGCTCGGAAATCCGCAGCCCTGTCCCCAGCAGTATCACGATCTCGTCATAGTATTTCTCATAGACGCTATCGCTCTCCACAAAGGCCAGTAGGCTTTCTTCCTGCGCTGGCGTGAGAGGTACCTTTGGCACCGTCGTATCTTCCAGAACGGTATTAAGCTGGAAGTCAAACGGATTCTTGCGTATGCAATCGTCCTGTATCGCCGTATAAAAGGCTGCTTTCAGAGAACGCTTGTCGTTGCTGATTGTGCGGTAGGCTATGCCCCGATCTCTCATGCGTAAAGCCCATTCTTTCGCGTCGGACATTTTCACGCTCTCAATCGGACACGCGCCCAGCGGGTCGCTCTCCAATAGCTTCATCAGCCGTTCCCGGCTCTTTACGGTGTTGTGCCGCACATTCCCCCGGTGGCGGTTCTGCTTCGCGTAGAGCTGGCAGACAGTCATTTTTTTGCCGATAGGGTCTATCCCGTCGTCAAGGTCTTTCTGGATTTCCTTTTCCTTTTCCCGTAGGGATATGTCCTCCCGCTTTCCGGCTGGGGTCTTGTCCGTAGGCACTAACTTCCATGCGTAGACAAATTGCGGTTTTCCAAAGGTATCAACGTATTTGTAAGCATATCGCCCGTCTTTCCTCTGGCTCTCTCCTGAACGCAAAATACGGTTTTTGCTGTCCCGTCTTTTCTCTGACATAATGCGCTGCTCCTTTCCAAAGACGGAAAGAGCCTTGATATGCTACACTTATTATAGCATATTCAAGGCCCTTTTGCACGTTCTTTTTCTTAAATCACGTCCAGCGTGTCGATGATTTTTTCAAACTGCTTCCGCTTGATCTGAATACGGTTGCCGTTCATAATCACCCAGCCAGAAGCGGGATTTTCCTCTGCCAGCTTGCGCAGCTTGTTTTCCCCGATACGAAAATATTTTGACGCTTCTTCAATGGTAAGCGTGTACTTTTCCCAAATGGGAACATCGGTATTGCACATAGATAATCCCCTTTCAAAACTGTTAAAAGGTTGGAATCGAAAAAAGGGGCTATCATCGGACGGCTGTTAGCGGCAACCTCACGGGAGTTTCACCCCTCCGACGGTCTGCCGGAGCTGTACCCATTGCCTGCGACGCTTTGAACGCTCGGACTGTGGCTATACAGGAGTATCATTATGTATTCTGCGCGTCGTGGCCTACAATGCTGCTAAACGCATAAATGCGTTACACTGTTTTCCGGCGTCGGTGTTGGTCGCTCGGCTTTTCCCCATAGGGGAAAAGTGTCATGGCGCACCCGCCGCGTGGCTCGGCGCAAAAGGAACGTATCCGATTTGCCCTATACTGCGCCGCCGTTATCTTGCGCCGCTTTCTTTTTCAAGGTGCAGCCGCTTCACTCACTGGAAAGGCAAAGCGTGGAAAGGGTAAGCCGCTTCGCCCGTCCTATGCCGCTCCGTCAGTCGGTGGCGGCAATGGTGTGAATGAGCTTGATTTGCAAACGGCGCTTCATGTACTCGTCAATGCACACATGAGGTTGACCGTTCGCGTCGTAGAGTGTCCGGGTACAGAGCTTATTTATGTAGCCGTCGTAATGCAGCAGCACAAGCCCCATTGCTTCGGAATCTCCAGCGCAAGCTGCGTCGATCACAGAATCCGGCAAAGGCTCCCGGCCTTTGAAAATGGGCTGTTTCATTCGCGTCAACCTCCTTTTGGCATGAGAGCCAGTAATTGTGTCCGCAGTTGTTTGAGGGTGCTTGTCCTATGCCGTTGTACGGCACTCCGGGACATTCCCATGACGCGGCCTATCTCGCCGTCCGCCATATCCAGCACAAAGCACAGAATCAAAATGCTTTGCTCCTGCTGGGGCAGATCAGCAAAGGCGGCGGCAACAAGCTCATTGTCGATATACAGGCTGCACCCATGCGACGAAAACACAAAGCTGTCGCTGGGGTAGCGGTCAACCGTAGAGAGCTTGTCCCATTCCTCCGGGGAAAGCGCGTCAAGCGGTTTTTCGTGGTCGCTTTGCCGCTGCAACTCCCGGAGATAATCAATGGCTTCATGGTACAGTACCAGCTTGCAGTAGCGGTCAAACTGCCCCCATTCGTTGCCAAACTTGCGGTGGGCTACTTCCATCTTGTTCACCCCCTTTCTGTGGGGGGATTCTTCGGTGGGGTACTCCCTTTCCGCTCATAAGGCGAATGGCGTTGGACTCGCTGCCCGCTAAACGCCACTTTTCAGAGAAATATTTTTGGCTTGCCGTAGAATCCGCGCAAAATGACAAAAACCGCCCGATAGGTTGTAATCCTATCGGGCGGTATCTGGAATTAATATGCTCTTTTCCTACATAGTATAATTCATCTTCAAGGCCGAAACAGCCCTTGACGGTGAGGGTGCTTTTTTGCGGCGGCGCGTT
>OFHA01001379.1_pt1 | contig 16960 bp, 12 predicted proteins | sample 1521891 | NCBI WGS metagenome assembly OFHA01 (sample SAMEA3504089, study PRJEB24116) | mouse gut metagenome | biome: mouse gut; feature: mouse-associated habitat; material: faeces | place: Denmark | collected 2011
TGCCAAGTTTACATAGAATAACCATTTGGGCAGAGGACAAGGCGGCTTTTCTGAAATCCTGGGAAACAATCATTGCACTCAGGCCAAATCTAATATATCCGGGACATGGCAGGCCGTTTGAATATAAAGACCTTAAAATAAATCTAAAACGAGCAAAAAAGATGGAATTGTTACCGCTTTAATGTTTGCCCGGCTTCCATCAGCGGCTTCTTCCCCTTGTACCTGAAATAAATGCCGGCATCATTTTACGGAAGGCCATTCCTGATAATCATTCACATCCAGAAACAGGCAGTCCCCGTCTTCGGTTACTCCCACAATCGATTGACCGGCAGCTATCAGGTCCGCCACATCCGGCCATCTGCCAAGAGCCTCCTGAATTGCAGCCGTAGATTGTCCGCTATTGTCCGCATAGTCTATCCTTCCGTCACTCCTTAACCCTGCAGCAAAATTACACCCGTGGCGCACTGCCGCCAGATTGTTCCACTCCGACACGTCGGGCGCTTCGATATCCATCCACCACAGCACCGCTTCGCCGTTTTCTTTCAATCCTGCACACCGTGCTGCGGTTTCGGATGCGCTGATAGCAGCAATATCGCCGCCGTCATACACGTTTTCTATCCCGTCATACATGCAGTAAACGTTTCCGCCCTCTGTCAGCACGTAACCGCCCGACAGCGCCGCCGGTATTTCCCCGGGCAGGGAAACACGCTTGAAATCATCCCCATCTTTACACAGCAGTTCCCCGGATTGGAGCAGCGCCATAAAATCCAGATACTCCAGGTTCCCGTTAACGCCAGGAAACGGCTCCGTTTTATTATATTCCAGCGCTTTTCCAGCCATATGTCTGCCATAGACTGTCGTGAGCGGAAGACTGCCTTCGTCTGGCGAAAGATCCTGCCCTTCATAAAAAAGGCTTCCGTCCTCCATCAGCACACAAAGCTTTTCACCGGAAAATACCTGCGCGGCCATCCCGTCCAATTTCATGGCCGACCATGCATGGGTGTCCGTATGATATTCATAGACAACGCCATTATCAATTTTTAACGGTATCACACTGGTGCTGTCTGTCTTCTCTGAATAGCGGAACCAAAGTGCAGACTGATTGGGCCCTGCGGGCTGGTTTTTGTTCTGCCGGAAACCACTGTACAGCAGGACAATAAACAATGCTGCCACACATGCTGTACGGATTGCTTTCTTTTGGAAATGCCTGTTCATATAATGTACTCCTGCTTATCCTTGCAATAAATGTTTCGTGAAGATGCAGCCGGACTAAAAATTGCTGACAAAAAATCCGATTAACATCTTTTCCACTTCTTTTCCATAGACAATATCTTAAAATGCTTTCCCCGGTTTGTCAGGATATCTGCATCCGGCTTCGTCAGAATCCTGGAGATTTCTCTCTTATTTCCCGGCAAGATACGCACTGACTGCCGCAAGCCCCTGTTCCAGCTCCTGCCTGTCACAGGCATACCCGATGCGCATGCTTCGCGGCTCCTCAAAGCAGTCTCCCGGTGTCACAAATGCCCCGGTGCTGTGATACAGCTCCTCGCAGAAAGCATGCGACGGCATATCCAGGTCATAAAACAGCAGCGCCGTTGTACCCGCCCTGGGACGGACATAGCGGATGTGCGGCTCTTTTTGCACCCACGCATCCAGTATTCCCAGGTTTTCCCTTACGATAGACCTGCTCCGTTCCAGCAGCTTTTCGCTGTGGCGCAGCGCGGTATCTGCAAGCGCTTCGTCGAACATGCCGCAGCTGATTAAATTATAATCCCGGTGTGACAGGCATGTTTTTATCACATGTTTATCGCGGCAGGCTATCCAGCCAAGCCGCAGCCCTGCCAGCGAAAACACCTTGGACATGCTGCTGACGGAAATTCCTTTTTCGTATAAGTCTGCAATCGAATCACACCAGCCGTCTTCCTGTGACAGGTGGCGGTAAACTTCATCACAAAGCAGGTATGCGCCTGCTTTGCGTGCGATTTCCACAATCTGCTCCAGCATCCGGCGGTCCATCAGCGCCCCGGACGGATTATTCGGATTATTGATGCAGATAAGCTTTGTGCCAGGCACAGCCAGCTGTCTGAATTCATCCAGGTCCGGCAGATAGCCGTTTTCCTTTTTCAGCTTTAAAATCCGCACATCTGCCCCCAGGGATTCCGGTATGGAATACAGCTGCTGGTAAGACGGCATAACGCTGACTATACGGTCTTTCGGATTGACAAGCGAATAGAATACATGATGGTTGGCACCGGATGCACCGTGCACAGGTACAACATGCTCCGGCCGGATGGTACGGTACAGCCTGCATACGCCCTCCTTAAAACCCGGATGCCCTTCCACATGGCCATAAGTCAGCCTTTTGGAACAAAACTCCTGAAAAAACGCGTCCTTATCTTCCCCTGTGAGTGCAAACAGTTCATTGACAGACATCGAATTGACACAGGTTTCTGCAATGTTGTACACGGCACCTGTCTCCCACTGATTCATCCATTCTTCCACAGCAAACGGCTTAATATGCATAAATTCCTCCTTCTGATACCTGAAAAGGCATCCAGCGCTGTTTTTTCAATATGGCTGCTATCTTTTTGAAAACTTTTTATACAGATACACATGGTCATATATGCATTTCCACGTCCCTGGCGCATTTGTCGTCACGCACAGTGCTTTCCGCCCGTTTTTGTCAACGCCATAGCTGACGGCACAGTTGCCGGACTGCTCCACATAGCCCGTCTTTGCAGCCGATACGGCTCCGTCCACAAAGCCCGTTTTTCCATAGACGGGAATCCCGTTTGTCTCCTTATCCTCAATACGCCGCACAAACCAGTTTGAAATCTCCAGGCCGTCTGGATGCTGTTTGGTTTTGGATGTCGTATAAATACGCGCGGACAGTACTTCCCGGACCGTTTCATTCTGCAGGGCCGTCTGCATAATATACGCCATATCCAGCACCGTGCAGTAATGGTCTTCGTTGTAAATGCCCACACAGTTTGTAAAATGGGCTGTTTCTGACAGGCCGAGTTCTTCCAGTTTTTTATTCATCAAATCCACAAATGCCTCATGCGACCCTGCTATATATTCCGCCAGCCCGAGCGCTGCATCTGCACCGGAAGGCAGAATCGTGCCGTACAGCATGTCCCGCACAGTTACCTTTTCATTAATGGCAAATCCGGCCACGCTGCATCCGTTCAGATAACAGTAATCGGTAATTTCTGCCGTAATTTTAAACTTATCGTCTAACTGTTCCAGGCTTTCTAACTGCTCCACCGCAACCAGCACCGTCAGCACTTTTGTCATGGAAGCCGGCACAATCCGTTTCCCGGCACCCTTCTGTGCAAGAACCTCGCCTGTGTCCATATCGATAAACACAGCATGTCCGCTTGTAATCTGGTCTTTGAGCTTTTTGGTCGAACCGGTTTTCTGGTAATGCGCATTCCAGCCAGGTATTTTCTTACTGCCGTCCGCCGAATCGCCAGACCCGTCTCCTGCTTCATCTCCCTCTCCGCCCGCTGAGCCGGATTTTCCATCCGCTCCGGTTCCATTTTCATCTCCATCCGCTGTGCCGGCGTCCCCGCCTGCTCCTGTGCCATCATCCGCAGCTGTACTGCTGTCTGCGTCCGCTCCTTCGCTGCCGCCATCCTGACTCCCGCCTGTGCCATTTTCTCCATTGCCGCCCGCCGCGCCGCTTCCGTCCGCCGCTTCCACGCTTTCACCGCCTGCCCCCGCACCGCCTGTCAGCGCTTCCTGCCCGGCCTTTCGGGCTGTTTCCTGCTCCTGCGCAATGTATCTTATGACCACTTCCCGCCCAACCGCTGACAATACCAGAACGGTCATCAGTACAAAGCCTGCTTTTAATATTCTGCGGAAAAATACCTGCCGCCTTTTTTCGCTTTTCATTTTTTTATTCCGCTCTGTCCGCCTTCTCTGGCGGAGCTCATCGTTATCAAACTGTGCTCCCATGAAACTGTTCCTTTTCTTTTCTATTTTAATGGTATTCTTTTACATATTCTCTGGATTTGAACGTATCATAAGCGCAGCATTTTGTCAAGACTGTCCTTAATAACCAGCAAAAGGACTGTATGAAACCAGTCCTTCTGTTTGGCTTTAAAAACAATTTTGCCTGTTACATGAGATATCCTATAAATTCTTCAAATGTATCTGCTAATTTGTAATAAAGATTTTCCTCCTTATCCCAATAATATATGTTTTCTGTTTCCACATTCAGACAGTAATAACTATCCCCGGAATCTTTTGCCAGCGGCAAAATTTTTCCATTTGTTTCTTTTTGAAATGATTCTAACGCCGAATAGATTTCGTTATAATCTCCGTCCTGAAAAGACAGGAAACAGCGAATTTCATATACCGTATTATTCACAGCAAATTCTTTTTTTATGGGATTTCCACCATTGTTATTTACAAAAAAATCTATGACTGATTCCGGAAATGCAAACTGGTATTTTTTTTCTGCTTTCCTGACCTGGGAATCGGAATCAAGCTTTGAAACATTCCTGCAAATCACTTCCATCCCTAAAATGACACTCCCTTCTCTCCGTCATTGGCAGCGCGTTCCACAGACTTATTTCCCCAAATAGAATTTCCACCCGTATGCGCAGCGCCTCCAATCCGTTTGTCATGTTCCTCGGTTTTTACAAGCTGCATTCTGCCTGGTTCTTCGCTATGATGCCATGTATACCCCCTTGGTGTATCTCCATTTCTGATATCTGCCCGCTGCTGTGGCGTAAATGTTTTTCTCAGTTCCGGGTCTTTATCAACGGCTTCCTTCAAATTCCTGTTTGATTCACGAAACTGGCAGGAATTCGAACTCTGATAATTTTTTTCCGGTAATTTTGTATCAAAAACACTTCCGAATACGGGAAATACACCTTCTATCCGCACACCCCTATACTCCACCGTCCTGCGTTCATACAGCACGCCGCATGCAGACCTGCACCCTTCCATGCCCTGGCAGTCTGTCTTATAATGTATCGTCCCTTTTTCATCGATACGGCAGTTATCTTCTATTTTTTTATCCGGCCATCCAAGCTTATCCTTCAGCTGCTGCTTTTCATCCAAAGAAAGCTCTCTTGTTCCGTTTTTATCATATTCAGCATCTGCCTTTTCCAGACGCTGAGTCCCTCCTTCTGCAGGACGTTTCGAATCTGCATAAGATTTAACAGACTCTGTGCAGCCATATTTTTCCGGCTGCTGCGGGCACCTTTCCGGCCTCTCAGATTCCCTGTTTGTTCCAGATACCTCGCTGCTGTCAGGCCCTTCCAGTCTTTCGGTAAAAAACTCCATCATCGCCCTGTCATCCCCTTTTTCAGGTAATCCACTCTCAGCTGCTCAATAATTGCATTATCTGGAAACCTCTCATGCTCGACTCTGCATATATAATAAAGTATTTTCCTGCGTTCTTCTTCACAAAATCCGCCGAATTCCTCCGCAATATTTTCCATCATAATACGGCATAAATCTTCCATGGATTCCCACGCTCCAGCCTGCGTTCCCTGAAACACTTCTGAAAAGCTGTAATTTTTCTGGATAAAATCTGCCAGTGCCCATTCAAAATGCAGGTTCCTTGAGGAAAGATTTAACAGTAAATCCTTTCGTATTTTTGCAGAAACCCCGGACTGCAAAATATCATGCCTTAATTCATTGATATCTATACCAGCAAAATCATTTTTCAGAAGCCTGTGCAGCAAATGGTCATTCCGTTCTTTCTTCGAAACTATCTGCATATCAGGCACTGGCTTATCCGCTCCCTGTGCTGCTCCTTTATATTCCGGCATCCGGCACAGCACTGCTTCCTGCCATTCATTTTGATATACCGATGCCACGCCAGTTGGAAATTTTGATATTTCCAAAGTCTGTTTTTCCGTTAAAGCCATGGACGCTCCCATAATCCTGCGGTCATTTCCTTCTGGAAGCCTTAATACAATTTTTGTATTTGTATTGCGAATAGCTGCGGTATCAAGCAGGTCTGGAGCCTGGTCTGCAATTATAAATCCCTCTCCAAACGTTCTCATCTCGGCAATTGCATTGGTCAGCATTTCTACGGATTTTCCCTGAATATTTGCAGAATCATGCCCCTGCTGCATAGAAGTCTTTTTCAGCAGGTTATGTGCTTCTTCCAGTACCGTCAGATGCTTTAATCCCGCATTCATTTCCTGCTTCTGCGACATCCGGTATTCCTGAAGCTTCCATACGGTCAGCCCCATAATCAGCGCTTTTGTCTCCGTTGAACCAATCCTGCTGATATCTAAAATAGCACTTTCCTCAAACAAAAGCTTCATATCCATTTCATTTCCAGAAAAAATCTTCCCGTTAATACCATTTGTCAGGGATTTCAGCCGCATAGACAGTGCACCAATATAATCCCCCTTGGTATCTTCGGAATATGCCGAATCATGTATCAGCTCATTCAGCTGTCCAAGAACATCATCAAAATCAGGATATAATCCGTCTATTTTTGTATTTACAGACAAATCCATATCCCACCCTGCACAGACATACGCACGTTCGATAGATTCCTTCAATACAGCAGGCATCGCCGCATACATCGGCCAGCAGACATTGAAAATCTCCACCAGATGATCAATATGCTCAAGCACATGTATTTCTTTTGGAAAGGAAAACGGATTTATCCGGATAATCCTGCCAATATTTGGATTTGTTCCAAAACAGCGGACATGCGGGAATACCTTTTTATATTCTCCTTTTGCAGGTTCTATAATTAAATATGGAATGTTCTTTTTTTCTGCTTCTGAAAGCATCCGGTAAATGGTATTGCTTTTTCCTGCTCCTGTAGAGCCAGTGACAAATACATGCATAGCCAGGCTGTCCATATCCAGACGCACCCTTGTATTCGTTTCTGTGCCTAAATGCCAGATATTTCCAAGGTTCAAACACGCATCATCCTTCACCTGCTTTCTGCTCAGCACTTCCTGGGCAAATACTGCATGTTCCATAACCGGAAGCCCTTTGACCGAATGGCGGGGCAGCCCCATATGAATCGCCAGTTCATTCGTGCTGACCAGAACAGCCGGTGTAACAGATACCGTGCGCACGCCGTTATACTCAAAGCCATTGTATTTAAAACGCGGATGCATAAAATGCTTCACATAATCGGAAAGCAGTTCCAGACTGCTGCGGTCTGTCCAGGTATTTATCGCCGAACGCTCAATCCCGCTCTGTGTTCCTGAAATAACAGACTGGTATGTATTTGCGGCAGTTTCTGTCTCTGCAGCACTTTCTCCGATAAAATAGGCAGCAAAATTCCACATGCCAATGCTCTCACATTCTTCCATGCGTTTTAACTGCTTTTCAATCCGTTCCATCATAGACGACAGCGTTTTATTTTTTGCTTTCAGTGTAACACCCTGCGACGTGCCCAGCGTATCTGTCCATGTGCTGGAATTTATCATGCTAAATGTTTCCCCGCTGCTGCGGCTGGTTCCCTGCTGTATACTGCTGCCGTAAGAATGTGTGATACTCTTATTCCTGCTTATTCCATGATTCGTACTTTGTGACTGGGAATGGCTGAGTCCATATGTCAGCGTCCTGGAAATAGAATCCGACATAGAACGTGTTTCACTCCTTCCATTTGAAACCGTATGCGTATTGCTCCAGTTCCTGGCAAAAGATGCATTCGCACCTGCTGATACGCCAAAATTCACTCCACCGTGCAATCCTGCTGAAACAGCTCCCCCTTTCGTATGTGCATCTGATTCTGAATAATTCATGCCAGATGAAGCACCTTTTGTATGAGTCCTGGCATTTGCAGCACTTTCATTTGCTCCAGCCATTTCCGTACTTGCATACCCTGTACTGTACCCTTTTGAATTTGCATGCGCACTTCCTTCATTGAGGGAATAACTGCTGTTTGCGGCATATGATGTATTCTGTGCCATGCCGCTGCTGTGTCCCCTGGAACTGCTTTTACTGTCTGAAGCGGAAAAACTCAGCTGCATATCCGCAAACGGAGCAATCTGGGTATATATAGATTCATATCCGTTTCTTATATCCATCATTTCTGTGCGGCTGAGATTTTCTGCAAGCAGAATAGCTGTATATGCTTTCCCCTGCATGCTGTCTGCAAACTTTTCCAGTCCCTGAATAAAATTCTGATTGCTCATTCCATCTTTATCCTGTTTAAAATCTGCCACACAGGTTACACTGGAAATACAGCCTGCATACATCCTTTCCATATCCCTGTTTAAATCTTCCTCATAATAATCTTCCACCCTGCTTCCTGAAAACAGTCCTGTCAGGCTCTGCCTGAGCATCTGCATCATCGTGCCAGTCGAATGCCGGCTATCCATTGAGCGGACACCCAGAAAAAATTCATTGGAACATCCATCGCTTTTTATCATCAGAACAAGCATGCAGCGCTTATTCGATAATGCATGAAACATGGAAGCCAGCTTATGTACCGTAAATTCATCTTTCTGATAAACAAGTTCTGTAATTTTGAAAAAATGAACACTCTGCAGGGAATCCAGCATTCTTTTTTCCGGTATTTGAATGGAGAGATTTGCTAACTGGCTGACGTAGCCCTTCATAACCTCATCATCTATAATCCGCATACAGTTGTCCAGATTCTGCTGCAGCATGGACAAATTTGCATTCTGCACCGGTTCCAGATATGAAAGGTTTTCCTGCCACCCATCCGGTACGGGTTTCATATACCGCGGCTCCTTCTGTCTGGAAACAGCTGGCTGTTCTGCTTCCAGATTTTTACCAGCTTCTTCAAATTTCATTTTTCGAATACCCCTTATGTTTTATAAATTCTGACAATGCTTTCCACACCATGCCCGTAAACGATTTCCTCCACTTTCCAATACCCGTCCGCTTTTTTCGACAATACCCCTGTATAATGATAAGAAATCAAAAAATCTGTTTTTCCATTTCCACCACACCTGTCAAAAACCGGCTCCCATGTTCCGCTTTTCAGCATCCTGATAAATTCCTCTTTATCCGATATCTGCCTGCCAATTTCTTTCAAAGGTACTTCCAGTTCAGCCCTGTCTTTTTTATACCAGATTATTTCCAGTTGTTTTTTTCCAGATTCCAGTTTGAAGCCTGCTTCTTTTGACCGGAAAATAAATTCTTCTTTCTTTTGGAATTTTCCTCCTGTCTGGGGCTGTCCGCCTAATTCATGAACGTAACCAGCATACAAATGACTGCTGCCAAAAGCATGACTGCCAGAACAGCCCCCGATGTTTTTTTTAGGCAGGTGCCCTCCGTTATCTGCCTGCTCCTCTGCCCGTTTGCTGCAAATATAGCTGCCTGTGTTTCTTTCTGTTTTTTTTGAGCTTGTTCTATTTTCCTGTTATCCTCCTCAAGTTTTTTTCGTTTTATATTCAGTTCCTGCTCCTGCTGCTCTCTGGATAAACTGACCGCATAAGATGCATCTATATCCGAACCTATTCCCGCCCCTGCAGGCTGCACCACTGAGACACGATCCTTCACTGCCTGTTCCGCACGTTTTCGCTCATTCGCAATCCGAATAATTTTATCTTTATATACCACTTGTGCAGCCTGCCTCATATGCTGAAACCGGACGAGCGAAAAATTTTTCATGAAATCTGTTTTCAATTTTATCCAGTAAGCTTCATTCCAGCTGTTCTCATCCTGCTTCAATGGCTCCAATTCCCTATGGGGCTCAAACAGGCCAGGAATATTTTTACAATATTCATAATCTTGTGCATATTTCTCAAAAGTAGGGTCCACGTCCAGGCAGTCAGCAAAAATATACCTCAGTCCCTTTATGTCGCCTTTGTCTGCGCATTCTTTTACGTCCTGATGCATGTTCTCTCCTTTACATATCTAAGATTTTATCTATCATTTCCCTGTTTCCTTCAATCCAGTTCAGCAGCTTCTGATTCTTTTCCAGCTCTGCTTCACGCAGACTCTGATTATTGGCACACTGGTCCAGTTCATTATATTTCTGTTCAATCAGCCGGTCCAGTGCATCAAAGCTGCTGGCAAACTGTTTCTTCATTCCGGAAACCTGTTCATATGCATAAGCCAGTGCACTCTCAATGCCTTCATCCAGATTCTGCCGAAACCGGCGTATAAGTCCTGTCTGAATCAAGTCCGTTTCAGCAGAAAATTTCTCAATGGTTTCTTCTCTCAGCTCATAGACGTCCCGCATAATGGTTTTATAATCCATGACCGTCTCGTATACATCTTCATCTTCATAATCATCAATATCCTTATAAACAGCTTCCTCAATATAGTCTTCTTCCCAAAACTTAAGAAATCCAAACAGTGTCTGCTTTTTAGGATTTTTTACCTTTTTCGTACCGACTTTTTGACGATGAGAACCGGTTTTTACTTTCCTTGTTCCAATTTTTTCTTGATGAGAGCCTGTAATGATTTCTTCTTCTTTCTGCCCTGTTTTTTCGTAATAAGTCCTTGTTTCATATTCCGTTTTTCCCACATCTTTCACAGTATCGGCAGCAAATTCATCCGAATTCCATCCCTTTACTGTTTCCCTCATATTGGACAGAACACCTTTTACCAAATCCACAGTAGCAAAATCCAGATGCATGCTGGCCGCCGATTCGTCAAGCCGGAAAAGCTTTTCCTGATACTCCATCAGAATTTTTTCACCCGTGTCCACTACTTCATGATGAATGACACTTTCCAGTTCAGACGATATTTCTGCAATCGAATCAGAACTCATATCTGCAAACTGGCTGACCAGACGCTTTGCTTCTTCCCTGCTCGTAATCGTTTCTCCATAACGCCTGAATATTGCAACTGTTTTTGCAGACGCACTTTCTTTCAGTTTTTCGGCTTTATCTGTTATCATTCCCATAGGATTAAGCTGTGCTATTTTTTCCTTAAATTTCTCTGCTTCCTTTCCATCCTCTATCATCTCTTTAACAAGCGCTGCCCGTTTTGCACATTCCCTTGCAGCTTCTTCATTTTTAGCAACTTCTGTCTTCGCTTTTACCAGCACCTGGCTGCTTTCCAGGACTTCCTCAAACGTTTCTGCCAAGTCCTTTATTTTTTTTGTTTTCGCATACTTCTTAACATATGCTGTAATAGCAGCCTCTATGGAACAGATACCGCAATGAATCAGTGCCTGCTCTTTGATGTCGCCACGCTCCTGTGCCTTCATAAGCCTGTAATTCAATTCACTCTGTGCACTTGGCGACAGTGTGGAATACTGCTCCAGATGCATGCTTTTGTGATTCACGAATTTGTAAATCATCGGAAGCGTATCTCCTGCCGCCGACGGCATCTGGCTCATTTGTTCCCATGTCAGTCTTCCAATATCTATATCCTTCAGATACGTCCGGATATTCAGCGCTGCAAATGCAGAGCAGGGAAAAATCTGCGGGTCTTCGATTCCATATTGGGACAGGTAATCTTTTACAGATAAAATCGTTTTTGCAATATCTTCTTCTTCTGGATTGAACTCATCCATTTTGTTAACAACAAATAAAAACCGGTCCCTGACCTGCTTTCCCCCTTTCTTTATCTGGCCAGCAGCATATCTCAAAAGCCTTGCATCGTCTTTCGTCTTCAGCTGTGTTCCATTGAGCACATATAAAATCAGGTTATTGGAATCATCACGAATTGCCTGATAAGTCGTATTTTTATGTGCCTGATTCTGTGAATTATTCGGTCCCGGCGTATCTACAAGCATCAGTGCCATGCTCCGTGAATCTAGAAATGGTATGTTTCCTTCTGCCTCTATTCTGGAAACCCTCTCATCCTCGTTCAGCTCACTCATGATATCATAAGTCAGTTCTTTTACATCCAGCAGAAACTCCCCCTGCTTGTCAAACACATCTGCTGAGAATACTGCGGTGTTCCTATCAAGAATTTCTATTATAGCTGCTGTACAAGCTTCACTTTTTGACGGCATCAGTTTTTTATGGAGCAGTGCATTAATCAGTGTCGACTTGCCAGCACTCATTGTTGCAATCACATTAATCGGAAACACTGCATTCTGAACATTGTCATATGCTTTTAACAGTTTCGTGTCACGAAAATCATCTATCGGCCCTTCCTGCAAATCACAGAATATTTGTCCAATTTTATCTGCCACTTCTTCATCTGACTGTATTTCTTCAAAATGCAGTCCCTGTATTCTGATAATGCCAGCGTTTTCCGCCTGACGGAATGATTCCTGAAAATCGTCCCAGTCTAAATTCATCCCGCTAAATTCCAGGTCAAACTCAATGGAATTGAACTCTGTACGCAGCATCTGAGGAAATTTTCCAATCCATTCCTGCAAGCGCTTTCCTTTTACCAGCTTATAAAGGCTGCTGTCTGTTTCAATTTCATGCCCATTCACTGCTATCTGTGTTCTTAGCCGGTATGGATTGTATTTCACATATACTTGTGCCATTTTTCTTTTCTCCTTTGCATTGTTTTTTTTATGAATAATTCTACATAAGATAACCCGCAGTTTTTTAATAACTGCAATTCTTCCTGTTCCCTGTCTTCCACACAGATTTCCGGAAAATGTTCTTCATAATATTCCGGCAGATGCATTCTCTTAAATTTTCCAGCCAGATTCATAAGCTCCATGCGCTGTATCTGGCCAAGCTCTGTCTGCAAGCTTTTTTTCGCCAGATACCCGGCTTTCGCTGATACCGGACAGACCATAGGCTCTTGGAATCCATGCTGTTCCAGATATGCTTTCGCCCTTTTTAAGGTCTCTGTTACATCTTCTTCTTCTAAATTGAAAGAATCGGCTTTATTTAAAACAAATAATATCTGTGCATGTCCACAGTTTTTTTTCACAAATCTCAAATGCTCCATATCATCGTCTGTTCCTAACTGTGTTGCATTCAGCAGATAAATCAGCAGATCATAATCACCTGTTTTCAGGAAATCCTCTGTTATCTGTGCATGTTCTTTATCTCCACTGAAATTAACACCTGGCGAATCATAAAAAAGAATCCTCCTGCCTCCCAGCATTCCGTTAAAATAAGTACATGCTGCAATTTCCCTGCTTTTATTTTTTTCATGATTTTCAAGCAGTTTACGCTCATCCGCATCAAGTATCAGCTCATAATCCTTTTTATAAGAAAGCCCGTCGTCAAACGCTTTTCCAGCAATAGCATGTATTTTGCTTGTACAGGCCATATTCTGTGATAAGCTGATTTTCTTTCCTGTAACTGCATTAATAAACGTTGATTTTCCCGCACTCATCGTAGCTGTAACAGCGATTTTAAAAGGTTTTTTGTTTTGAAACTTCATATTCCGCCCAGCCTGTCTGATATAGGCCCGTATTTCTTCTGAAAAATCCAGTCCCTCCGTTTGTGCTTTTTTCAGCCTTCCATAATTTCCCTTTCCCGCACTCAGAATCCGTAATGCAGTTTCTCCTGCCTTCCCATTACAGTGCAAATCTGTCAGGAGCCTTTCAGCAGCAGATACCATGGCTGGCGATTCGATAAGCTCCCTATCGTATTCCGCCATCTGCAGGAAATCAATCAGAAGAAATAAAGCATAAGAATGAATATCTTTTTCTGAAACTTCTGTATCTTTTGCATGCTCCAGAATTCTGCGGTACTGTTTAAACTGTGCTTTTGCATAAATACGTCTCTTTATGTTTCCAATGCTGCTGTATTTTTCAAGATAATGCAGATACTTCTGCCGAACCGGCCTTTTTGCATATAATACCGGATTTCGAAATATAATCTGCGATAAAACCGGAAGCTCGCTGCCAGCCCATGCCGGTTTTGCTCTCACAGCAGTTTTCAGCTTTGTGTCCGTCTTTCTTTGTATATCCGATTCCTTTTGCACAGAAGCACCTTTTTGCACAGCTGGTTCCTGTACTTCTTCCATAGCAGACAGCTCATCCAGACATTTTTGAAACGCCTCATCATATTTCTGCCAGTATTGTTCCAGATTCTCTGCAATCCTGCCTGATTCCTGTTTTACCATGCATTCCAGCTGTTCTGTGTGTACAAACCATGAATAACCTTCTAATTCCTCATTCCGGCTCCATTTATTATGCTTCTTACAATCAATCTTTTCTGCCATCTGCCTGAAAGAATATTGTGCCAGCCATTCCTGCATACTGGCTGCTGCAGAAAACATATTGCTGCCCCGTTTCGTAAAATCGCCTATTTTGCGTTCCATTCCCGTCCAGAGTACAGCCATTTCCTGTTCAAATTCGCGAATAACGGTGTTCGTATAGTTTCTGCTTACCATAAACGGCATATTCTTCAATTTATCCAGAAATCTGGCTTCCATATTTCGAATATTCCAATCCAGGTCATTTTTCAGCTGGTTTTTTTCCTCTACAGCCTGTTTTTTTAGTTCTGATAAACGACTATCCACTCTTTATCTCTCCCGTACTATCTTCTCTCATTTTCAACTGCTTTTTATTTCCAGCACTTCCACCGCATCCCCCTGTCCCCTTAACCACATTTCAATCCCTTTCCCAAACACTTCTGCCGATATCGTATACACGCCGTTTTCCTCACCAACAATTTGCGCTGTCGGCAGCCTGTCCAAAACAGCCTCAATGGAAAGCCCGCGATATAAAAATCTTACTCTTTGCAGCTTTCCGCCAAACATAAACTGCACCCGCTTACGGAACTCTCCTTCCTGAAAGCGGTCTTTGTATGGAATCCAGTAATTCTCTTTTTGCACATGCAGTTCCTGAATCCGGTCAATCCGGTAAATGGTCGGAAACGAATCATTGATAACATCAAAATGGGTTCTTGTTTCTTCTTCATCAATAAAAGCCGCCAGATAAAAATAAAACCCGGAAAACATAATTGCGGCAGGCATCAGCCTGCGCTCTACCAATGCCTGCCCTTTCAAACGCTGATATTTGATTGTTATATACCGGTGCTTATGAATGGCCTGTGCTGCTTCCCACATCGTATTTAAAAATACCGTTCTGTGCCTTGGCTCAATATAATGAAACGCCTCATTCGCAATTAAATCCATCACCAGCTTCCGGTTTGCCCCAGGCACACAGCACTCTGCCAGCTTGTGCAGCATCGTGTCCATTTCTGCCTTGGTAAATGCCCTGCTGTCCAGAAGGATTTTACAGACTGCTAAAACCTCACTGTTTGTAAATTTTATCCTGTCCAGCCGTTCCAGGCGGTAACCTCCCAGATTCCGGTCATACGTTACCTGATTAATAACCCCGGTCCGTTCCGATTCGTCTGCCAGATAATTCCGGACAACAGCCAGATACCGCTGCACTGTTTTTCCAGATACCCCGAAGCGGTCTGCTTCCTCCCGTTTTGATATCGTATATCCATTCATCAGCCTGTCATAAATGCTAAGCACGTGCTTTAACTTATCATCTTTCCCCATATCCGCTCTCTATCATATTCCCTTTCATGCAATACATTTCTATATGCATAATTATAACGCAAAAGAATCATATGTTCTACTGCATTTTTCTGATTATATCATCTATTTTCATGTATTGCAACTAATAGTTTGTAATAATATTACTAATAATTTGTTACTGTTTCCATACAAATTGGTTACAATAATACATCATATTATTTCTGCATCATCCAGTTCAGGTATGTATCGTACTGCTTGTGTGCTGTCAGTTATCAGATATATGATACTGCTTTTGGGAGATAAATTATGGACAGAAAAGCACTTGGGAAAAAAATCCGCACAGAACGCCAGCAGATGAACCTTACACAGGAACAGCTTGCCGAAGCCGCCGGTGTGTCCACAGCTTATATTGGCCTTGTGGAGCATGGACAGCGTTCGGTTACGCTGGAAAAGCTTATTGACCTTGCAAATATATTCCACGTTTCCATCGATTACCTGCTGATGGATTCCGTGAATTCTGCCAATGATGCAGATTTTGCTCTTTTAAAAACCCTGTGGCAGCAGGCACCTGATTCTGCCCGGATGCTTTTTTTGGATATCGCAAAATCAGTACTGCGCCATGTGGATTCCTGACCTGTACTTTATCCATATGATACACCTTTGCATGGACACTCGTCTGTCTATCACAAAATTTTTATGCAGTTTTTCCAAGCTTTACACGCCTCTCCATATATGTTATCATGCCTGTAACCGATAACAGCTGCATCTATTGAAAAAGGCGGTGAATATTTATGGGAGTAACAGAAGAAATGAACAGTGCTGAAATCATGAAAAACGCTATGGATGCATTCAAAGACTTACAGGAATACATGCTGCCGTATCGAAAAACGAGCAGAATCTGCCGCACACTGCGCAGATTCTGCTCGTTTTTTAAGATTACAGGCTCTTATGCAGCAGGGAAAGCACCTGTGCCAGGTCCTGTACGTCCATCTGCCCCGGTGCAGATGCCCTTCCTGCTGCGCCAAACGTCAGCGCAGAGCCAAAAACTTCCCCGCACAGGCGGCTGATAACGCCCATGCCTGCCATGGACATTGTAACGGCCGGGCGGTCTGCATGCAGCCGGTACATTTCTTCCGTTGCCGCAAGCAGGGTCAGTACATCCGCCCTGCTTCGCGGCATAACGGCAATTTTGCAGATATCCGCACCCAGCTCCTGCATCTTACACATCCTGCCGATCAGGTCATCCTTATCCGGCGTCTTGTCAAAATCGTGGTTTGAAGCAATGACCTTTACTCCCAGCCCATGCGCTGTTTCGATTACTTCCCTGACCAGGTCATCACCGGTAAATGCCTCTATGTCAGCCAGATCCACGCTGCCTGCCGTCAGTGCCGCCTTTATCCACGCTGCATAATTCCCCGGCGCTATCGGCATTTTCCCTCCTTCCCGCGCAGTCCGCAGCGTGAGCAGCAGCGGCATATCCTTTAATATGCTGCGCAGGCTGCTTTGTACGTCTTTTACTTTTTCCAGATCAGATACATCTTCATACCAGTCTGCCCGCCACTCCGCAAGATCTGCCGGTATGCCTGGAAGCTTTCCCGCTTCGTTCATAATGTCATCTTTTGTAACCCCGACAATCGGCACACAGATTTTCGGCATTCCTTCGCCTATTATTACA
>OFHA01001386.1_pt1 | contig 16825 bp, 17 predicted proteins | sample 1521891 | NCBI WGS metagenome assembly OFHA01 (sample SAMEA3504089, study PRJEB24116) | mouse gut metagenome | biome: mouse gut; feature: mouse-associated habitat; material: faeces | place: Denmark | collected 2011
ATCATCGTAAAATAATTGAGTTTCTTTTTCCTGCAAAAAATAAACAATGTCAGAAAGGCCGCGATCACGCCGCCGTAAATGGCCAGACCGCCCTGCCTGATGTTAAAAATACCCAGCAGGTTATTTTTATACTGGTCAAAGGCAAAAATCACGTAATAAATCCGCGCCCCGATGATGGAAAAGATAACCGCATATATGGCAAAATCCCAATACATGTCAGAGTCCTGCCCTGACTTCTTCGCCACCTTCTCCGCCATCAGTATCCCTGCCAGTACGCCAATCCCTATGATCACGCCGTAAAGTGCAATTTCAAAGCCGAACACCGTAAAACTTTTCGGCACATTCTTAAGATAAATACCCAGATTGGGAAATGCAATATCCATTAATTCCATTTATTATTTATTCTCCTGCAAGACTATACATTAAACCGGAACAAGATCACGTCCCCGTCTTTCACCACGTAGTCTTTTCCTTCCATACCTACCAGACCTTTTTCCCGGGCTGCCGCTAAAGACCCCTGTTCCAGCAGATCCTTATAATTGACAACCTCGGCCTTGATAAAGCCTCTCTCAAAGTCTGTATGTATTTTTCCTGCTGCCTGGGGCGCCCTGGTTCCCAGCTTGATGGTCCATGCCCTTGTCTCATCCTCCCCTGCAGTCAAAAAACTGTGAAGCCCCAGAATACGGTAGCTTGCCTCGATCAGCTTCTCAAGCCCGGACTCCTTAAGCCCCAGATCTTCCAGAAACATTGCCTTTTCCTCTTCATCCAGTTCCGAAATCTCCTGCTCGATCTGGGCACAGATCAGAAATACCTCACTGCCGCTTTCAGCTGCAAAGCTGCGCACCTGTTCCACGCCCTTATTGTCCGCGCCGTCATTGGCAAGGTCATCTTCCCCCACATTGGCTGCAAAAATAACGGGTTTATAGGTGAGAAGATTATAGGAATTCAACAGGGCCAGTTCATCTTCATCCTCTGTCTCATAGTTCCGCGCCAGCTTCCCTTCCTCCAGATGAGCCTTTAAAGCCTCCAGAAGGGCCGCCTCCTTAGCCAGGGATTTGTCCATCCTTGCAGCTTTCCCTGTCTTGGCAATCCTCCGATCTAAAATCTCTATGTCTGAAAAAATCAGCTCTAAATTAATGGTTTCTATATCCCGCAAAGGGCTAATGCTTCCATCCACATGAACCACATTTTCATCCTCAAAGCACCGCACCACATGAACCACTGCGTCCACTTCCCTGATATTGCTCAGGAACTGATTTCCCAGACCTTCCCCTTTAGATGCTCCTTTCACAAGCCCTGCAATATCCACAAATTCAATCACCGCAGGGGTCACTTTTTTAGAATGATACATGTCCCCCAAGAGCTTTAACCGCTCGTCCGGTACTGCCACCACACCCACATTGGGATCAATGGTGCAGAAAGGATAATTGGCAGACTCTGCGCCTGCCTTTGTCAGTGAGTTGAATAGTGTGCTTTTTCCTACGTTGGGCAAGCCTACGATTCCTAGTTTCATTTTTATATATACCTCCTTGAAAACCTTGATTTTATGGGGTTTTCGCCTTTCAAGGCTTTGGTTACGTACCAATTTACGTACCAATCTGAACCATTCAAAATTTCAAAATAGATTTTGAGCCATGCTTGCATGGGCGAAAATATCTATTTGAAATTTTAGTTGGCGAAGCCAACGAGCGAGAAAACGAATGTTTTCGAGCTGTGTGGTTCAAATATTACACAACCTTGAGCGAGGCTGCAATTTTTTCAATTTCCTTATGCTTTTCATCTTCTGTCGTGTGAACATACAGATTCATTGTTATACCAATATTCGAATGTCCAAGTATCGTCTGCAACGTCTTTGGTCTCATACCGCCCTCAATACATCTGGTGGCAAATGTATGACGCAATACATGCATGGAGAATCTCGGAATGCCTATCTTGTCACACTGTTTAAACAACATGGTATCATACGTGCTGTTTTTGACCGGCGTTCCTTTTCTACACAGGAAAACATATTCTGACCATTCCATTGGAATTACTTTGACTTCAAGATTCTTCTGCTTCCGCAACATATCTATTGCTTCATCCGTCAATGGAATGGAACGATACCCCGATTTACTCTTAGGTTCTCCGCTCCTCCATTCCCCGGTAGCGTATTGATATTCCATAGAACGGCTAATCGTCAAGGTACGGTTATCAAAATCAATATCTGACCATTTCAAGCCTACAAGTTCTCCTGTCCTAAGCCCTGTCTGCAGCAAAAACTTATACTGGTACTCGTATGTATTTCCTACGATTCCTTTTACAAACCTTTTCTGCTGCTCCAACGTCAGCGCTTCTTTCTTCTGTGTAGGTTTTCCAATATCAGACTTTACCATTCCATTACAGGGATTTTTCATAATCACATCATTTTGATACGCATAATCAAGCATATTGAACAATGTTATCCTTGCCTGATAAATAGTAGATGTACGATACCCTTCATCTGCCATCCGGTTCATGACCATCTGGCATTGAATCGGTTTTACTTCTGACAAAATCATCTTTCCAATCACAGGATCAATGTTATGCTCATAACGCTCTGTATAATTTCTTACCGTGTTCGGGCGTACGGTCCGTTTCTTCATGCTGATCCAGTAGTCAAACCATGCCTTTACCGTCATTTCTGCCGGGAAATTCAGATTGCTATGCTCGTCCTGATACTGTGAATCTGCCAGCCACTGCCTGCACTCTTGCAGTTTATGGAATAATTTCTGTTTCCGTTGTCCATATTTAGTGGTAAATCTGCCAACATAGAAACCGTCAGACCTTTGACTTATTCCAACACCAAGTTCCTTTCCTTTTAAGTCTTTTCCCATAGTAAAAGCTCCTTTCAAAAAAGAGCCTTAACACCAAATGCTCAGCAAGCTGAGCATTGTCAGTATAGCATAGTAAGGCTCAAAAGTAAATTACAGGATTTCTATATTTCCAATGTGCAACTCAGGAAATACTCAAATTCTCTACGTTTTACAAGTTTCTTCTTTCCCACGTACAACACAAAGCTACAACCTGGCACCTTCAATAATTCTTCTATCCGGTTAATTCCGATATTGGAATATTCTGATGCTTCCTTAATCGTCAAATTGGCTTTCTCCCAAATTGGTACTTTATCTATGTTACTATTACTCATATTTTTCAACTATCCTTTCTGCTGCTTTCTGCGTTATCCGACCATCTTCCCTGCCACAACAAGAAACCTCCCATTTTTCCCATGAATCCTCCTGTCACAGGTGGCAAGGGTGATGATGCTGGTGGGAGCGTGGTCTGGTTCTGCATAATACAATGCCCTTCCCTGTAACTGCTCCATCCATGCATTGTAGCTTTCCATATCCCCATGGTTCCTTATGCGGAAATCCCATCCTTCCAGATCGTCTATGCTGTATTTGACCACTGCCATCACCTGATAGGCGGCGGCACTCCCATAGGCATAGGCATCTGTGAAATAGATGATCCGGTTTTCCTTGAAATAATCTTCCTTCTCATAATCTAACAGGGTGGAAAACATGGCATCGGAGCCTGTACCCATGTTGTGGCCGTAGATAACGCGGTTGAAATCCCATACCTGCGTGTCCTTATCCATGAAAGGGCATCCGGCGCTGCTCTTATCCCCTGTGAAATCGTGGGAGAGGTAAAAGGCATTGTCATCTGTTCCCACTACGGGAAAATTAATTAAGGTATCAGGGATGCAGAGCCAGCCTTTGATATCCTCATTTTCACTGCATAAGGCATCCCAATCATATGCTTCCAATCCCTTCTCCCTCATTTCCGCTTCATACTCCTGCCTGTACCGCTCCGCATCCGCTTCCATTTCGGAGATAAGTTCTTCCAGTTCCGCCGCCGCTTCCTTCTGCGACTTTTCCCTTTCTTCTTCCAAGATAACATCAAGCTGTGCATAAGCGTCTGCTATCGCCTGGTATTTTTCAAGCTGTCTCACTGCCTTATAGCGGAAGATCCCCATACCAGCCATACAGACAAAGGCAAGGGAAATTCCCACTATGATCTGCACTGCGATCCGCTGCCTTTTCTTTTCCGGCAGGCCAGGGAAAAGTTTCTCCCCAAGCCAGCTAACAAAATATTTTAATTTTTCCATGTGCTTCCTTTCTTCTCTATATATAAAGCGGCAGATACCGCCATATTCAAATAAATATGTTTCCGGGTATCTGCCGCCATGGTTTCAAAAGGCAGGAGCAAAAGCCCCTGCCGCATTAACCGTGATTATCACAGCATTATTTGATCCCTGCCTGTTCCTGTACCATAAAATATTTCCTTATAATACACACCCACTACAGGCAGCTTTTCCCCATCTGTCTTTCAAGGACAGATTTTCTTCCCTTCAAGCACAGATGCAGCAGCAAGCATAACGCCGCACAGCCCAAGGGCAGCAAGAAGATAAAAGGGTGACGCATGGCCAGTCTGGATGACCGGCTCCGTTCCTTTTCCTGCATTTCCACTTCCTCCTTCCGTTTTGGTATCTGTATTTTTATCTGAAGGGCTGCCTGCCGAATTGCCGGAGACAGTGCCGCTTGTATTCTGATTTTTGTCCGGAGTGTTTTGTCCATCTTTTCCGTTGGTATTGTTTTCTTCTGTTTTCTCCCATCTTGCATAGAGGCTGATGCTCCTGCCGGGCTTATAGGTCTCTCCCTCTGTTCCGATAAATACCTGCCTGTCTGTGTACCAGCCTTTGAAGGTGTAACCCTCACGCTCTGCAGCCGGGAGCTTCACACTGCCGCCCTTTACCACTTTGACGGATGCATTCTTTGTCTTGCCACCGTTGGCATCATATTTGATGGTATAGGTATTTAAGGTTTCATTAGAATTATCGCCATCCTGTGTATTGTCTCCGCTTTCTGTATTTCCACTGTTCCCTGAATCTCCATTGCCGCCGCTGTTTTCTTTTGACTTCTCCCATTTCGCATAAAAGTCTGTATCTCTGGTAATCCGGTAGGTATCATGGCATGCCCCTGCAAACTGCGTCAGGCCATCATCCAGATACCAGCCTGTGAAATCATATCCTTCACGTTCCGGCATGGGAAGGTAAAGGCTCCCGTCCTTAATAATGGTAATCTCTTTTACCTTAATCGTTCCTTTTCCTGCATGGAAAGTCACTTTACAGGTTTCGGGATCATCGTCATTATCAGAATCTATTTCTGTTTCCTTTTCCCAGAGTGCATAAGCTGTCATATCCTTAACCGCTTTCATCTCACTGCCGGGGATTCCAAGAAGGATTCCGCCGTCTTTTTCTGTGTACCAGCCAAGGAAGCTGTAACCTCCCTTTTCCGTCTTGGGCAGGCGGATGATACTGCCTTTTTCTGCCTTGACCGGATTTACTTCTTTTCCTCCGTCAGTGTCAAAAGTAATGGTAACTTTCACTGCCTCTTTCTTCTCAAAATGTGCCTTTAAAATAATATCTCCCTGTACGGTAAATTCCTCGCCAGCCTGTCCGGCACAGATGCTATCGTCAGAAGCAAGGAACCATCCAAGGAACTCATAGCCTGTCTTAGTGCAGGCAGGAAGGATAATTGCGCTGCCTTTTTCTGCGGAAATGCTCTCCCTTGCAGCCTCGCCACCGTCAGCGTCAAAGGTAACGGTGCAGATGACCGTTTCATCTTCCTTCTTTTCATAACGGGCTTTCAATGTCACATCATCAGAGACAGTGTACTCTTCCCCTGCCTGTCCGGCACAGGTGTCTCCGTCATACCAGCCGATAAACTCATAACCTTCCTTAGTACAATCGGGAAGAATAATGGTATCGCCTACTTTAGCGGTAATGTCTCCCCCTTCCATCTTCCCACCGTCTGCGTCAAAGGTGACTGTTGATTCTGACTTTTCCCATGCGGCATAATAAGATGTATCTTTCTGGGGTGCATAATGCTTCTCCCCTGCATCTCCTGCAAACACTGTCAGTGCTTCATCCTCATACCAGCCTTTAAAGCCGTAGCCTTTTCTGGAAGCGTCAGGGAATGCGATGTTTGCCCCGGGGATCACCTGTGCGCTGTCAGTCCTCCCTTCCCCGTCATTATAGATATAGGTAAGGGTGACAGGCTCTTTTGCCTCCCATTTCGCATAGAGGTAAAGGTTCCCTGTAAGGCTTGTCTCCTGCCCCGGCGCATAATCGGTTCCTGTTCCGTCCGGCTCTGTGTTCCATCCGGCAAAGTTATACCCGAAATTCACAATGTTCCCCATAAGAGGGAAAAGCGCTTCCTGGTCCATGATGGCCACTGTGTCCTCACTGGTATAGAGGTTCGGATCGGAACACATATCGCTGGCTCCTGTAGGGCTGTTGTTGGCATCATAGGTAACGGAATAGGCCTTGGGCACTTCTGCAAGGTAGATGTTTTCGCCCCTTTTCTCTGTGCAGTAATCTCTGGTATGCCATGGGAACTGCTCCGGGCTTGCGTCCTTGTGGTATTTCACCCCGTCAATCAGCACCCTTCCGGGCTTTACCACATCAGGGAATCCCCCAAGAACAAAGGTAGAATCACTTTCAAAATCTTCATCCAGAAGGATGGATGCGCCTGTGTTATAAAAGAACAGGATATCGCAGGGGTCAACTCCCAATGTAAGGTTATCTTCCATAACAATCTTTCCTGCAAGAATGATACCTGTCTCGTTCATGTAGCAGATGGTGCCGCCTGCATAGCTTTTTCCCTCTGAAAGGTTTCCCCGGAAGTACAGTCATGTATCCCAAGGGGTTCCGTTCCCTCCCCTTCTAATGTCTGGACTGCGCTGCCCCTTCCCGCCACATTTCCGGTAAAAATGCATCTGATAAACTTAGGGCGGTGTCCTGTGTAGGTACAGATTCCGCCGCCATCATAACCAGAGTAATTTCCTTCAATCATGGTGTCTGTCACTGTAAAGGGCGCCTTGCTGTATATCCCGCCGCCTGTGGAGCCTGCGCTGTTTCCCGATATGGTCATGCCGGAAAGCTCTGCATCCCCTTCCAGCAGCATACCGCCGCCCCGCGCCCCTGCGTGGCAGCCTGTGACTGTGCCGGATGCGGCTTCCACATGGGAGCCTGCCTCTGACCGGATGCCGCCTCCGCCGGATGTACAGCAGTTCCTAATCAGGCCGCCATCCATGGTAAAACTGCCGCTTTGCCTGATATGTAATGCCCCGGCTGTGTGGAGCGGCCTGCCGCTGCCATCGCTCTCATATCCGTCTGTGTTGTAATTATTCTGAAGGACGGTTCCGCCCTCCATGGCGTAAGAGCCATCCACGTAGATCAGGGGGCTGTTCCAGACTTTGCCGGAATTGTTGAAATCACTATCCAACACTGCGCCTCCATCAAAGATGATATCCTGCGTAGTAAGGCCCCCGCCTGTCACTGCAAGCAGGACGGTATCGGTATTTGTGCCATAATATTTACCGGAAAAGCCTTCCTCCCTGCTGATCGTCACCGGGTTCCCTGCATCCTCACTTTTTAGAGTGATGTTATCAGCAGTGATTTCAAGGGTAGCTGATACCCTGCAGTCCTTAAGGACTGTGGTAGTATCACCAGCCTGTGCATCTGCAAAGGCTTCCTCCAGTTCCTCATAACCGGTATCCCCGATCCTTGCCTCATAAGTGACAGTAATGTCCTGCCCCGGTTCCTGATCCTGATCCGGTTTCCAGTTGGCATAAAGCCACAGGTCACGCTCCGGCGTGTACTCACTCCCGGCAGCCCCTACAGCCTTGAAGGTATGCACATTCCCACTTTCAGTTACATCCATCCAGCTTTCAAGGCAATGCCCCTCATAAGATGCATCCGGCAGGGTAATACTTTCCCCTCTGGGTACGGAAACGCTCTCTGTCTCACAGGTTCCCTCACAGGCTTCAAACCTGACTGTGTAGGTCTCTTCCCCTTCCGCCGCTTTTACAGGCAGGGGAACGCTCCCCAATACCCCTGCGCCAATGGTGGATAACATGGCGGCAAACAGGAGAATCTTTGAAAATTTCCTTTTTCTTCCCATACTTTTTCCTTTCTTTTCTTATTTTGGTTTTCACAGGGTAGCAGCCTGTTTCTTACTTCCAGACTGCTTCCCCCACATAGTTTCAGGGGTAAATCCCCTGTTCTTACAGCAACGCTGCATTTACAGCGTAATTTTTCAGCACCACCTCCTTCCAGCCAGCCCATGGAAAAACATAACCGAAAACAAACCGCTTTCTGTTATGCGCTTCCATGGAATGGCTGGATTATTATGCTTCTTAAAAATCAATTCCATCTATCACTGTTTTCCACTAATAAAACGCCAGTACCCTTACAGGATTTTTATTTGGAATATCTCATGGAAGTTGTTGCTTCCGCTACAGTTGCGTCGTAAGACCCCAGCACAAGGAACAGGCTAAGCAGAAGGGAACCAACCCCGCCTCCTACCTTACTGCCGAATCCAATTGCACCGCTGGAAGTTGCAACCAATGTTTTATCATATTTCCACTCATTATAATCAACAGCCATTGCCAGCAGTACGCCATAAAGACACATTAAGGGGATCTGGATAAAACTTCCTACCAAACCTGTTACCATGTAAACCATAAAATTGGTAGGCATGATACAGCGTACTGCAGCAGGAATTGCCGCACCAAGAAGCCCCACATAAATGGTCTTAGTCACACCCAGCTTTGCAATGATTGGTTTCGATAAAGCAAATCCTATCACTGTAGCAAGCATTCCCACAGCTCCCAAAAGTCCTACAAGACTGTCATTCCCAAAAATCCATTTGCAGTAATATGTACCGCCAGAACCTGCAATTGTATTAGTGACCTGTGTGATCAGGTTGAACAATAATACGATCACCCAATACTTATTATGGAACAGCATTCCCATTGCTTCCTTAAAAGGCACTGTTTCTTCGCCAGACGCCCCCTTGTCCTCCTTAAGATCCTCACTTATGTCAGATGCAAAAACTGCTTTGCGGCCATTGTTATAGCAGATCAGGAACAAGAGAAGAACCGCTGCTCCCAAAACAACTCCATACTTTATCCATGCACTCTGCGTTCCACCTAACATATTTGTTACTGGAATTGTTGCAATGCCAATCAGCATACCTGCCCCATAATTGCCTACAGCACGAAAAACTCCCATACTTCCCCGCTCGCTCTGGCTGTTCGTTCGTACCACCATCACTGCTGAAAAAGGTGTTGCAATCATCGTGTAAATAACCGCTGTCAAGAGCAGATTCGTTATAAGTACATAAATCAACGCCGGAATCTGCCCCGCCTGAATAGGAACCGTAAACATCATCACCATGATCACTGCCGCTGGAATCGCCATTCTGAGCATCCACTGATAGTATTTCCGGTTTCCGCCTTTAGAATGATCTATGACATTTCCGAAAATCACATCTGTAAACGCATCTATGACTTTTGCGATTGCCATAACAATGCCAACACTTCCTACTGCCAAACCGACTTTATCAGTATAGAAGTAAGTCAACTGCCCTACAATATTTCCCATCAGTCCAAGGGCTAACTGTCCGCCAAAATCAGCCATATAATCCCCGCCACGCATTACACGCCTTGCGCCGTCCGCATCATAACGGACTGCATTTTTGTCCTTTGCCATTTCTCTGCCTCCTTGTTATTTTTATTAATTGAATTTTACTACTCCGCCCTTTATGAATATTGCAATATAATCCTCAAAATTATAAAATACTATCATTTCTCTAAAATTAAGTGATACTGCACACCCGGAATTTCACCATTTAAAGCAAAAAATACACCTTCCTTGTCTTCTTCCCCATCCATTTCTTTCAGAATCCTACCTACCGGATTCAAAATCTGTAATCTTGCTTTCTCTGCTTTTACACGAAGCCTTCCTTCCAGAGTCTCCACATACAATTTCCCCTTAAACTCCACCGCTGTAAAAGGCATTCCCATCATTTCCGGTCCCGGATTATAAGTGGTCTCATCCATTCCTGTTGTTCCCATTGCTGTCAATACAAACTCCTTCGCATCTGTAAGTAATTCCTCTCCTACCGGGAGCAGTGTCATGGATATCCTCTCATTTTTTGACTGCACACTTATCTTGTCAGAAAGCACAGTGTTTTCATCCGGTGAGCCACTGAAACAGGCACAATATGGGGTATTGACCATATATCTGGAATGATCCGGATCAAATACGATCTCCTTTGTGTCGGAAACCAGCTTCCCGTCCACATATCCTGTACCTTCCGGTATCACTCCCCATTCTTTCATCGCCTGATCCATCAGCTTTGCAAAAGTACGGTAATCTCCATCTCCTGCAATCTGTGCAATATCGTCAAATACCAATGCCTGCTCCCCTAAATGCACACCCGGCTGTATTTCATCCGTTCCCCTTGCTGCCTTTGCCAGACGGTTTTCTTCCTTATAGCGGCGCATTGCATCCCGGTAAGCAGACCACGCATAGTATACACCATGCTTTGCATCAGACAATTCCACTCCGTTTAAAAATCCTGCATTTACCGCAATATCCGCATCTCCCTGATAAGAATCCCCTCCATCTAAGAATACATTGCGGGTTGCCATGATATAAGGGAAGAATGTGGAAGGCATTGCATGGAAGTTTGGCAGGGTGCGGAGGTCATTCTGGGTATAGACCACATCCGCCTTTACTTTTGCTGTAGATACCATTCCTTTAAAAAATACAGAAGCTAGAAATCCCCACTGGCAGACAACCGCTGGATCATTATATACATCAAATACATTCAGGATTTCATCTGCCGGCTGGTCATCCCATTTCTCTGACGTATGATGGTTATACAAAATCAGGCCATCCCAATCATTCAAGCAGGCATAAGCAATCGTCTGCAAAAAAGCGGTGGAATGGAAGGGATGAAGACCATACTCATTCCATTCACTGAGCATAAACGGTTTTCCTTCCACGATTGCAACAGACGCAAGGCTAAGAAGAGTTGTTGACATGGAGCCTATCCCTTTTTGCATAGTCAGAGGATTTACTGAAACATACTCCTCAGGTCCCGATACCAGATAAGTGTTTCCTTGAACCGGAAGGAGCGGATGGTTAAAATAACTGTTGTTTTCCATTAAATCTCCATCCGTATGCCCATAAACATCAGCCGCACCTGCAATCAAGTTACTGGTGACAATCGGCACTTTTACTCCAAGGGAATGGAGATAGTCCTTCATCCCCTGATAAAATCTGCGGTTCATATAAATACCAAATTCCATAAAATCTGCATAACGTGCCGGACTGCATTCCCCATCCCAAGCACCATTTGGATCATTTACGGGCTGATAAAAACCTCCGTCTACTCCCCTGACAGTTCCCCGTATCGGATCTTCATCATCTTTTAGTGCACATATTCCTTCTCAGGCCGGGCCGTTCTGCCAGATGGACAAATGCCTGGAGGGGAAAATGACCTGCGGCAGAAAAATAGACGCGGATATGACGCCGGAGGATATTCTGAAAACGGACTATCCGGCGCTTTTGGAAGGAGGCGGCGCATGAAGATCAAACTGATCGACTTTGGCGTGCCGGAGGACCGCCGCCCTTTCCGTCCGCATGGGAACGATGCCGGCGCGGATGTTTACATGCCCTATGACTGTACTTTGCAGCCGGGCGAGATCGCAAAGGTCCCTCTTGGATTTGGGATTGAAGTGCCGGACGGATATGCAGGCTATGTATTCCCGCGCACCAGCATGGCGGTAAAAGGGCTGGTCTGTGAGCTGCCGCCGGTGGATTCCGGCTACCGCGGGGAGATTCACGCGATCATCAGCAATGTAAGCAGCCAGACCCAGGAGATTTCCAAAGGCTCCCGCGTGGGGCAGCTTGTGATCACCCCGGTCGTCATTGCGGACTTTGTTTCGGAGCTGGGTAAGCAGCGCGGCACAGGCGGATTTGGAAGTACAGGAAAATAAAAAAATGACATTCCGGGAGTGATTCCTGGTTTATCGCCGGTAGTGGGATTGGGCATATCAGGAGGATTGCAGGATAAAATAAAAGAAAGGCAGCAAAAGGCGGTACGCCGTCATAGCGTACCGCCCCGCTGCTTAAAATTGCCTTAATATGTCGTGATGCCCTACGTCCACCAGGATAATCATTTTATCGCCTTCGTAATACCAGATAATGCGGATGTCCATGTTGACGCTGCACTCGAAAAGGTCCGTGGTGCCCTGGATGCGTTTGGTCCGCAGCGACGGATGGGAAGGATTTTTAGCCAGAAGTTCCAGCTTGTTTTTAAGCTGCTTCTTCTCCTGGGCGGCCAGACCCTTGAAATGCTTTTGGAAACGGGGCGTAAAGGTAAACTCATACGCCATTATTCTGCCTCCAGTCTGTCAAACAGGGCGTCCACGCTGTCAAAGACCGGCTGTTCCCCGGATGCGATTTTTGCTTTTACCCCGTCAATTTCTTCCCGGAGTTCATTCAGGGTGTTCTTTGGATAGACCACCACCGGCATGATGCAGATGGAACCGTCTTTCTCGAAAATGTCCAGTTTGTCGCCTTCTGACAGGCCGAGTTTGACAATGATTTCTCTTGGTATCGTGACCTGGGCCTTTTGGCGTAATTCGGCCAGCATAGAATCAACTCCTTTTTAGGTTTGAAAGTAGGAAGTTCTTACTTTCTTACTTATAGTATATCCACTTGGGGGGATTTATGCAAGGGGGCACGAAAAAAATTTACAGGATAGCAAAAGCGGCCAACACCCTGGCCGCCTTAGCGCTTGCTGTTCAGTTCTTTCATAATGCCGAGGATATAACCCATTGACCTGGAATCCAGTTGTTTTGCCTCTGTGATAAATTCCTTTAAGGCTTGCGGGTCCGGGTTCCCTTCGTCAAAAAATTCCTGGGGCGTCACACCCAGATATTCACAGATGTAAAGGAAGGACTGCATGGAGGGAAGGGACTTTTTATTTTCAATGTTGTTAATGTAGTTATTTGCCTGTCCCAATGACAATGACATATCGCGTGCAGACACGCCTTTCTGTGTCCGCAGCTTTGCCAGCCGTTCCGGGACGAAATCTTCATACATCGCCTCTGCCTCCTATTCTGTAATAGATTGTACCTTACGCCTTTCCCTTATTCGCAAAATAAAAAAGGGTGTTTACATTGAAACACTAAAATAAATCTATTATAATTTTGGAAGTGAAGAATACTAACTATCGGATGGAGGAAAAGACAGATGAAAGGAAAGACATGCTGTGTCACCGGGCACAGGGATTTACCGCAGAAAGAAATCAACCATGTAAAGGCGGCGCTGCGGCGTGAGATTGACTGCGCTGTTGCGGACGGGTTTACCCGCTTTATGAGCGGCTTTGCGGACGGCGTGGATCAGTATTTTGCAGAGATCGTACTGGAAAAGAAAAAGACGAATCCGGCACTGGAGCTGATTGCGGTTATCCCTTATCAAAAGCGGCTGGATAACCTGATGGAAAAGGGACGGACCTATGAAATGCTGGAGGCATGTGCGGATGTTGTCGTCATGCAGGAGAAATGCCACCCCAGCGTTTATTCCCACCGGAACCGCTACATGGTTGAGCACTCGGACCGGGTGATCGCCGTGTATGACGGGAGGGAAAAAGGCGGCACGGTCAGGACGATCCGGTTTGCGCACCAGATGAAAAAAGAGCTGCGTGAAATCCCGGTCGGGGAGATACATTTACTTTAGCACCGAGATTGATGGATAAATCTCTGTATTCGTGCTATAATTTTATAATGTGAAAGAAAAATTGAAAGTTGTGGAGATGCATGATGAAGAATAAAGACATTGTAAAATATTTCTATGAAGTAATTGTTTCAGAAAATTTACTTGATGAACTTTCTAAATACATATCAGAGGATTGCGTGCAGAGAGCTGGCGAAAAAGAAATTTTCATAGGAATAGACGGAATGAAGCAACATCTTGTAGCACTTAAAAAAACGTATCCCGATTACACCATGAAAATTATTCGCCAATATGCAGCAGATGATTATGTTATTTCAGAATTTATTATGAGGGGAACGCACAAAGGAAAATTTATTGGAATAACACCTACGAATAAGGTTTTGGAAATTACAGGGGTGGATATTGATAAAGTCATAGACGGAAAAATCGTTGAACATGGCGGTGCTACGAATACCTTTGAAACCTTTTTTGAACATCATTTGATTAAACCTGTATAAATACAAATTCCAGTTGTAGAATTGAACAAACCGGAATTTGCAGAGGAGAGTGACTATGCTTTTGGTAATAGAATGTATGATTACTTGTATAATTTTTGCAGTAATTGTATTGTCTACACAGTATAAAGACCCAGTTAAATATATTATGTCTTACCCTCCAGAAATTAGAAAAAGAGTAGAGTCTTTGCCAGAATATAAAAATTCTATAAAAAGGACTGAAAAAAAACACATATTAAAGAAACTCATTGCTGTCTTTGTATGTATTACACTTTTTTCAGCAGTCGCCTATTTTTCAGGAGCTAAAACTTTTCAAAGAGCGTTTTTACATGTGTTTATCTTATTCCTTGCGGTTAATCTCTTTGATGTAATTGTGCTTGATATTGGCGTGTTCTGTCATAGTAAAAAATTAAGAATAGCTGGAACAGAAGATATGGATAAAGAATACAAAAATTATTTATTCCATGTTAAAGGCGGTATTAAGGGAATTATACTGGGAGTTGTGATTTCTCTTTTATCTTCGTGCATTATTTACATCGTATCTATTATATAAATCGTTAAGGAAAGAATCGAAGGTGGTGCAAACGAAAAAGCAGCTTTGATCTTTCGATAACTGCCCTTTCGTTTGCATCAGTTTCGATTTTTCCTGGTTGAACAAAGGCGCGTCCGGGCAGCCGCTGTATATGGGCTTTCAATTTTGACGCTCTTTGCGAAACAGTATGTTGGATACCTGTGCATATGGAGAGGAATTTTTTAAAATCATTTCCAGCGCACCACGAATAAGCCCCCATAGGAAGCTTTTTTTAAATATTCAGCTACTGGTATTCAACATAATAAGTGTGGCTCAGGTCTTATGCAATACCTGCCAGATGGCAGGGGAATGATGTCCCCTCCGCAGGATGAGCATTTGCAGACATCCTTGTTATAGAGCAGCTTGATAATGGCGGGCGCATCAAGATCCTTAAGCCTGGAAATGTATCTCTTACAGCCAAGCAGGTTGCGGCATAGTGTAATCTTCCTGTTTTTATTCCGGGAAGAAAGCAGACCGTAATGCCGGATCCGCACAAAACGCCTGGGAGGAACATGCATCAGAAACCTCCTGATGAATTCCTCACCGGAAAGTGTGAGTTCCTTCCACTGCCCATGGTTTTTGTAATCCTTCACAGCAAACGTAACCGTGGAATCCGTCATACCCTTTATGCGGTAGTTGCTTATGGCAATCCTGTGGGTATATTTGCCAAGATATTTGATAACAGACTCCGCACCACGAAATGGCTTCTTGCAATAAGGAATCCATTCTTTGGCATAGCACGCGTCCAAAAGCTGTTTGAAAGCATAATGATTTTTGTAAGGTTCCGCTGTTCCATAGAACTCCAGCTTTCCATCCGCCCATAGCTGTTTTAGCCCGGCAAGATACCTGCCCCGAAAAACCCTGGAAAGGACTTTGACAGGGAGAAAAAAATCCTCACCGTTATCCTTCCAGTGGTTCTTAGCATCCAGACCTCCGCCTAACACGATGGTGTGGATATGGGGATGGAAATTCATCGCGCTTCCCCAGGTATGGAGAATGCAGATATAACCTATGTCTGCCCCAAGGTATTTTTTATCTCTGGCAAGTTCGCTTAAAGTATCGGAGGCAGCATGGTAAAGGGCATTGTACAAAAGCTTCTGGTTGCTGTAAATGACGGGATTAAGTTCTTCCGGTACAGTGAAAACCACATGAAAGTATGGGGCGTCCAGTATATCCTCCCTGCGGGCATCCACCCATTTTTCCCTCGGGAACTCCTGACACATAGGACAACACCTGTCCCGGCAGGAATTATAATGGACGGAAATACAGCCGCAGTCCTCGCAGACGCTTACATTGACACCAAATGCGCCGGTTTTGCAGTTCATGATGTGATAAACTGCTTTCTGCTGTGCCGCAGACAGTCCATGGGTTTTCTCATAGTCAGGATAAAAGCGGTTAAACACATCCTGTATCGTGCAGTTTTCGCTCATGACCCACCGCCTTCCGAAACATCAAAAGGGCTGCGGATTCCAAGCAGCGTTTTGTTGCTTACATGCAGATATACATCTGTAGAGCGGGGATCGACATGGCCAAGAAGTGACTGGATATATTTGATATCCACCCCGCTTTCGAATAAGTGACTGGCAAAACTGTGACGGCAGGCGTGGGAAGACACGCGGCGTATTATGCCGGCCTTTTTAGCGCTTGCTTTGAAAAACTGGTTAACGCTTGAAATATCGAGGTAATCCCCAGTCCATGAACTCGGGAAGAGAATGCCCTTTGGTCTGCCACACTGAAACCAGTATTCGGTAAGCAGGTCGAGATTCCTCTGGGAAAGGATCGTATATCTGTCGATGCGGCCTTTTGTTTCCCGGACATGAATGGTCATGTTAGTACGGGAAATATCATCATAGTGCAAATGGACAGCCTCAGATACACGCAGCCCGGAAGAATACATGGCAGCGATGATGGCCTTATGCTTAAGGTTATCAGTCGCTTCAATGACAGCATGGATCTCCTGTGGCGTAAGCACAGTTGGAAGATTCCGCTCACGCTTCATGGCAGGGACTTCCTCGTCATCCCAGGCAATCTTCAGGACTCTTTTGTAGAGAAACTTGATAGAGGAACGATAGTGATTATGAGTTTCAGGTGATCTGCCCTCCAGACGTTTCATGGTAAGAAAGGCATCTGCATCCTCAAGCGTGA
>OFHA01001387.1_pt1 | contig 16817 bp, 16 predicted proteins | sample 1521891 | NCBI WGS metagenome assembly OFHA01 (sample SAMEA3504089, study PRJEB24116) | mouse gut metagenome | biome: mouse gut; feature: mouse-associated habitat; material: faeces | place: Denmark | collected 2011
ATGATTATGTTTTTTTTCGCAATGATGTTTAATAATAGAGAGTTTAAAAAGGCGAGGATGAGAAAATGAATCTGAAAAGGAACATATTATTAAATCCGGGTCCTTCAACTACGACGGATTCTGTAAAATTTGCGCAGGTGGTACCGGATATTTGTCCGCGTGAGAAAGAGTTTGCATCAATGATGAAAAAGATGCGTGAAGATTTAGTACGCATTGTGCACGGAGACCTAAATAAGTATACAGCAGTTCTTTTCTGCGGTTCAGGTACTTTGAATATAGATGTATGTCTCAATTCCCTTTTGCCTGAGGGTAAAAAAATTATGATTATCAACAATGGAGCTTACAGTTCTAGGGCTGCTGAGATATGTGAGTATTATGGACTGCCGTTTATAGATTTAAAATTTCCAGTAGATGAACTGCCCAATTTAGACAAGGTGGAACAGACATTAAAAGAAAATTTGGATATAGCGCTTGTACATACTACACATAATGAAACAGGAACAGGTATATTGAATCCAGTGAAAGAAATAGGTGCACTTGCACATAAGTATGGAGCGGTTTTTACAGTTGATACTACATCCACTTATGCAATGCGTCCGATTGATATTGAAGAAGATAACATTGATTTTTGTATGGCATCTGCACAAAAGGGACTTATGGCGATGACTGGACTTTCATTTATTGTAGGAAACACTGAAATAATAAAAAAATCCGCGGATTATCCCAAACGTTCTTATTACTGCAATTTGTATTTACAATATCACTTTTTTGAGACAACGGGGGAGATGCATTTTACTCCGCCAGTACAAACAATTTACGCAGCAAGGCAGGCGATTGATGAATATTTTGCAGAGGGGGAGCAGGCAAAATGGCAGCGGCATTTAAGTGTTTTTGAAGCGATTCATGCAGGACTTGCCCGGCTTGGTTTTAAAGATATCATAAAAAGGGAATTACAGGCTGGGCTTGTGGTTTCTGTTAGATATCCAGATGATGAAAACTGGGATTTTGAAAAAGTACATGATTATTGTTATGAACGTGGCTATACAATATATCCGGGAAAAATTTCAACACAAAATACATTCCGCCTTTGTGCGCTTGGAGCCATAACATCAGAGGATATTGATAATTTTTTTGTTGTACTGGAGGAGGCATTGCATGAATTTCATGTACAGGTGCCGATTTGTTATGAATAAGGAGGTTTAGCTATAGTATGAAAAAAGTATATACTTGTTTTTGCACAGATGTAATACATGAGGGGCATTTAAATATTCTTTCCGAGGCTAAAAAATATGGTCAGGTAATTGTTGGAGTATTAAGTGATGAAGCGATGATTCGGTTTAATCGTTTTCCGACAATTACGCTTGAAGAAAGAAAACGGATTGTAGAGGATACAGGACTTGCAGATTCGGTAATATTACAGAATGAAATTATGTATGATGATGTAATAAACCAGATTAAACCGGATTATGTGATACATGGTGATAACTGGTGTAAGGGACCGGAAAATGTTATACGCAATAATGTAATTGAAAATCTGGGAAAGTATGGCGGTGAACTGATAGAAGTTAATTATACTTATAATGAAAATGTCAGGAAAATTGATGACAATATAAAAGAAAAGCTTGCAATGCCAGAATACAGACGGAAGCGTCTGCGTCAGCTTTTAAAACTTTGTCCGGTTGTGAAAACGATAGAGGTTCACAGTGGCTTAACAGGACTTATTGCAGAAAAGACAGTCGTAGAGCATAATGGTGAACTGAATCAGTTTGACGCAATGTGGCTGTCGAGTCTGTGTGATTCCACTGCAAAGGGGAAACCTGATATAGAACTTGTTGATATGTCGTCCAGAATGAGAACGATTGATGATGTGATGGAGGTTACAACGAAACCAATCATTCTGGATGGCGACACAGGGGGGCTTGTAGAACATTTTGTTTACAATGTGCGGAGTCTCGAGAGAATGGGTGTTTCAGCTGTTATTATTGAAGACAAGACGGGATTAAAGAAAAATTCCCTGTTTGGTACTGAGGTGGAACAGACACAGGATTCGATTGAAAATTTCTGTGATAAAATCCGCGCCGGAAAAAGCGCTCAGAGAACAGAGGAATTTATGATTATTGCGCGCATTGAAAGCCTTATTTTAGAGAAGGGGCAAGAAGATGCATTAAAACGTGCTTTTGCTTATGTTGATGCTGGAGCAGACGGGATAATGATTCATTCAAGAAAGAAATTACCGGATGAAATTTTTGCATTCTGTGATGCATTTAGAAAAGAGAACATGCATACTCCGATTGTTGTAGTTCCGACTTCGTTTAACAGTGTGACAGAAGCAGAACTTGCGCAACATGGTGTTAACATTGTAATATATGCCAACCAGCTTACCAGAAGCGCATTTCCAGCAATGCAAAGCACAGCAGTCGAAATATTAAAAAATCATAGGGCATTAGAGACAGATTCAAGATTGATGCCAATTAAGGAAATAATTACACTGATTGATGATGTTTAATAATTTTATAACAGATATGCGTATTGGATTTTAGAGTGCAAAGGAGAAAGACTATGATAAAAAATAACTGGAAAGAAATATGGAGAAAACGAACAGGTGATTTAAACGTGCTTGAAAATACCTTGGGGGAGACTGTCCGAAAACCCCTGAGAGGCGATAACAGGATTTTAAACGTAGGATTATCGCCCAAACAGAGCTAAAAAACGCTTACAGAGCGATTTTTATAAATGCACCTTGAAAACTGAATAAAGTACGCTAAATAAACAAATATGTGGGACTTTTCCACCAATATCTGGTATAATGGGAGTATCTTAAAAGTTCCAGTTTAGCGGGGTGTTTTCCATGCCATATATAGTAAAACCTATCAATAGAAACCAGGCGGTAATAAATACACTTGATTCCATGGTGGAATGGGATAGTATTGCAAGAGTAATCGATTGTTTTGTGGATCACATAGACTTAAAAGAGATGGGATTCGAAAAAACAGAACCAAGTTTTGAAGGAAGGCCATGTTATGATCCGCAGAGTATGCTGAAACTATATCTATACGGATACCGCAATAACATCCGGTCATCCAGAAAACTTGAGGCGGCATGCGTCACAAACATTGAAGTTATGTGGATGCTTGGCGGACTCCGTCCTGACTTCCGCACGATATCTGATTTCAGGAAAGACAATGCAGACAATTTAAAGGAAGTATTTAAGGAATTTCTAAAAAGGGTAACCGTAGATCTGGAAACAGGATACGTGTCTATAGATGGGAGTAAGTTTAAAGCCTGGAATGGAAAAGACAGCAATTTTACCATTATGAAACTGGATGACAGGATAAAGTGGCTGGAAGACCACACACAGGAATACCTGCGGCTGATAGAGGAAGCGGATAAAGAGGAGGAGGCTGCCAGTGGAACGCTGACCAGGGAAGAACTGGAAGCAAAACTGAAGGAGGCAGAGGAAAGACTGGAGAAATACCGTTCATACAGGGAACTGATGGAGAAAGAAAACCACACGCAGATTTCACTGACAGATGCAGATGCGCGGCTGATGAAAAATAAAAATGGAATGGACGTGTCGTACAATGTCCAGACAGCAGTGGATTCAGAGACGCACCTGATCATGGATTACCTGGCGACAAACCAGGCAACAGACCATGGATTAATTGCTCCGACAGCGGAGTCCATTAAACAGGAAGCCGGGGACAGGATTATTGAAGCTGTGGCAGATAAGGGATACGAACAGGCCGAAGATATGGTGTCATGTCTTGAGAAAGGAATTATTCCTAATGTCATTCTGCCAGACGGACAGGACACATATGAACTGGAGATCGAGTATGAGGAAGCAGGGGAGTTAAATACAGCAGGCACGAATGCAGAAGAACTGAAGAGATGTCTTCATGCGGGAGTGGTGCCGGAAGCATATGCGGATGTAATAGAAGGTATGGAGGTAGCAGAGGTAAGGAGAAAAGTTTCGGACGGGCCGGAACAAAAAGTGGAGAGCCCCTATGGAACAGAAGAGGAAATGAAAAACCGTGCAGGGGAAGGGTATTTTGTCAGGGATCCGGAAAGGGATCTGGTTTACTGTCCCGGAGGGGAAATCCTCAGGAGAAAAAGCATCAAAAAAAATGGGGCGACAAGATATGCCAACAGGCAGGCGTGCAAGGGATGCCCATACCGTGATCAGTGTGTGAACGGGAAGGGAAACACGAACTGGAAGGAAACGGATTTTGGCAAAGACAGCCTGGAAAAGAAAGCAAAGTGGTGGAAACCGGAAGAAGCGGAAAACTCAGAAGAAGAAACAGAGAAACCAGGAAAAAAGAACCAGAAGAAGGCAAAGTACCATTTTGAAAAGAAAAAGGTAGTCAGGTTTAAACTCAGGCCGGACAGGGAAAAAATGAACCAGCGGATGTGTATTTCAGAGCATCCGTTTGGAACAATAAAACGAGCAATGGGAGCAGCCTGCTTTCTGTTAAAGGGTAAACAGAAAGTAGGTGGGGAATTTGCGCTCATGGCCATGGGATATAACCTGTCCAGGGCGTGTAACATGTTCTCATTTGAAGAACTGATGGCACTTGTTGCAGCATAATGGGAAAAATAACAACAAAAAAGCGTATTTTATTCAGTTTTCGAGGTCAGGTAACTATAAACGGACAAATAATGTCCGAAAAACCTGGCATTTTTTGTGCCCAAAATGGCCAAAAATTGTGGGTTTTCGGACAGCCTGAGGGGGGGGGTATTGCTAGAGCTGAAAAAAATTAACGGATTTGATGTAGTAGGAGAGGAATAGTGTATATGAAGTAGGGGGGGCTCTGGGGCAAACCTTTTATTGTTTGAAAAGGATGGAATCCGATGCGGTGAGATTGATTATTCTGAAAATTTGGTTGAAATAGCAAGAGGTGTTTTACAAACAAATGATATTGAATGCGGAGAAGCAATTGATTTAAAAATATTTCCTCAATATGATGCAGTGTTGTCAAACAGTGTTTTTTCATATTTTCCAAGCGAAGAATATGCGTTACAAGTTTTGGAAAAGATGTATTTGAAAGCGAGGAGGTCTATTGGTATTATTGATGTGCATGATAGAGATAAAGAAATGGAGTTCATAGAGTATCGTAAGAAAACGATTGAGAATTATGAAGAAAGATATAAAGGACTACATAAATTATTTTATTCAAGAGAATTTTTCAGAAATTTTGCAAAGAATCACAATATGAAGGTTGTGTTTAAGGAATCAAATATTTCTGGATATTGGAATAATGAATTTGTTTTTAACTGTTATTTTACAAAATATAATGAATTAAATGAATGAAAGATGGAGATATGGTGAAAGAAATAGGAATTATTATGGCAGCAGGTCTTGGAATGAGAATGCGTCCATTAACATTAAATACACCGAAGCCGTTGGTCAAGGTGTTTGGGAAACCATTTATTGAATCGATTATTGAGGGTTTAATAAGAAGAAATATATCAGAAATATATATTGTAACAGGGCATCTGAAAGATCAGTTTTCGTATTTGTGTGACAAATATGAAAATATCATTTTATTAGAGAATCCTTATTATATGATAAAAAATAATATTTCATCTATTTATGTTGCAAGAGATGTGCTTGGAACGGCTGATTGTTTTATATGCGAGGCTGATTTACTAATTTCTGATTCCTCTATATTTGATAAGGAATTGACGGATTCTTGCTATTATGGGAAAATGGTCAAGGGTTATTCTGATGATTGGGTGTTTGAAATGCAAAATGGTTATATATCCCGAGTAGGAAAAGGGGGGACAGACACTTACAATATGGTGGGGATTTCTTATTTTAAGAAAAAGGATGGTTTAATACTGCGTGATGAGATTGTAAAGGCATATGCCAAGGAGGAAAATGGCAATTTATATTGGGATGAAGTTGTTGATCAAAACCTTGATAAGTTGAAACTCAAGATAATACCAGTACAGGCAAATCAAATTGTAGAGATTGACACAGTAGATGAACTGATTGCATTAGATTCACGTGCGTTAGAGGATAACAGGAGGTTACCATGAAAGCAAGTTTTTTTTTAGAGGAAATCAAAAAAACAGGGATCCATACTATCACAGGAGTGCCAGATTCTACATTAAAACAGTTTTGCGATGCTGTACAGCTTGACAAGGGAAGGCAGTTTAAACATTATGTGACAGCAAATGAGGGAGCCGCTGTAGCACTTGCCACTGGGGAATATCTTGTATCAAAACATCCCTGTCTGGTATACCTGCAAAATTCGGGTCTGGGAAATATTATTAATCCACTTGCTTCTATCGCGAATCAGGAAGTGTATGGGATACCAATGTTATTTGTAGTGGGCTGGCGTGGTGAGCCGGGAATAAAGGACGAACCACAGCATGTATATCAGGGAAAAATAACTTGTGAGATGTTAGATGTGATGGATGTTCCATATTCTATTATAGATGAAATGACGACAGAAACACAGCTCAAAGAAATTATTTCGAATGCTGTAGATATCATGAATCAGGAGAGACAATATGCAATTATTGTGAAGAAGGGCACTTTTGAAAAAGAGAATTCTTTTATTTGGAATAATGGGTATGCGCTTGTCCGAGAACAGGCCTTAAAACGGATACTTGAATTGGTATATAATGATTCCTATATTGTTTCTACCACAGGAAAAATATCAAGAGAGCTTTACGAACAGAGTGATGTATTATATGGTACACATGATAGAATTTTTATGACTGTTGGCGGCATGGGGCATGCTTCTATGATTGCATACGGAATGGCACAGGCAGATTTAGGGAGACAGATTGTTTGCGTAGATGGAGACGGGGCAGTGATGATGCACATGGGGGCGTTGGCGTTTATTGCCAAGCAGGCACCAAAGAACTTTTTACATATTGTTATTAATAATGCGGCACATGAATCTGTCGGGTCAATGCCCACAGGTTTTAGTGGACAGACTTATGCAGAAATTGCGAGGGCATGTGGATATTCCAATACAATTACCGTGATGGATGAAAAGGAGTTAGAGAAAGCGTTACTTGAGGCAAAGGAAAAAAAGGAACTGACAATGATTGAAGTTATGGTTTCACTTGAATCAAGAGCTGATCTTGGGCGGCCGAAAGAGAGTGCGCGGGAGAATAAAGTCCGTTTTATGCAGCTGCAATAAATTTAAGGAATGAATATCTTCTTAGTTTTGGAAAGTCGTAATATAATAAGTAATAATGATTATTCAAAGGGAATATTTTTAGTAAATATAGATGGAATGTATAAGGGACAGAATTGACAAATAGTTTGGCCAATTCTGTCCCTTGTCCATTCCCTAGAAGCACTATATAATAAAAATGATGAACAGGGCAATGATCAATGAAGATTATGAGAAGGCTGTTGAACTGGAAAAAGATTGTCGGCATCTATCGCAGACAAGGTAACGCGTCAAAAGGCGGCAGATTTGAGCATGAAGCGTTTCTGTTTGCATAGAGAAAGATATAAAAAGATGCTGGTATTTCAAGCGATATGTTTTTTCCGAAGTTCCTTATGCCCAGAAATTAAAGGATACAATGACGGAGGTGGCAATGAAGCAGAGTGAGATTGATTATTATGTCTACTCTAAGAAAATGACTTCGAGGTTTTACAGAGCACAAGGAAAAAGAGGGAGATGCCTACAGGATCGACAGCTCCATTTCTTCTCTGTTAGAACGAGTAAGGAATATTTTGAAGAACAAAGAGATTACAGAGACAGGCTTAGAGAAACAGTTGATGCATAGTCTGGCTGCCAAATGAAGTGCAAATTTGTATACGGATAGTAAAGAGAGAAATCTGGTGTAATACACTGTCATTTCAGAGGGTTTGCATCAGATTTTAACGTTATAACGATATCTTTAGAGAACAGGAGAGAAAAAGTATGGAATTATTACAAAAATTAACATTATATGATTTGTTTGGTTATACACTTCCGGGAGTAATCGCCTTGTTGTTATATAATGGAGATCTATCATATTTGGCGGATAATCTTACACTAGGAGGATTAGTCCTGCTGATCGTTTTGGGTTATGTGGTGGGAGTGGTGTTTACAGAGTTGGCAGATGGTATAGTATGTCTGCTGAACAAAGTGTTAGGCAATAATATGATAAATAAATATTGGGAAAATATTTGTAAAATTTATGGGATTTCAGATGCAAAGATAAATGATGCACTCCAAAAGGCAAAGTTGATAGAGAGTCCTCTGAATGATAGCGCAGGTGCGATGGCCAGAAGATATACGACATTTATGTACAGTGAAATACAGGCAGATTCACAATATAGCCGCCTGCACAATTATGCTTCCGCAGAACTGTTATATAAAAATATGGTGGTGGTATCTGTATTGGCGATGGGAATAGGGGTTGGACAACAAAATATGACAGAAATCATAATAGGGGCGGTCAGTGTGGTGTTGTTTGCGAGACGTTGGATTCGTTTTGCGGAGAGGAGCAGAGGATACACAATATGCTGGTTTGTACAGAAGTACGATAGATAAGGAGAAAAATAATGAATACAAATAAGATTGGTGCAAGAACTTTGACAACAGCGGAAGCTCGGCTTATTCTGCCAGCATATGATCAGGTTTATACCCAAATTGAACGTTTTCGGGCGGAAAAGGAATTGTATTCAGAAGCGTTAAGTCAAAAAACGAATAATATCGGTATTATCGGTGTGAGGGGTGCCGGCAAAACATCTATATTAAAAACGATTAAGGAGAAATTGGAAAAAGAAAATATAGAAAGATTAGAAAAAGATATTATATTGCCAATTATTGTTCCAGAAAATATGTCTGAGCCGGGGACGTTGATGGCTGCAATCCTTGGGATGCTCAATGATGTAATCAATAAATATATGACAAGAAAGGGCGAAAAACAATGGTGTATTAATAAAGGAGAGCTTCGGGAAAAATGTGAAGATGTGATTCGTCAATACACATATATTCAGAAAGAATACCGGAATATTTTGCTCAAGGATTATACAACAGAAAATGATTATGTAAATCGTTCGGCAAAAGTATTCAATTCGGACAATGAGTTTATTGAAAAGTTCAATGATCTAGTAAATGTGCTGGTTAATCCTGAACAAAGTAAAAAAAGTGAAAGCCTTTTATTTTTGTTTATTGATGATATCGACTTGAGTACATACCGATGTGCAGATGTAGTAAAAACATTGCTTTCCTACGTATCTAATCAGAATATTGTTACGATAATCTCAGGAGATCTTAATACATTCGAAGAGGCGTTGACGCTGGATTTTATTCGCAGAGAAAATGTGTTGGAAGGAGATTTCCTGCAAAGTCAGATTGGTGAACAGACATTGTTGGAAAGTAAAAAACAGCTTGCGTATGAATATTTAAAGAAAATATTGCCGCCTGCATATAGATACAATATAAAACAGTGGTCACTGGAAGGAAAGAAAAATTATTATATCGCAGAGTCACCAGAGAATCAAGGAGAAGGGATTCGGTTTTCTGATTTATTGGGAAAGGCATTGAATGGATGGATTGATCCATTTTATTTTGTCTATCAAGATGAGTCGGGCGATGATCAAGTTCTTCCCTACACATATCATTTGTTTGATGATACATCAAGAGGCCTTAATAATGTTTACAATGTATTAAATGATATTATTGCAAAAAGAGACACAAATAGTAAAAGTGAAGAAGATCCTAAAAGGGAGTATTTAGAAGAGAGAAAACTATTGCTGGACACAATTATTGCAGCAAAAAAGGTTTATAATCAGTATCGTGATGATATACAGAAGAAGATGTTTGTGGTCGGCGATTCTTGTGAAAATAGTATGGTTTTTTTTGATAATGCGAGTACGATAATATATAGAGAAAACGCAAGTGAATTAGGGGAAAAGTACATTATAAAGGATCCTGTAGAACGTTTTGCACTGTTTATTTTAAGTGATTTCGCCGCAAGACTTTTGTATGGAAACAGTAAATATGCAAAAATTACAAAAACAGATGAAAACTATACTCGTCTGAAACATAAGGCTATGCAAGATCTGTTTTTCAATCCGGAAATTGCAGAAAAAGTCATAGATGTTTCAACAAAGAGCTGGAAAAATATCAAAGGGCAGGATTTAAAAATTGTAAATTATGACGGGAACATTCTCTACTCTTTAAATAAGATCTTTTTGTTAAATGGGGATTTGGTATTGAATCTGGCTTATTATAAAAATCTTCCATTGGATAAAATCCTTCGTTTAGATAATGATGGTTCAAACTATACAATACAGTTAGAGCGTGATGTGATCATTGCTTTTTGGCGTGCACTTTCAATAATCGGTGAAAATGATATTACGTCAAGGGCGGCAGATTTGTATGCTGAGTTTAGACCAGTTTTTTCCTATATACAAAAACGGTTGTCAAGTTCAGTTGCGCAAAATGTGATAATGGAATTATTTGATCAAGAAACGCAGGATGCGGTTTGGCGGGAAAAATCAAATACTTTGGATAATATTGAGGAAAAGCAGCATATGAAGCGCATTTTGCAAAACACAATAGCGCAATTATTAAGGGAGCAGAAGGAAGATAAAATAAGACAGGAATGGGTGATGCTAACAGAGAAAAATTTTTCAGAAGAGGAAGAAGAGTACTCACCGAAAATAACAGATGCTAAGGCAAGAATTGCTGTATTGAAAGAGATTGACACCAGAGGGCTCTGGAATGCAGAAGTAGTAGAGGGGGTTGTGATTGATTATATCAGAGGGGAGATTGACAATTTTTTAGTTGTAATCAGCAATGGTTTAAAAGAAAATGTTAACGATATTTTTGAAAATAAGAAGGAATGGAAATTACAATCCCAAAATGTCGTAGACAGTTGGAAGGCATTTAACGGGGCATACGATGGCGTGAGCAAAACAAAGGCAAAAGAAGCGAAAGAGAATATAAATGCAGCTTTATGGAATGATACATTTGAAAACGGAATAACATTTGAAAGTTATTATGAAATTTGTCAGACGCTTCAGAAATTAGCTGGAAATACGCGCGTCCGTTATGGAAGATATGAAGCACAAAAAATGCTGAATGCGATGCAGGAGGTGTTTGCTTTCACAGATCAAGAGGGAGCGTGGACAAAACAATGTCCATACTTTATTTTTTTACTGCAATGTTTATATAAATATAAGACGGCATCTGTTACGGTAAATAATATGGTAGAGGGTGCGAAGCTGTTGGCAGAGATTAATAAAATATTGGTTGCTGCAAACGAGCGGGCAGATAAGAATGCAATTAATAACTTTATTGCTGCTTTGAATGAAAATCTTGTGGAGAAGGTTGATGCTGATTATTTTGAAACACTATTTTCCTAAGGGGGATACAAATGATCAATGATTCCATTAATCGGTTTTTAGGCGTTCTGTGTTATCCGTTTGCCTCTATGGATATGTTTCGTCAAGAACTGATCAGAGAATATATAGAAACTGTAAAAGTGTGTGAACACAAAGCGGCAAAACAGATCTTGGATCGCTTGAGAAGCCGGCTGATTGTCTACATTCAGCAAAATTACAATATTTATTCCTATGATGAGATCTACCTGTACTTGGAGAAATGTTATCTTTATGATGCTGAGGGTTATAGAGATGAATTAGAGTTGTATCAACATACAGTTTGCAGGATGGCAAGGGTCTTGATTTCTCACAGAGATGGAAAGATTGTTTTTAAGTATTGGAAAAATGAAGAAGATGAAAAACTGTTTGGCGGATTTGCAGGAAGCAATAAGGTGACACTATTTCATAATTTGAGCAGTCATATTCCGATGGATGTGGTTGCGATTGTTTATATGATTATGAATCAAAAGTGTCCAAATATAAATTGTCTTGATAATTTTTATGGAAATATAGAGGTAGCAGACCAGCAGCTTGCGCGTATATTGGAGACAGGCGTCGCTGAAAACCATCTGCACAAGGGAGTTTCCAGAACATTTCCTAGTATTTGGGATTCCTTGATGGAACCATTAACAGCAAAGAAGGGGAAGTATTTTCAAAATATGAAGTTCGTGAATGGCACAGAGGAACAGAATGCGCGCGTATTGTTTCACATATTGGGATGTGGAATTGTGAGAGCATATCTGATTTTTGCTATGACTGGAAAGGGAAACGAACTACTCAAAAAAGATATTCAGGACGAAGTGCTGGGGCTTGTGCATGATTTTCAAGAGGGACAGCCGTTTGAAAACCGGTTTAAACTTGAATTTTGGCATGGGCAGTATAGTGCAAAGGATAACGAAAAAAATATAATTTCTTATTTTGTAAATTTGTGGAATGGCTTGACCAAAAATCTGCCCAAAGATGTTTTTGAGGGAAAATTCTGTACATTGGTGCTGGAAAATGATAGTGAAATTCATACATTAGACGAAAATATATTTTTATATCATGTGTTGCGGATTTTGCTGGAAGCTGAAACAGACATTCAACAGCCAGTCAGCCAGAAAGATGATCAGAAGGAAGTTGATATAAAACGCTGTATCATGCAATATCTGCGTGTTAGAAATTATTTGTTTCATAAAAGTGTCCAGCAAAAAACGATTAAAGGGCTGGATTATTTTCAACAGGAGCATTATCGAGTAAATTCTGCATTGAATCATGCGAATATAAACAACTTTTGGGAGACAGCACTCAGAGAACAGCTACAGAACAGAGATTTGCGCAAGATTGAATTTCGAACATCTATGCCCGAGGCTTATAGCGAATTTAAAAAGGATGTTGTTCATTTTCTGAAGGCCTATCATAAAATCATTACAGAAGATTATTGTAATAATGGAGTGCCCTATAAGCGAATCCCGCAGGCAGGATTAGTAATTCATTTTCTGAAACGGGAGGATGAGACCGCTTTAGAGAAGTGTTTCCACAATGGGAAACTGGATTGTTCGTATTTTCAATTTGGACAGCTTCAACAGTCGTATAGAAAGCAGATCGATGCATTCACACAACTGCGTAGTGAATTTACAGAGTTGAGTAAGTATTTGGTTGGAATAGATGCAGCAAGTCTGGAAAACACGACCCCTGTATGGGTTTTTGCGCCGATTTTTGAAAAGGCGCGTGACAGCAGCATTGACTTAATTGGCAGAAGTAATAATGACAGGAATTATATGCAGAGTCTTGGTTTCACTTTTCATGCTGGAGAAGATTTTCGCCATATACTTTCTGGTTTACGCCGAATAGATGAGGTTGTAGAACACTTAAAGTTTCATGCAGGAGACCGAATTGGCCATGGAATTGCGCTTGGACTCAATCCGCAAAAATGGAGAGAACAGAATCCAGTAGTTATACTTCCACAACTTGAAGCACTGGAGAATTATCTATGGGCATATGATACATTGAGTAATCATTACAGCAATTTTCAGGCAGCAATACTTACTTTTATGGAAAAGCGGATTTATGAGCTTTCGAGAAAAATATATGGAGGAGATAAAGAAGGTATTGCGACAGAGCTGCTCATAGACGGATATCGTAAGCTGTTTTCTTTTAAAGATGATATCATATCATGTGATGCATTTGTGATGGCGGAGAGAGAGCTGTGTAGAAAATTAGCTGATGAAGAGCCGATTCAGTGGAGACCTGAACTTGTAACCGCAGCAAGACATTGTAAAGTGTTTGTAAAAAAGATGGAAAAGCCCATTCATTGTGAGATTACCCAACAGGATATGCTTATCATAGAAGAATTGCAGAAAATTCTCAAGAAGAAATTAGGTCAAAAGGGAATTGTTTTGGAGGTGAACCCCTCTTCAAACACAGCAATTGCTGATTTAGATATATTGTATGAAAATCAGTTTTATCAACTAAATCAGTTAAATGATGAACAAAATATAATAGTTTGTATAAATTCAGATGATCCTGCGGTTTTTAATACAAATGTGTCAAATGAGCTGGCATATATTTATTATGGAATGCTGGAAAAAGGTATCAGCAGGGAGGCGGCACTGCTCTGGATAGACAGGGTACGCAGGAATGGGCTGAATAGTTCTTTTATTCATCATGAGGAGTCAGATCTGGCATTAGTGAGAAATCTGACAGAATTAATTCAAAGAATATAGATACAGGAGGGCAGAACAAATTCGTATTCATTGATCAATTCTGCCCTGTATTTGCATTTATGATCGTTCCGAATAATCGGGCGAGAGCAGTTTTAGATTTAGCGATTTACATATCGGTTCGAAATCTTTTTTATTACTGCTGCAAATCACAGTATCTGTTAAACCCAGGATTTCAGAAGCAATTACAGTATCGCCTAATTTCATACAGTTGATTCCTTTAAATTGATTTGGATCTAACAATGCACTTTTAATGATGTTTTTTAAATCGTCATTATATTCTGGGTTTTTCAGCAGTTTTTTTAATTCATTTTGGCGTTTTTCCCAAAACTCACATATGCAGCATTGTTTGTTCTTTTTGGAACATAAAATATTTTTCAAAATAGGAATACCATCTTCATATATAACAGTTGCTTTAGCACGGTAACAATTTGTATTATCTAATATATCAATAAGGTCTTCGTTAAAACGTCCAATTAAAATGTCTACATAATTTTCCAGACTATCCTTGATTAAATCTAAATCATAACTGCAATTAGCAGCTATATTATTAAACAATTTAAAAATACGCGATTGACTGCGTCCAAAAATATTTTCCGTGATTCTGCATCCGGTCTGTTTTATGTCGTTCTCCTGCAAAAATATGTTATATAAAGTTACAAAATCATTGACGATATTCTTATAATATTCTCCTAAAACATATGTTGAGGAAATCAATTGTTTTCCTTTTAAAACTTCATTAATTCGAGCAATTCGTCTATCTGATCCAAATATGCGGTCAATCTGTATTGTTGTATCCAATAGTGCCTTCATGTATTACTCCCATGATACCATTGTCCTCAATCCAGCTTCTCTTAAATCTTTTTCAACTGACAGAACCAAGTTCGTATCTTCTGTTTCATAGCCGCGAATGAGTTTTAGTATTTTCTTAAATTCTTCAAGCTGTTTATCACTAAATACACTGTTATCACAGTTTAACTTTAGTACACTTCTAAAAAGTACAATTACTTTTCTTTTGTTATTGCTGATATAACCATTTTTATATAAAATATCTAATTGCTTAATGATTCTGGTAACATACTGGATTTGGATTCGAATATCGTCATTATCTTCCATATTCTCTATAACATCTAGCATTTTATCAAGATTTACGTTTATTATGCCTTTTCCTTTTGAGTATTCTTGCTTTGCCGATGGATTAAAGGGAACAGTAATCACGTAATTAAAGTTTGACTTTATCGGATTCTCTTTCATTAAATATTTATTCTGCAGTATGTCCTTGTCATGCTTTACAACGTCTTTGAATGATTCATGGCTAGAGGGAAGATCATTTTTCTGCATATAGTAAGCAACAAATGTTTGATTATTATCCATCACTGTCTCCTTATAGACTTAACGTAGCTTTTTTTTGATAAGCTCTAATTGTTCAATCAAATATGCTAGGTCATTCATGTCACATACAAATTCAAGTGTTCTCCCATTGCTGTCGGTCAGTCCAGCCATCTGCCTTGAATATGCAAAGTTGGGTAATTTATCATTGACACTCATTTTGATTAAAGCATATTTTACTTCTTCCCCGTTGTCAATAATATATTTATTTATGTCTGTCTTAATGGATGAAAGTTTGCTGAGGAGTGTATTTTCTTTAAAGAAATATCTTTTTATCATTTCATCATCAATTATATTTTCTACGATATACTGATATTTTTTATCGACAATATTTAAAATATCCTCTATATCTTTTTGATGTATTTCGTTATCAGAATACCTATTTTTTAGAAAATTCTCCAAGTCGTACTTATCGTAAGAACTGTCTAAGGCTTCTTCTATAAGTGAACTTACTTCGGTAATAATAATTTTGTTGTATACTGGATTTTCATCTGGAATATCAATAAATATGTTTTTGACACATCCATATAGTAAATGGGCACTATTATTACGCAGACATTCTATAAAGTAATCTGTAGCATTTCTAAAATCTTCCCATGCACTTTGATATCTAAAATCTTCAGGGATATTCATACTTTTCAGTTCCTTCCTAATTTTTTCATTAATTAAAAAAATTATATGATATATGTGAAAAAGAGTTGTTGATGATATAAGATTTGGCTTATTTCATAACATCGGATCTTATCTTATTTTATTATGAATGTAACGGTTTAGTCGCTCTGGACGATAGGTAAAAAGATTGTTCCCCGCTGCAATTTGCGGCATTAGCGTTATTGCAAAAATATTTGCTTCATATTCTTTTATGGTTTCGTCTGTCAGTTCTGAATCCAAGTACCTGTTATATTCCATAGCGGACAATCCGCTGTGTAAAAATACGTGTCCTAGTTCATGTGCACAGAGTATTTTGGCTGTATAGCTATTTTTGCTAAAACGTTTATCTATATAAATAATACCCGTCTGACTATTGGAATATGCATGTATTCCATCATCAATAATATCAATAAATTGAACATCTATATCATAAAGAGCAGCGATATCAAAGGGATTATTACATCTGCTGTAATTAATAATGTTATTTGCTTTTCTTTTTATTGCGTCGATTCTTTTGTTTGAAAGTACCATTTCAAAACATCTCCTTGTTTAATTGAGGTATATCTGCAAAATACTTCACGCAAGTAATGTTAACTGTGTTTGGTTCATAAACAATATATATTAGGATATCATGTTTGTATTTAGAATGCAAGGGACAGAATTGGTCAATCCACGGTAAACGCAGGTTTTATAAACTTTTTATAAATTTGGAGATATCAGTTTTC
>OFHA01001389.1_pt1 | contig 16769 bp, 14 predicted proteins | sample 1521891 | NCBI WGS metagenome assembly OFHA01 (sample SAMEA3504089, study PRJEB24116) | mouse gut metagenome | biome: mouse gut; feature: mouse-associated habitat; material: faeces | place: Denmark | collected 2011
ATTATTCTTCAGTCATTTCATCTGTAATGGCATCTTCTGCTTCTTCTGCCTTTTCATCTTCAGAATCTTCTTTTTCTTCTTCGTCTTCAAAGAAATCATCGTCAAAGTCGTCGTCGAAATCATCTTCGAAATCTTCCAGATAATCCGGTGCAAAGAAACGATATATGCCATAAATTGCTGCTGCCGCTACGACGATAATGCCAAGTGCCGCAAAAATCCATACTGTTTTGCTTTTTTTCTTTTCAGTCTCATCTTCCTTTCTAAGAAGATCACTAACCTTGGCAACATTTTCAGACAGCAATCCATGTAATTCATCTAATCGATTCATAACAGTTCTTCTCCTTTCCGCCCTATTTGAAAGTACAGTATCTGCACTTACTTAATCTATACTATTATAACATATCTTTCCCAGATAGCGAGAAAAAATTTACAATTTATTGTTTTTTTATAAATAATATCAGAATGACCCAAATGAATGAACAATTTTACAAAAAAATCATAAAAATCTGTCAGTTATTCTGAAGGGTCTCCGTCAGACAATTTGATCGCTCAGCTCTTTTCCTGTCGTCCGTTTGTGCGTCTGTGCTTTTCTGCCATCCCTTCTAAATCATCGGACTGGCATTCTCCGTTCAGACTTTCTTTAACTTCGCAAATGCTGCAAACATTTTCTTCACACCCGCCTGATGAAACTGAACCGTAACCTCATAATCACGTCCTCCGGATACAATCTTTACAACCATTCCCTCGCCAAACTTCTGATGCACAACAAGATCCCCCACATCATATCCCAGCTTCTTCCGTATCATACTGTCTGCCGGTGCGCCTGCTCCTTTATCCTGCACGAACGAAGCTGCTCCCGATCGTCCGATATCCGCCGCTGATTCGCCCGCTGAAAACTGCCCCGCTCTTCCTGTTAATTCACCTGTCGGCAACTGCCCGCCTCTTCCTGCCATTTCTCCGGCCGAAAGTTGTCCGCCTCTTCCTGCCATTTCTCCGGCCGGCAACTGCCCGTTTCTTCCTGCCAACTCACCTGCTGAAAGTTGTCCGCCTCTTCCTGATAGTTCTCCTGCCGATAACTGTCCGCCTCTTCCTGCCATTTCTCCGGCCGGCAACTGCCCGTTTCTTCCTGTCAACTCACCTGCTGAAAATTGTCCGCCTCCTCCTGGCATTTCTCCGGCTGAAAATTGTCCAGCTCTTCCTGCCATTTCTCCGGCTGAAAATCGTCCGCCTCTTCCCGACAGTTCTCCCGCCGGCGATTGCCCCGCTCTTCCTGCTGATCCGCCTGACTGCAATGCCATCGGTTTTGCACGAAACATTTCCATCGCCTGGCGAAACGCATCTGTCGTCTGGCGCGGGCTGACAGACGTCTCGGAACCAGATCCGAAACGCTGTCTGCGCTCCTGCTGCTGCAGCACCTCTGCCGGAATTTCTCTTACAAATCTGGAAACCCGGTTGTACTGAAGCTGTCCACGGACCATTCGCTGTCTGGCGCAGGTAATCGTCAGGCATTTCATCGCCCGCGTAATTCCTACATACGCAAGACGCCGCTCCTCTTCGATTTCTTCCAGTGCATTGTCACTTGTGATCGACATATAACTCGGAAATAAGCCGTCTTCCAGGCCTGTCAGATAGACCTGCGGAAACTCCAGACCTTTGGCGCTATGTAATGTCATCAGAATCACACGGTCATTGTCCGCATCCAGACTGTCTATATCCGCTACCAGCGCAACCTCTTCCAGAAAACCGGACAGCGACGGTTCCTTTTCGTTTTCCTCATAAGTCAGCGCTTTTCCCTGAAGCTCTTCGATATTTTCAATCCGCGCCCGTGCTTCCGGCGAATCTTCTGCCTTTAATTCTTCCACATATCCGGTCGCGTCAATAATTTCCTGTAAAAGGCTGGATACCGGAATCAGCTCCGCCTTGGAACGCATTGCCTGAATAAACGTTACAAATGGTTCGATTTTTACTGCTGCCCTGCCGAGCGACGGGATTTCTGATGCTGCCCGCAGCGCCTGATAAAAGCTCATATCATGCTCTATGGCATAAGACTGCACTTTTGCCAGCGTAGCCGCTCCGATTCCCCGTTTCGGCACGTTAATAATTCTGCGCACTGCCAGATCATCTTTTGCGTTGTCGATCGTCTTTAAATAAGAAAGCAGATCTTTGATTTCCTTTCGTGCATAAAAGTTTACGCCGCCAACCATTTTATAAGGGATATTAGACAAAACAAAATGTTCTTCAAACAAACGTGACTGTGCGTTTGTCCGGTATAAAACGGCACAGTCCTGATAACGAAAGCCGCCGTCTTTTATCTTTTGCTGAATATCCGCAGAAATAAACCCTGCTTCGTCTTCTCCTGTTTCAAACTGCTGAAAGCGTACTTTCTCTCCTGCATCGTTGCTTGTCCACAGAGCCTTTTCCTTCCGCCCGTAATTATTCGCAATGACTCCGTTTGCTGCATCCAGAATGTTTTGCGTGGAACGATAATTCTGCTCCAGCTTAATGACCGATGCATCTGGAAAATAATGCTCAAAGTTCAAAATATTGCCAATATTGGCTCCGCGAAATTTATAAATCGACTGATCATCGTCTCCGACTACACATAAATTTTCGTATTTGGACGCCAGCAGCCGGACAAAATTAAACTGCGCCGTATTCGTATCCTGATATTCGTCTACCATAATATAATGCAGACGTTCCTGATAATACTCCAGAACTTCCTGATCGGCTTCAAACAATTCCACGGTTTTCATAATCAGATCGTCAAAGTCCAGTGCGTTGTTTTTCTGAAGCATCTGCTGGTATTGTGTATACACCTGCGCAATCAGCTGTTTCTCGTAGTCGTTTTCTATATGGTTCCGATACGCCGAAGGAGTGATCAGCTCATCCTTCGCATGCGAGATCTTATTTAAAAAAAACTTTTCTTTATATAGCTTCGTATCGATCGACAGACGCTTGCAGATATCTTTCATCAGCTGTTTCTGATCATCGGCATCATAAATCGTAAAATTCGTATCAAATCCGATGCGATTGATAAAACGCCTTAATATGCGCACACAGGCCGAATGAAACGTCGACACCCAGATACTTTCCGATCCGTAACCGACGATATCGTCGATCCGTTCCCTCATCTCGCCAGCAGCTTTGTTGGTAAAGGTAATTGCCATAATATGATAGGGATTCACACCTTTTTCTTCTATTAAATATGCCGCCCGATGCGTAAGCACCCTCGTCTTTCCGGAACCGGCGCCGGCAAGAATCAGCACCGGCCCTTCTGTCTGACAAATCGCCCGCATCTGCATATCATTCATATTTTCATACATGAATTACATTCCTTCCATTTCTATCGCTCATTTTTCTATCGCTCATTCATATTCAACAATCTAATCTTAACTTAGCCTGCGCCATCCGTCAACTATTACCGTTCACAATCCATATCATTTTCTTACCGTCCACGCAGGAAATGCACAGACCTGCCCGTACGGTTACCATTCCACGTTACTGCTCTCACCAGACTTTGCACTCGCTGCAGAGTCCGTAAGAACGCGTAAAGGAAGTCAGGAGGAAATCCGGCCTTTGCCGAAGGCAAACTTTCACTTGCTATCTGTTTTTTATTACTATATAATGTATCGTAGAGGTGATAAAATGACAATAGATGAAAAAGACCTTTTGAACAGCATCCTTGCAAGCCTGCGGCGGATAGACTATATCCGGCCGGAAGACATTCCGAATATCGATCTGTATATGGATCAGGTGACTACGTTTATGAACGAGCAGCTGGCGGATACGAGAAGATATCCGGACGACAAGATACTGACAAAGACTATGATCAATAATTATACAAAAAATAACCTGCTCCCCCCTCCAGACAAAAAAAAGTATTCCAAGGAACATCTGCTTATACTGATTTTTATTTATTATTTCAAAGGAATACTGAGCATTAACGATATTCAGAATCTGCTGAACCCGATTACCGATCGGTATTTTTCTAAAAAAGGAGAACCGGATCTGACGTCGATATATGAAGAAGTATTTGGACTGGAAAAAGACGAGGCCGGTATGCTGGCCAAGGATATTACACGTAAGTTTCATACAAGCAGCCATACGTTTCCCGATGCTCCAGCGCAGGAGCGGGAAAATCTGCAGCTGTTTTCTTTTTTATGTATGCTGAGTTTTGACGTATATGTCAAGCGTATGCTGATTGAAAAAATCATCGATGCAAAACTGACAAAAAAGCCGGAAGAAAAAGGCAAAAAAACTGCCAAAGAAAGCCGCAAAAAATAAATGTCCGATTCCCGGGTTCCAGAGCGTATCTGAAAAATCACTCCGGCTCCGGCCCGTTCCTATGTAAAAATAACTGACTGCCGCGCATTTGTCTGATGCCTGACAGTCAGTTATTTTTGTTTTACGACTCTGCGTCGGATTGTTCTTTCAATCGTCCGATTACCATATCATACCCGTCATGGCCATAATTCAGCGATCGGTTCACTCTGCTGATCGTTGCCGTGGAAGCGCCCGTTATTTCTGCAATATCCATATAAGTCTGACTGTTCCGCAACATATGCGCCACTTCAAAACGCTGTGACAATGCCTGCAGCTCGTTGACAGTACAAACATCCTCAAAAAAACGATAGCATTCTTCGCGATTTTTGAGCGTCAGTACCGCATCAAACAGCCGATCCGTTGCCTCTGTCCTAAGATTTTTGCTCATTCTCCCCGCTCCTTTTGTTTCAGCCCGTATTAAATCTGTCTGATATATTTTTTCGGAATATAACCAGAATAGTTCTTTCCTTTATACGCATATTTTACCTGGCTCCATTTCGTACCAGCCACAGTTTTTGCATTGCCTGTAACGGTTACTTTCGTGCCTTTCGGTATCGTTCTTAAAATCTTATATGTGAGTCCTGCGCCCGATCTCACGTTTACGTTTTTAGTTGTATTTCCATATGTGTAAATGGTAACATAATTGCCCGATAAATAACCGGTATATGATTTTCCATTTTGACTGTAAGTAACTTTATACCATTTTTGATCCAGCGTTGACAGCGTAAATTTATAAAATGGCAGTCCGGTTCCTGACGGAACGACGGCTGCTGACGGATATTCCGTACCTGCCTGCTCTCTTAAATGTACATTCGACGTTGTTTTCAAACGGAACTTATGCAGTCGCTCCGTATATGCGGTCAGTATCTCAGACTCGCTGCCGTATTTCATATTTCCGTCTTCATCCAGCAAAAACGGAACAACCTTATAATAATACTGGCGGCCTTCGGATTCCATGACAGAATCGTCCGTATATGCGGTCACTTCATTCCAGTTGATCGTCTTTAGATGCTTATAGGCGCCTCCGTATGATTTGCTGCGATAGATTTTGTATCCGTCGGCATTTTCCAGCGGATCCCACTGAATCGTAATCTCCGTCGTATCATGATCCGCCATCTTAAGACCGCTGACCGGACCAAATCCTTCCTGAAAATCATCCGGATTCAGATCCGGATCTTCAATCTCTCCCGCCTGCCCGGAATAGAAAAAGTTACAGTCTACGTTTCCGGTAATACCGTTTACCTGTCCGGTACTCGAATACTGCCAGTAAGTATAATCTCCGGTATAAGTCGTTTTCGTCGTATAATTTGCCAGCCAGCAGTCATATTTACTCAGCTTCGTTACATCAAACGAACTATCCAGAAAATTAGGGCTGCCATAGTACATCGGCGTATAACCTTCCTGCTCGATCAGATCTGAATAGGCAATCACATTTTTCGTCACCTGTGCTTTTGACAGTCCATAAGCACGATATGCGTTGGAAAATGCTTCGAAATCATACACCACCGGCATGGTAATCATATGCTTATAATCCCGAATCAAATCCAGCGTTTTCTGCGCTTCTTTCTTTGCCTCGTTCGTTGTAATGGAGTTTGAGAAAAAGTAAACGCCGACATCGATTCCCGCATCATATGCCCCCTGGATATTTTTCCTGAAATATTCGTCTTCATACATCGCAAAATCTTTGGACAAAGCCGTATAACCACAGCGGATAAATACAAACTTTACTCCGGCGGCTTTTACTTTATTCCAGTTAATGTCCGCCTGCCATTTCGATACGTCGATTCCGTTCACAATATCACAGTCGCCAAGCTGTGCCGCATGTGTATACACCAGTCCCGTAAAAGGACTTTTTGTCGTCTGTGCCTGCACGCTTTTAAATGTAAACGGTTCGGACTGCGCGGATGATTCGTCTTCCTGCAAAAAGAGCTTTTTGACATAATCAGGATCGTTATAGTCTGGCTCCAGTTCATACGGCGTCCCAGCCTCTTTCGACTGGTCAGGATTTGGCACTGTATTTTGTGTTACGCTCTGTCCGGTATCCGGCGTCTGCATATGTTCTGCCGCTGCCAGAGATCCGGACGGATGGCTGCATACAAGCATACATCCGAGTACACCTGCTAAAATTCTGTTTTTCTGCATCGTTCGTAGCTCCTTCTATCCTTTTTCTTATGATTATTCACAAATATATTCGCCAGGCTCCAATCATAAGCATACACTATTAAGGTTACCTTAAAAGGTACGAAAGAGCTTCCTTTTTTTTACGTGTCTCCTGCCGGAAATTTTTGGTAAAAACTCTGTACTTCGGCTATTTTTTCTGCATCGAAGATACTACGTCTGATATCCGGTTGACCACGTCTTCTATATTTTTATTTACAACGGAGCTGCGCTCTGATAATTTTCCTACCTCGCTCGCTACGACAGCGAAGCCTGCCCCTACGTCTCCCGCTCTGGCGGCTTCAATACTTGCGTTCAGGGCCAGGATTTTCTGGCGGCTTTGAATCGACCGAAGCGTTCCGGTTTCTTTTTTTATCGTTTCAATCAGTTCGTTTGTCTCATTCACGCCGTCGACCAGACTTGTAAAAATATGCTGTGTCTGATTTTTCGCATACTCAGAGCGGATAAAGCTGTTTGCAACGTCACGCAGCGTATCGACAGACGCCTTTATCACTTCATTCGATCGAACGTTTACTTTATGTACCGCTGCCATATATTCTTTTTCGCTGATCCCAAGCTCTGCCGCATACTTTTTGCATTCTTCTTCATCCGGCTGTGATGAGAGCGCCTGTCCGCCCAATACGCTTCCTACTTTTTCTCCATTGACGGTCAGTTCGACTGCAAAATCCGTCAGTCCGGCGTGACAGCGATAAACGCCTGTTCCCTCTCTGTCGCACTGTTCACATCTGGCACAGCCTTTCTGATTCCCCCGCATCATTTTACAAAAATCCGTAAAATTATACTGCTTTGAGATATATTTCCCCTCATCGTCGATCGCTACTGCCGCCATCCCTATCGCTACCGCCCAGTTTGAGATAATCCGCTCAAATTCCTGCATATCCGCAAAATCCTGTATTTTCACCAATCGTTCCTCCTGCCTTTCGCTCCCATAATTTTCATAAATCAGTTTCTTTAGTTATTGTACTATGTTCCGGACGTTTTGTCCAGCCAGATGTCACTTCATCTTTTGTGCATAATAACAAATCACAAGACGCACGACCCTGCTGTAACTGTTCATACCGTCTTCGATGCCGTTCATCGTCAGATTCGTCTCTAAAAATACATTTGTCGCCTGATTGACGGTATCGGTAGAAAGAATCGCTTTTTTCTCAACCTGCTCCCACTGCTCTTCTGTCAGAAACACATCGTCTTTACATACCTGCTCATTTGCGGCAGCCAGCGTCTTTCGGATCTCCTCCGGCACACTCTGACGCACCTGACGCGCCAGATATCCAAGCACGCTCAAATAACCCGAATACTGCAAATACGGATCTTCAGATTCGATACACGCCGCAAATCCAAAATAATTCGCCTCGTCCTCTAAAATAACCCCTTTTAAATGCGAATACTCATGGCAGATCGTAGCCGGCATATTCACCGGATACATCACAGTATTATAATTTGCCTCCATTGTAAACGGAAAATAAATACCGAGCAGATACTGCTGACTCATAAAATGAGACGCGCGAATCGGCTTTGGATCCGGATAATATCCTGCCAGATAAGGATAGACCTCTCCCTGCGCCCGCATCGCCCGGATACACTGCGCGTAAAGCTCCTCCTTCGAACCGTCATAAACCGGCGCCTTGTCCGCATTCCGCTTCACACGCGCAGATAACTCATTTGCCTTTGTGACGACCTGCGTATATGCCTCTATCAGTTCCTGTCGTCCGTAGTCCGCCCCGCTGTCAAAAAACTGTTCTTCTACCGTTGTCGCATGATACATCACATAACAGTTCAGTGTTTCGGTCGCATATATGTATACCAAAATCCAGCAGATCAGCCGCAGATGAAACGAGCGGCGCCGCAGAAAACGTCCGCGGCTTAAGACAGACACGGTAAGCAGCACCGCCTCTGCCAGAGCCAGAAAAATTCCGGCCGCGATCAGTATTTCCCCGACCGATCCGGTAAAAAGTCCGGACATTCTGCCGATCAGATTGGTCCAGATCGGAAATACATGCAGACGATACCAGTCTGTAAAAGATCTGGAATTCCAGGAAACTATATGGATCACGGTAATTAAAAACAACAAAAACAGCAGACATTTATGATGTATGCTTTGTAGTATCTTTGGCTTTTTCCATGTTTTCATCTTTCCCACCTTTTCAGCAACCGATTTGATAAAAAAATTATACCATACAGCGGTGTTACTGTCTATGACGGCAGATAAGATGTGCGTTTCCACTTTTATCCAGTGTTACTGTTCACAGGTAAACCTGCAAACAGTAACGAAATCCAGCCATTAAAAGTTTGCCTTCGGCAAAGGCCGGATTTCCTCCTGGCATATTTTACGCATTCTTACAGACTTTGCAGCAAGTGCAAAGTCCTGGTGTGAACAGTAACCAAAGTTCTGATAAAAATGGAATTTATTATAAAAAACAGCCACATTTGGAAACATATATGATATAATGACACAGTATTTGGAACGTGATATCGATCTCTGGAGAGCAGGGAACCTGAGGTATGTTTACAAATTACCGGCGAACCGGTCCGGTTGTTTCCGAATGAGAGAAGCGTTTTCGCGCTGGAAGAAAGAACCGGCAGAAGCAGGGGTTGTACAGGGATGAATAATGGAGGGAAGGAATTATGCAGGTACAATATAGAAAACTAACGGAAAAAGATCTGGATACGTTTATAGAATTAAGAATCCGTCAGCTGCGGGAAGAAGGAGCGACTGAGAATATGGATTTAAAACCTGCTTTGTCGGACTATTATCAGAGACATATGGCAGATGGTACGTTTGTATCCTGGCTGGCTGTTTGCGGGGATCAGATCGTAGGTACAAGCGGGATGTCATTTGTTGAGAAACCGCCGCATTTTGGATGTGAGAGCGGCAAAATAGGACTGCTTTCCAGTATGTATACTGCTCCGGATTATCGCAGACAAAAGATTGCGTCAGAGCTGTTGGCGCGGGTGGTAAATGAGGCGAAAGAGTATGGCTGCGGCAGTGTCTGGATTACGGCCTCAGATATGGGCGTAAAGCTGTATTCGCATTTTGGTTTTGTGAAAAACAATCATTTTATGCAGTATAAATTGCAGGATGAATCAGATAACGGCAGCGGAGACGACGCAGGACAGGGACAGACACAAGAAGATGCTTTATGACAGAACGAACAGGGACAGACAGAACACGACGCCTTCTGTCGGAACTAACAAAGACAAACTGATTACGATGCTTTCTGAATGTATAATAAAAGGGCCGGATTTGAATGGAGGATGCTGCCGGGACGCAGATTTTGAAAGGCTGTGTCAGAGGGTGTCAGACATCATACAATCAGAGACGTATGGGTTTTGGTTTGCGGGCAAAGAGGATGCGATTGCGCAGGCAGACAGTCCTCCGGATCAGAAGCTGTATCCCTGCAGATCAGAAAGTGCCGGCTGGGACAGTACGGACAATCTTTATCTGGAAGGAGATAATCTGACGATACTAAAACTGCTGCAGGAACCGTATCAGGGAAAAATAAAAATGATTTATATCGATCCGCCATACAATACCGGTTCGGACGCGTTTGTTTATGCAGACGATTTTACGATGGATAAGGAGCGGTACGAGCAGTATGATTCCGTGCAGAGAAAACATGCCGGATGGTGTTGTATGATGTATCCAAGGCTCCTGCTCGCGGAAAATCTTTTAACGGAAGACGGTATGATTTTTCTATCGATCGATGATCATGAATATGCCAATTTAAAACAAATATGCGACGAAATATTTGGAGAACACAATTATTTCGGTACGTTTATCGTAAATTCCGCGCCAAATGCAAGAGATTACGGGCATATCGGAAAAATGCATGAGTATTGTCTGTTTTACGCGAAAAACAGTTCCCGGACAAAGACCAATCTGCTGGAGGATACGAAGAAACAATTTCGGTTTACCGATGAGAAAGGCGGATTTAATATCCATCCGCTTTATAACAGCAATGAGGCGTTTCATAGCAAAAACCGTCCAAATCTGTATTATCCGTTTTATCTGTATCCGGATGAGCCGGCCGGTTTGGAAGGTTTTTACCGGATCGGACTGGAAAAAAAGGAACGCAGCGTGGAACTATATCCGCCAAAATCATTAAAAAACGGCGTGCAGTTTGTATGGCGGTGGGGCAAAGAAAAAGCGAAGCAGTATTTAAACGAAGAGATTATCGGCTATCAGATGGGCGAAGGACAGTATCGGATTGTACAAAAGATGCGCCATAATAAGAAAATGATACGCAGTCTTTTAACCGATAAAAAATATGCAAGCAGGAGGGGAACGAAAGAAGCAGAGGAGTTATTTGGCGCAAAGATTTTTACGTTTCCAAAGCCTCTGGCGCTTTTGTCAGATCTGTGCCGGACAGCGACAGATAAAGAGGATGTTGTTCTGGACTTTTTTTCCGGTTCAGCGACGACAGCGCATGCAGTCATGCTCTTAAACGCAAAGGATGGGGGACGCCGAAAGTTTATTATGGTACAAAGGCCGGAGCAGACCGATGTTTGCAGCGCGGCATACAAGGCAGGATATCGGGATATTTGTGAAATCGGCAAAGAGCGTATCCGGCGCGCCGCCAGAAAGATACGCCAGGAAGAGCCGGGGGCAGCGTTTGACAGCGGATTCCGCGTCTATAAGCTGGGAGAACCTTTGGAGCAGGCGCCTTTGGATGAGCGGCGTATGGGAGAAGAGAAAAAGGAAGGAGGAGCATAAGAAAATTTTATGCACGGCAATGGCGCGTAATTTTTTCTTTAAAAAGTTATGAGAAAGTTAGGAATATTTCTTTGCTGCCTGTCGTTTGGGATACTGGCAATTGTTATTGGAATGGCTGGTATGGCGCAACAGCTGGATATGTTAAAAGGATCGTACTGTACTTCTTTGTATGCTTATGTGAACTGGATGCAGTGGGGGTGCGTAGGAATTATTTTTTGTGTGGGATTATATTGCTGCATCGAGGGTAAATAATCAGGAATGCTATTAGAGAAGTATTAGAGGAAACCGGTCTGGAAACGCAATGTCTACAGCAGAACAAGTCTGAACGGAAACAGACAGATCAGGGGGGGGCGGCAGTGAAAACGTCAGAAAGACAAAAGCCGGCAGGACAAAAAGGTACGTCTATACAGATAATCAGTATGCAGAAGCTCACGCGCAAACAGCAGGCAATACTGGTTGTAAGGCTTAGCATTCCTGCGATTCTGGCTGAAATCAGTTCTATTATCATGCAGTATATTGATGCGGCAATGGTGGGCAGTCTGGGTGCGGACGCGTCTGCAGCAATCGGACTGGTCGCCAGTTCGTCGTGGCTTTTGGGAGGCCTTTGTGTTTCTGTAGTTACAGGCTTTTCGGTTCAGGCTGCGCAGTTTTTTGGAGCTGGAAAGACAGACAGGGCACGGGAAGTATTTTGCCAGTCGCTTGTTATGGCGATTGTTTTCGGCGTGCTGTTGTCAGTGACCGGCATACTGGTCAGTCCGCATCTGCCGGTATGGCTGGGAGGGGAAGCTGCCATTTGTGAGAAAGCGTCGCGTTATTTTTGGATATTCTCCTGCGCGCTGCCTGCAACGCAGCTTCGACAGCTGGCCGGGGGAATGCTGCAGTGCAGCGGCGATATGAAAACGCCTGGTATGCTCAATATTGCAATGTGTATCCTGAATGTAGCGTTTAACTTTCTTTTGATTTTTCCGACAAGGGAAATCGGGATTTTTGGAACGCGTGTTACATGGTTCGGAGCAGGTCTTGGCGTGGCCGGGGCAGCGCTTGGGACAGCGCTTTCGGAGGTTGTGACTGCGCTGCTTATGCTGGCTGGAGCATGTATGAGATTTCTGCCTTCTTTTGACATCCATAAAGAAGCCTGGAGGCCGGATCCGATTTATTATCGCAATGCAGCCTATATATCTGTTCCGGTCGCGCTTGAGCATATCGTTTTATGCGGTGCACAGGTGGCGCTGACGCATATTATTGCGCCACTGGGTACGGTGGCGATTGCGGCAAATGCACTGGCAGTCACGGCAGAGAGTCTGTGCTATATGCCAGGATACGGGATCGGCTCTGCGGCGACAACGCTGGTAGGGCAGAGTATAGGGGCCGGCAGACGCGACCTTGCGAAAAGCTATGCCTGGCTTTCCGTTATGCTGGGCGTTGGTCTGATGACGGTTACCGGAGTGCTGATGTTTCTTTTTTCACCTGTTTTGTTCCGCATGCTGACGCCAGATACCAGCGTGCAGGCACTGGGCGTGCAGGTGCTTCGCATCGAGGCGTTTGCGGAACCGCTTTTTGCGGCGTCGATTGTAGTAGCAGGTGCGTTGCGCGGCGCCGGCGATACAAGAGTCCCGGGGATTTTGAATCTGATCAGTATGTGGGGAGTCCGGATTACCGCAGCCAGTCTGCTGGCGCCGGTGACAGGATTATATGGCGTCTGGCTGGCCATGTGCGGAGAGCTGTGCGTGCGGGGGATGCTGTTTTTATTCAGGCTTAAGAGAGGAAAGTGGCTGCAGCAAAATTTTTGCGGAAAAAAATAGCATGTTTGGCGTGCATGTCAGGGAAAAGAGGTTCTGAAAGAGGAGGGTAACGAAACGAATTTGCGGGGCAGACGTTCACGATTGTTCTGAATGGCAGCAAATAGGATGTAGAGGAAGATCGTATACAACATAAGCGTGAAAACACAATTGTGCAGATACAGATGTGTTTTCACGCTTTTTGATATAAAATATGAAATGCAATTTGTAAATACGCTCTATTAGAAAAAAATTAACGCTTTCTATTTCTATAAATTCTTCAAAAAAATACTTAAAGAAAACATAGCTATAAATTCATAAATAATACTTAAAGATAACATTTCTATATACAAATGTTATCTTTAAGTATTCTATACCATTCTTTCTTTTTTTGCAATACGAATCTAAAAATTGGCAGAAATTACTGCTTCTATGCTGCTTTTATCTCCAATATCTGGTAATTATTAACAAAAATTTTTAGAATCAGCAGGACACAATCCATAGAAACCCGAACAGAAGAGAAAAACAATATCCATGCCATTAAGCTGGAATAAAAATACAAAAGTGCCGCTTTTTTTAGCGTATCCCGCTATTTCAGCCTCTTTCAACGACTTGTCCTGCTTTTGTAATACATAACATTTGTATATAGAAATGTTATGCAGATCATCTGTAGTTTATATGTCTGAAACATACATGTAATGAGATAGATGGAGGAAAATATGCAGGAGATTGACTATGGAAAAACGGGAATGAGAATCCGCCAGGTGAGGAAAGCAAAGGGATGGTCACAGGATGAGCTTTCAAAAAAGTGCGGGATCAGTATGTCGTTTTTAGGGCATATCGAGCGCGGGACACGGATTATGAGTCTGGATACGTTTGCCCGTATATGCGGTGCATTGGGCGTTGGCGCAGATGAATTATTATGGGGGATTGCGCATCCGTCGGATTCTTTGCGGGAAATGTGGAATCCGTCAGAAGAAAAAAGTGCCGACAGTTATTCGATGTATATCAGAATTATGCAGTCTGTGGCGGAGATTATGAATGAGGCATAAGTGTGCAGGGACAGAAAAAAAGAAAGTGTTAATGCTGGCATCCGTGGCTTCGATGATCGATCAGTTCAATATGCCTAACATTCAGCTGCTGCAGGAGATGGGGTATGAGGTCCATGTGGCATGTAATTATAAAGAAGGAAATACATGCGATGAAAGGCGGCTGCGTGAACTGCAAAAATTATTGCGTCAGATGCATGTGGTGCAGCATCCGTGGGATTGTCCCAGAAAGATCTGCCCGATTGGAAGATGTATCAGAGCGTACCGTCAGCTGCGAAGATTAACTGACAGATACGAATACGACTGGATCCATTGTCATTCCCCAATTGGCGGTGTATTAACCAGGCTGGCGGCACACAAAAAGAAGATTCGTATTATTTACACGGCCCATGGGTTTCATTTTTACCGGGGAGCTCCATGGAAGAACTGGATGTTGTATTTTCCAGTGGAAAAGCTGCTTTCCCGCTGGACAGATGTTCTTCTCACCATAAATAAAGAAGACTATCTGTTTGCAAAAGCACATTTTCATGCAGGCAGTATCCGGTATCTTCACGGAATTGGCATCGATACCGGGCGGTTTCGGGATTATCGCCCGAAGATGTCCAAAGAGGAGTTTGGCAGAAAATACCGGATACCAAACGATGCAAAAATTCTGTTGTCAGTAGGGGAATTAAGCGTAAGAAAAAATCATCGTCTGGTCATATCGCTTTTGCCGAAGCTGGATGATAGTGTGTACTATTTGATATGCGGGCAGGGAGCGCAGCAGAAACGTCTGGTTCAGCTTGCATTAAGACGCGGCGTATTCGAACGCGTGCGCTTTTTAGGGTATCAGGAGGATGTTCGGGAATTTTATGCACATGCGGATATTTTTGTACTGCCTTCGCTGCAGGAAGGCTTACCGGCGGCATTGATGGAAGCGATGGCCTGCGGACTGCCCTGTATCGTTTCGGATATTCGGGGAAATCGGGAACTGGCCGGCCGGGCGGCATGCCTGCTGCCGGGAGGTATGCGGATGGGACGGCGGCAGATTTTAAAATTTCAGGAAACGGTCAGGAAGCTGTTGGAAAGCGAATCATACAGGCAGTCCTGCATAAGGCAGAATCTGGAAAACATGCCGGGGTACGACTGGTCGGTTGTCAAAAAGAGGATGCAGAGTATTTATATGCAGATGGATGATTCATAGATGGTTCTTCGCAGTGTGACGGTTGCCATATATTCCAGATGCCTGACCGTAACAGTGATGTGACGAGGTGCAGAATGCCGGTTATTTCAGTACTTATGGGTATTTATAATGAGAAAAAAGCGAATGCCATGCTGGCAATCGATTCGATATTGCGCCAGACATTTCAGGACTTTGAGTTTGTGATCTGCGATGACGGGTCGGACGAAGCGTTTTATCGATGGCTTGTATCCTACTGTAAAAAAGATGCACGTATCTTGTTGCTGCGCAACAAAAAGAATCAGGGGCTGTCTGTGGCGCTGAACAGGTGTCTTAGGCATTCGTCTGGAAGATTTCTGGCGCGGATGGACGCGGATGATATCTCCATGCCGGGGCGGCTTGAGATACAGGCGTCGTTTTTGCAAAAGCACAGAGAATATGCGCTGGTGGGCAGCTATGTTCAGATGATGGATGAACAGGGTATCTGGGGCGGGCGCAGGGTAGAAAAACAGCCGTCTGCGGGATCTTTTTTATGGACGTCCCCATTTGTGCATCCGGCGGTTATGTTCCGGCGGGAAGTCCTGGAGGCTGTGCATGGGTATTGTGAAGCGCCATGGGCTGTACGGGTGGAAGATTATGAACTGTTTATGCGGCTGTACGCGGCCGGATATTCTGGGTATAACATACCAAAAGCGCTGCTGCAGTATCGGGAAGATCGCGATGCTTATGGCAGAAGAACCTATCGTTACAGAATCCATGAATCTTTCGTACGCCGCAAAGGGTTTAAAGAATTAGGGATATTAAAAGGAAACCGGCGCTATGTATGGAAGCCGCTTGCGGCAGGACTGGTTCCGTCAAAGCTCATGCGTCTGCTGCACAGAGGCAGGTACCGGACAAGGCCCGGCGGAACATCAGAATACAGGAGAGACGGAGGATGTAAGGGTTGAGAATCTTATATTTTGCACCGTTATATTATGACGATATGAAGCAGCGGCCGCAGCAGATCGCAGAGTGTCTCTCTGCAAGGCATGAGGTCTTTTATGTAGAACCGACGATTAGCCTGATCCGCTGGCTGCTTTTGGGAGGAAGGCCTTTTTGGGGAGGCAGGAAAAGGATGGGCCGTCAGCTGCACATTCTGCGCCTTAACGGAGCGCTTACGTTCCATAAAAGTATAGAAATCCTGGATGTGGCAGGTATCAACAACCTGTCGGAATGGCTGCAGATAAAAAAACTGGCAGACAGCTGTGATGTGATATGGACCGGTTATTCTGGCTGGTATACGCTGATACGGCATTTTAAGGAAAAGCCTGTGATCTGGGATAAGATGGATGAGGAAGATCTGCTCGTACAGTCTCGTTTATTAAAAAAGACGTTAAGGCGCGATAAAAAGAAGCTGATGGAACGCGCAGACGGTACGGTCGTAACGAGCAGAATTTTTTATAAGGAAATGAAAAAACATGGGAAGCAGACGTATCTGGTTGCGAACGCGGTGTCCGCATCTTTTTCCGGCGGCAGGGCAGCGTTTGGACCGATCGGGAGGGTAAAAGTATTTGGCTATATCGGGACGA
>OFHA01001391.1_pt1 | contig 16763 bp, 9 predicted proteins | sample 1521891 | NCBI WGS metagenome assembly OFHA01 (sample SAMEA3504089, study PRJEB24116) | mouse gut metagenome | biome: mouse gut; feature: mouse-associated habitat; material: faeces | place: Denmark | collected 2011
GAACAGGTGGCAAAACACGGCAGGACAAGGGAAGCGGTGCAGGAAGCAGTACGGATATGCAAGGAAAGAAATGTTTTGAAGGAATATTTATCCAGCCGGGAGAAGGAGGTAGTGGATATGTTGATGGAGCTGTATGACGAGCAGGAAGTGATTAGGTCTTATGTGGAAAGCGAAAAGTATGAGGCTGAAAATGCTACCAAGATAGCGACAGCAAGAAGGCTTTTAAAAATGGGGAAGCTTTCCATTGAGGAGATTGCGGAAGGATCTGGACTCACGGTTGAAGAAGTTGAAAGGTTGTCAGATATTCAGTTGGTGTAAAAAATTTGGAAGGATTATATTACAGGAAGCAGGAAACCAAAATAGGTAGCCTGCTTTTTTGAGTGCTAAATATGCATCTTTGGTAAAAAGATGCGGTATTTTTTCTTACGATGCAGCTAATAAGATATCAAGTGGCAGAAATAATAGTATGTTTATTTAAAAATATAGTTTTATTTAGGAATTAATGGTAAAATAAGAGCAGTAGATAAATATTTTCTTTTTATTGCAAAGTAATTTTATTAGAGTAAGAAATGGAAAGGCGGATAATATGGCGAAACTCAAAATTTATAAAGGAAATGAATTTAAAGTATATGTGGCAGATAGTATTGAAGAGGATGATTTGTTCTTTGATGAGTATAAAAAAGCTGCGGAAATGCTCAGTGAAATAGTAAGATATAATAAGAAAAACGATAACAGATTAAAATTAGAATATGAAAACAATATGATTGCCTTTTGTGGAGAGAGAGGCGAGGGGAAAAGCAGTGTAATGTTGTCTTTTGTGAAAGCGATGAGGAGTTATGCCAATACTAAAAAAAGTCAGAAGGTTTTTGAAGACTTTAAAGAGATTGGGAATATACACTTTTCTGAACCGATTATCATAGATCCCTCTTTGTTTGATGAAACACATGGCATTCTTGATGTTATTTTGGCTGAAATTTATAACGAATTTGATTCCAAAAGGAAAAATAGTCAGGTTGACAAGGCAGACGAATATACCAAGATGCTTGCTCAATTTCAAAAGGTGTATAAATATGTTCTTCTTATAAACAATCAAAAGAAAACATTGGATGATGAATATGATTATGAGGGAGATATTGGTCGTTTGGTGCGGCTTGGAGACAGCACTAATTTAAAAAGAGAACTTAGTGTTCTGATTGAGATGTATCTTGAGTTTAGAATGTGTGAAAAAAATGCAGGGGACAAAAATAAGCTTGTAATAACCATAGACGACTTGGATTTATGCAGTGACAAAGTATATCAGATGACGGAAGAGATAAGGAAATATTTGATTTTGCCCAATGTAATCATTGTAATGGCACTAAGAATTGGACAGCTGGAGGATTGTATTTGCGAAAAAAATGCAAAAGATTATGCAATGAGTATTGACCGGTTCAACGATAACAATCGGCTAAAAAATGATATTTTCATTATGTCTGAAAAGTATGTAAATAAGCTCATTCCGAAGGCAAGGAGGATTTATCTTCCCCGAATAGAAAGTTTTCAGAAATTAACCGTGCAATATATTGAGGATAGAAACGGGGAAGAAAATATTGTTTGGGAAACAGAGGGACAGCAGGATATTATAGCAGCGATGAGAAAATTGATCCACGAAAAGACAGGGATTATTCTGCTACCTAAAGAAATGGGGATAAATATCTTATTTCCTGATAATCTCCGCGAAATGGTAAATTTGATGGTATTTTTGCTAAAAATGCCAGTAGCTGCTGCTGGCAGTGAGCGGCAGTATCAAAATATTGTTGAATTGGAAAAGTATTTTGAACGAGAGTGGGAGCATAACACTGTTTTAATGCAGGACAGGGAGGAACTTCAGGCTTTACGGCGTGCCGGTATTGATAGTGTAAATGATGAGGCTCTGTGGTTTATTCAAAAGAACTTTTATGAAGTCCAGAATAGAAAAAATCCGAGTTTAGCAACTTATAATACAAATCCGGATAATCAGTTCATATGGGTAGTAGGTTGGTTTAATATTGTAGACTTTGGATTAAGTGATGTATATCGAAAGGCAAGGATATACTGTATAAAGGTTTTTTACACATTTATGATACATAAACTGTTATCGGGAAAGATGTCGAAAGATTTAATAAAGCTAATCGGAGGATATATATGGTGTGGATCGTTTACCAATGTTTTACCTAATGTAAATTATACGAACATTGACAGGTCAAGATTTTCTATTAAAACACAGGATACATATAATAGGATATTACAATATATAGATGATAAGGCGGAGGGCATTGAGTTGACTTTTGGGAAAAATGGGTCTATAAGTGTGCCTAATGTACCAAAAGGAGAAAAGAGAGAAGCTTATATTTGGGCATGGATTTTGACTGCATTGTTTGCAAATAATTATAATGATAATAATTATCAATTGACATTTATAACAAACGGAACGATTGTTTGGAGAAATTCCAGCACAAATAAAAAAGTGCATATTAGTCTTGAAAACTATATAGTTGCATTGTTTAATATAGACTCTATTTTAGAAAAAGTGAATTTTGAAGCATTAGGGGCAGGCAGCGATATAAAAAATTGTATTGAGGTGATAAAAGACTGTAACAAAGAAAGTATTCAGTTTATGCGAGAGGTTGTATCCAATTTAGATATTGTTACATCTATATTGGATTATTGCAGGGCAAATGGGGATGTCAAATCTGCTTCAGAAGATGAGACAAACCGTACTGAAAAACTGGTCAGAAAATTCTTTGAAAATATGGTAGAATATATGAAGCAGTATGGTGTGCAATGTGATGTTTTGTCCCTGACAGATTTCTCCATATCCAAAGATAGAAAAATTGATGTATGTAAACTATATGCAATTCTTACTGACATTGCAAGAACTTATGAAGAAACCACTAATAAAGTGAATCGTGAAGGAGAGCTGCTTATGTTAGAATTCAGGGAAAAACTGAGAGTTACTCCCCTTCCTGAACAGTGGGATACACAAAGTCAGAAGGCAGCTTCTTATTTAAGAACAGCCACAGCGGCAAATGCAAAAATAAATTTGGAGTATCTTGCTGCAAATATACAACGGTATATAGGGGAAAACAAAAAGGAACCTTTTGGACTGAATACGGAGGCATTGTGTGATTTGTATGGAAAAGTTTTGAATTTGTATTTATCCGACAAAAATGCAAAGATATCAGACGAGTTGAAAAATGATTATAAGCGCTTGGCTGCGATACAGGGCAGCCTTTAAAGAAATATGCAACGAGGGGATGTAAGATGGATACCGAACGAGGAAACATGGAAATATTGTTCCAAAAGATACCGTATTACTGTATCTCTGAAAATCATGACTATAAAACGGTAAACAGGCAATTGTATTTACAGTATGCCAAGGATGTGTTCAGCTTCAATTCGGAAGATGAGATAAGAAACAAATATATTTATCTTGAACAAATGGTAAAAAAGGGCAATGTTTTTTCCACGATTTTGGATTTTGCCAAAAAGGTTCTGGTCTATGATGGAAATGAAATAAAATGCAAAATTGATGAAATGCTGCGCTGGAGGGAGATTTCTTTTCAACTGGGGCAGGATTTATTTACATGTGCTTTTCTGGCTGACAATGATGTGGAGAGTGGATTTGCTTCAGAATATTTTGCATGGGTTCCCATTATACGAAGTGATGATATGAGGCTGCATAATATATTGAAAAAAGGCATAGCAGATAATCATTTTCATTTAAACGGTTCAACAAAAATATTTGAACTTAACTGGATCTGCCTGATGAATATCATAGAGAACAGGCGACATGATTTTAAAAAAATTCCTGATACATTGCAGATGCGGCGTATGGATATCATTGGTATCAGACAACAAAATGTTACATTGTATGAAGCGTGTCAGGAGGCGGCATTTTATAGAATCGCTCTTTTTTCACATATCAAAAAAGATGGATACCTGATGGAGAGGACAAATGAGATATATAGCTGGATGACCAAAGGAATGGACATTAAAGCAATGCTTTCTGATATTCAGGATATTATCACACTGGCAAAACATATATATGGAGCAATAGTGGATGAGAAACATATTTTAGACTATGCTTTTGAAAAAAACATGTATTTAAAAAATAATAATGACTGTCGCCTTCTCTCAGGCGAACGGAAATTATTATACGAATGTTTTAAGGCAGTAATAATGGGACAGTTTGATGATACAATAAGTAACATCTTTTACAGATACATATCTATCAGGACTCAATTCAGGGGAGAACTGATTCAGGTAAACAGACAGGTTGGATTTGCAAATTTCAGTAATTATGAAGTGCGGAAAGAAGCATTTATTGAAGGAATACATATGTATGAGAAAGAACTGGTTCGGCTGGCTGTTAATGAGCCGTTGTCAAAAGACTATATGGTGTCTTTGGAAGCCCGGATATGTCCGAGTGAAACTCCTTCAAAATTGTATAAAAAAATTGACACGAGTATAAGTTTTGTGGATAAAAATAACCGTGATAAGCTCATATATGTTCTGCATTTCCCTAAAAAAGAGGATGCTGATTTTCAAGACAGCAGACCCAGACATTATAAGTTACGGAACTCTGTCAGAGTAAAATCAGAAAGTATAGCGAAATTATTGATGAGTGGAACAAATGTAAACAAATACATCAAGGGAATTGATGCATGTGCAAATGAGATTAACTGCAGACCGGAAGTTTTTGCACAGAGTTTTCGGTATTTGTCAGATATTATGTTTGAGAGTGAGTATGTCAATAATAATCGAAACCAGAAGATTATGACAAAACTTCATACAACATATCATGTGGGAGAAGATTTTTTGGATATCGTGGATGGCATCAGAGCGATTGACGAAGTGCTACTCTTCTGCGGACTGGGCAGAGGGAGCAGAATCGGTCATGGACTTGCTCTTGGAGTTGACCCCTATACATATTATTGCTATAAGGGAAAAACACTTGCAATGGAAAAGCAGAGGGTACTTGATAATATTGTCTGGCTTTTATGCAGGGCAGATGAATGTGGCATTCATGTTGATAAAAGCCTGAGAACGGAATTGGAGGGTACATTTTACGGGTTATACAAAGAACTTTATTATCATGTTATAGGCCATGATATATCCATGTTGGAATACTATCAGAGCTGGAAACTGAGAGGAGACAAGCCGGAGTTGTATTTGCTTTTTTCAGATGACATTGAACAAACGGTTAAAATAAATGATAATGCAGCGGTCAAATACGAGAGATATGGGTTTAATCATCAAATAAAAGATATTGACAATTTAAGGAAGATAGATGATATAAGAAAAATATACCATGCATATCATTTTGACAAAAAAGTCAGGGAATGTGGAAATGAAATAACCATTCAAAAAGTAGACAGAAGATATGCTGATGTGGTGAAACAGCTTCAAGACAGCATGATTCATCAACTGGTTATGAACGGTATAGGCATAGAAACAAATCCATCATCAAATTATCTTATAGGAACGATCATGAAATATGATGAACACCCTATATTAAGATTTAACTCAAGAAAACTGGGAAGTCCGGAAAAAGATATGTCTTTAAGTGTGTCAGTTAATACAGATGATCAGGGAGTGTTTGATACATTACTGGAAAATGAGTATGCACTTATGACACTGGCATTAAAAAAAGCAAAGGACGAACATGGACAGTACAGATACGATATTGAAGATATTTACGAATGGATTGATTATGTTAGGAGTATGGGGATTGAGCAAACTTTTAGGTGAAGTAAAAAAGTTTGTTTGATTATATTTTACCCAATATTGAATCCATACCAAAGATAGTGGAAGAAGAGTTAAACTATGAGAGTGGATAAAAGATTCAATTGATAACTCAGGATAAAGTTAATTCATTAACTGACAAATGGGGGTATGATGATGAGCAGCATAGATTTTAATAAAATAGAAAAAGGAGCTTTTGTTAAAGAATCCATTGACATACTGCATCAGGCATATATGTCAAAAAAATTGGTCTTGTTTGTCGGGGCGGGAGTAGATCGGAACTCAGATATGCCTCTCTGGGATGATGCGAAAAAAGAGTTTTGTAAGCATATGAATATTCGGCCTGAGGATGTGGATAATTTAAAAGTGCCGCAGTTCTATTTCAATTCCCGTGGTAAAAAAGAATATGTGGAATTAAGCAGGGAGATTTTTCACTATGGGAGAGAAATGCCAATAAATGATTTACATAGGAAAGTGGTTGATTTTAATGTAAATACAATAATAACTACAAATTATACAGATTTTTTAGCACAAGAGATGAGTAACAGAGGACACATATATGCGACGGTTTCTCAGGATAAGGACTTACCATATATAAAAAATGAAAAATTGATTATCAAAATGCATGGTGATTTCCAGCATGATAATTTTGTGCTGAAAGAGGATGACTATTTAAGTTATAGCTACAATTTTCGTTTGATAGAAACATATATTAAAGCAATAATTGCAAAGAATATAGTTTTGTTTATTGGTTATTCGTTTAATGACCCGGACATGAAACAATTGTTTTCTTGGGTTAAGGATGTCTTGGGTAATGACTTTCAACATGCATATATGCTTGAAGGTTTTAGAAATTACGATGAAAATGAATTTGAATATTACAAAAACTTGGGTGTTAATGTGATATATACGAATACCTTTAATGAAGACAACCAAAAAGCATTGATAGAAGTGATGGATTTGATTAAGGTTGGATATGGGGAAAATTTGTCAGATGTGGAAGAGGCTGCGAGATATTTTAGACCATATCTAAATATTAATTATATCTTGGGAAAATATCTAAAAGCAGGATTGGGAAAGTGTAATTTATTAGTTGAGGCAGATGTGGTAGGATGCAGGCCTAACAAGAGAAATACAAATGAATTATTATTAAGATTAACTGAAAAAGTTAATGAAAAAAACTTTGATTCAAATGATGCATATGGTGTAATTGCCAACATATTGCAGAAGAGTGGGATTGATAGAATTGGTGTATTAAAAGAAAAAGATTACGAATATATTAATATTCCGCATACTGAGAATAAAATTATTGATTTAATTATGACTTTTGATTATGTGGAACTAAGAGTTGCAACTAATCGCAATGGATTTTTTAAATATGATGATACACTTTTATACCTACAGCAAGCATATATTTATTATGTACTGGAAGAGTATTCAAAAGCTTATTCTGCATTGTGTGAAGCGGCAGAAAGGGCATTTAATAAACGGGAATTCTATACATACTATATTGCGCAGTTTAATAAAGTTAAGATAAAAGGCTTTATTGAGTATGATGCAAATACATTAAAGGAAATCAGGGATAAAATAAGAGAAGAGATTGAGTGTATTAATTTGAATAGTATAATCATGGATATGCCAGATTTATCTTCCGATGATAATCAGATGTTAAAAGATATTAGTTCTTTTCAACTTCAGTATTCGTTGTTTCAGGATGCATATAGGATTTCAGAGAAGGTGAAGAAACAACAGAATACAATATATTCTTTTTTTGCGGGGGTTCCTGATTACATTAATTTGCAATGGATGATTAAGGATTATTTTCGTTATCTTGTATGTAATTGCATTATGATTGACAATTACCGAGAGGTACAAGAAGTCTTTATCTTATATGTTAGAAGCATATTGGCAAGTGCAGTTACACCAGACAAAAAAGACTATTTTGAAGAGGAGCAGATAGGTAATATACATGCACCTAATATAGGAACATTTGAGCTTTTCTTAATAATAAAATATATGTCAGAAAAAGAAATCAAGAATATGTTTGAACAATGTGGAATAGATACTATTCCGTTAGAAGAAAATTGCAGTGATTTTATAAAAATAGTTTTAGGTAATTTGCGAAGGGAAAAAGGACTTAGATGTAATCGTGAACTATGGAATTGTTTAATGCTTGTATCATATATGGATATTGATTGTGGATTAGCTGAGGATTTAGTCGATTGTATTTCTGAAAGATTAAATTGGCTTGTTTACAGAGAACATAAAGGGATAATTTATAGGATTCTAAAAGTGGGATATGCAAGAAAGAATTTTAAGAAGAGACAGGAGGAAGTGTTTAAGATATGCGATTATGCTGTAGGTAGATTTTTGCAAAATCTGGTTAAGCTGGCAGAGTTTGCGGATGAAAGTTCTTTTCATGATTATGGTGATATAATATCAAATGTTTGTTTTGTTTTTTATAGTATGTATAATGAAAAATACGATGAAAATCTGAGTGGACTTTTGAAGAATGAGACCTCTTTAGTTATTGCAAAAATGTATCCTTATTGTAGTGAGCGGAACCAAAGGATAATTAAGGAATACCTAATAGAACAATTTAAAGAAAACTCTTTAAATATGCATGAATTATATTATGAAATGGTTATAAATGATATTATAGAACCGACGGAAGATTACGAAAGTCTGATTTTTGCAAAAATAGATAAGATTAAAGAAGATAGTAGAGGATATAGCCCAAATCCGTATGAAGCAATACTGAATGAAATGTGTAATCTATACATTAATAATAAAGTAAAATATGTTGATAGGTTCAAAGATGCTGTTATGAATTCTGATGACTTCAGACTGGTGTTTCTGGGAGATATAGAAAACTTTGATTATAGTAAGTTTGATATAGAATGGTTGAAACAGTTTCGGGGGGGATTACTAAAAGAAATTGCTCAAAATGAAGTTGCAAGAGTTAATATTAGCAGGAAATTTGCAGAAAGAATGGAATGTGGTGAAATTGGTAGCCAGCTTTTAAAATTATATTTTAAATATTTCATAGAGTAGTAAACAGAAAAACTTGTTGGTACTGTCTACTATTGTGGATTATTGATGATGGTGGTATTTTGGAGGAGATACTATGTTCCTGCAAAACAAATTTTTGTTGAAAGCAGATTTTAGTTTTTGCTGGATCCATGACGAAAAACACATTGAATTTTCAGGTACAGGACCTTGGGAAGTGATTCTCAGGGTCCTCTTTTTTCATCCTTTTTAATACAACCCTGCAACCCTGCTGCCGTTCCAACATATGGCTACTCCGCATCTTGAAAAAGAAGAATGAAAAAGTAAAAGTAGCGGCGGACTCCTGCAGCCAATACATTCATATAAAGCCGCCCTGCCCGTCCTCCCCTTTTTCCTTTTATTTTCCTTAAAAAATGCTCCCCGCATCATCATTTTTTGCCGTTCCGGTCTATTCCCTCCACTGATTAAAAAGAAAAAAATCTGAAAAAAAGAAGAGGACACGGTAATCGTCACATCCCGCAACTTCGCCGAAAACCCTGAAAACAGCGGATGATTCCTTTCTTATAGATAAGAAAAATGTGTGAAAAATAAAGAAAAAGAGGATGACGGTTTCTGCTGTGTGTCGGCTGCTATTCGTGATGACTGTTATCGCTGCATCCGTAATTCATTGTGCCGGCACCGTTATGATTCAGTGGAAATTTCTTCCTGTGCAGCCATTACCTTATGGACTCCGGCAGCAGTTATGTTCATTGGTTTTATCGCCTGCTGCCGTTCACACAGCTGCTCTGCCGTATATCCCTGTCATCCTCTGTTTATGTCCCCTCTGTTATCTCCCATAATCCTTTGGAATGGAGGATTTTTCTGACACAGGCTGTGCCGGATTATCAGCATGGTTTCATTCTGAATTTCCCCATCGTCCTCTTTTTTGTCCTTTTTAGTATCTTTTTTATATTGAAATTACCATAGGATTTTTGGTTGACAGATTGTCGTAGATAAGAATATGAAGATAGTGTTTTCCGCAGACTTAATATTTGAAATCTAATGTGGTATACTAATTATGACAGGCGGAGGGTGATGCGATACTTAAGAATAATACGAACAGAAACTGAAATAGAGAAAGCAAAAAGGAGGGTACTTAGGAACTGTTAAGAAATAAATCTTTACATTTGACTTGTCTGAGTCCGCAAATGCCGCGTTGTCATCAGTCGTCGATGCCCGCATCGACTCCATCTTCCGCCTTGCCTTTGTGAACTCATCCTGCGTCAAAGTGTAAAGTTATTTCTTAACAGTTCCTAACAGAATTCAAATACATTATCGCAAAATTCCCACCATTTCTTATTTCAGTGAATTGCTTTGATATGCATTAGTACTTCTTTGACGGCAAAATATAAAAAATGATAAGTTCTCTTTGTACTCCTTCTAATAAACTGTCATTTTTTATTGATGTAGCAATAATTGCATCGGCGTCCGCTATGGACAATGCAATTGGCTTCTCTATAATGCAGTTGCATCCATGCTCTATACAAAACAATGCGATTTCTGCATGTTTTCCGCTTTCTGTACAGATTGCAACGAGTTCTGGCGTTTCGGTTATTATCATTTCTGTATAGTCTGTATACTGCTTCACCGTGCTGCCTAATTTAAATTTCAGCATTTTATCTGCCATACAGGATACTTCGGTATCACAGATTGCTGTAAGTTCCAGCCCGTTATTCCGCGCTGCGGCAATATGGTTTGGCGAGATGCGTCCACAGCCAATAAGTGCATATTTCATGAACCTGATATCTCCTTTAGTCTGAAAAACAAATTGTTTTATAGATATTATCCCCTATATTGTTTAATACTGTTTTCTTTCTCTCTGTTTCTTTTCTGTATAATATATATTTATATAAATTTTGATGAAGCTTAAAAGTTTCATCAAACACATTTTTTTCACATATAATATTAATCACATCACTAAGACATTTCTTTCCTATTGTACAGTATATTATTTCTACACTCTTATTGAATGTATCTATCTCTACTATATAGTTATTCTTTATCGAGAATAAACCCAAATATCTATCTTCACGTATATACTCCACAATATATTTAGATGAAAGTGATTCTCTGGCTAAGAGACTTTCTTTTGTTTCCACTTCTTCATCTATTTCAAATGGCAGAATATCTCTGCTTTCCTTATCCCAAAACAGAATTTGATTTGTCTGAAATGGGATAAACCAGAAACTATCGCCCACTATAACAGAATATAAAAAGGTTGGAATTTCATACTGCTTTGTACTGCAATCTACATTTCCGTCTGTATCTTTTGTAAAATTATAAGAACCGAAGCCTTTTGGAAAATCATCCATTATTTGTATAGTGTTTTCTATTTTATCCCATACATATAATTCTTTCTTATAACCACTTAGACAGAAGATTCTGCCATCTGTGCAAAACGTATAAAATCTTTCTTTTATATCAGGAATACTATGTATTGTTGTTGTTTTTGTCAGTAGATTAAACTCATAAATTTCATTCGATACGCCTGATAAAATATATATAGACATTCCATTTTTAATACTTTTTGTTATGTTTCCCTCTTTACAGATATTATAATAGCTTTCAATCTGTCGTTCTTTTATATCAATCTCAATAATTTGTTTTAAACCATTTGATACAGTATATATTTTATTGTTATGTATCCAGAAATTGTACATACTTAATCGTACTTTCCCTGAATTATTTATTGGAATCTCTGAAAAACACTCCCTGTCTAAATGATATATCCATATACTGTTTCCCAGATCCGGCATACAATAAATATCATTTCCAGCCTTTATGCAGTTTGGCGTTAATCTAAATGTGCTTGTATTCTTCTCTGGTATACAAACTGCCGATTGACATTGATACGTGCTTAAATCCAAGCAAAATAATATATTATACTTTCCAGAAACAAACCACGCTCTGTTTTCTTCGATACACCAGTTGTCACTCCACATAAATGCCTTGTAATCATTTTCCATACAGTATCTCCTTGCCGCATTACTCTTTAAACTTCTTTGACCCCTGTTTCTAAATGTACATTATAGGTATAGAGTGGTGCATTTTTTTGATATTTACGTTCATAAATAAGAAAATCAAATTCCTGAATTCGGTTTTTGGGAATATATATACCACAAACATTATTATTTGTTACATATACATTATCAAAATCTTTCCCTAGTGCATCATATACTGCCTTGATGACTTCTGCTCTATATTCATTTTGCCCTAGCTTAAAATCATGCCATACAACAATAGACTGTTCTTTCCGGTTTGAAAAAATATTTTTAGTATCACTATATACTCCTTGATAACTGTGATCACCATCTATAAAATAGAGATCTACTGAATCAGCATGTTTCGAAAAATCAAACACCTTAGAGTCAGTATAATAATGTATTATCTTTTCATTATGCGAAAGTCTACCTTGGTAATCTGCATTTTTTGACTGCACAAAATAATTCTCCAAGCTCTCTTCGGGCAATGTTACACTATAAAGCTTATTACAGCAGTCAGTTAGTATATTAATACTTTCACCTATGTAAGTTCCAACTTCCATATATTCTTTGGAACCACTTATTAGAGCAATCTGTTTTAAAAACATATAATCCAATACACCAGATCCGCCTGCAATAAACGTCAACTCTTTTAAATTCAGTTTTCCCTGCTGATGCAGCCATGCCCCCAAATTAATTGTTCTTTTATCCAGCATATCCTCTATTTCACTAGGCAGTACTGTTTCTAAACCCATTTTAAAAACCACTATATCAGAATTAGTAATTCCCATATTCTTCATATCTTCCAACATTTCCCTATACCAAATGCTGGCCACTATAATTGTAACATTTGAATATTCTGTTAATACTTGAGGTTCACAAACTTTTCCCCCCCCCCCGTACTTTTTAATTTCTGCTGCCTTCTTATCTACAAAAAACAAAATATCATATTGATTCTTAAAATGTTCATAAACAAACTTTCCAATATTTCCACAACCATATATAATTGCCTTTTTCATCTTTTCCCTCCTTCAAATTAGTCATTAAATATCTTATTCCATGCTTTTATTCTTGGTTCTATTCTTAATAACGCTTCTATCATGCGCCCATTATTTTTCTTAGATATATCAGAAAAACTTATAAAGTCTTCATACTCCATCTTGGAAATCTCATTTATTGTACAAATATCACAATGTTTTTCATTTCTAAAATAATGTACTAATACCGATCTGTCTCTCAAATATATTTTTTTACCAAAATATAACAATGTTTGTATATTTCCCATTGCCTGTTGCCTGTTCATTGCAAAAATACCAATATCCATATGTTTTAAAAATTGATCATATTCGTCTTCACAAAGGTACTCAGTTAATGCAATTAACTTTTCACCAAATATCTTTTTTCCTTCCTTTATTACTCTTTGTGCATAATTCTTATTTCCATACGATAATGGTACATATACTTTTATGGACTCATCTTTAAACTTAGACAATAAATGAAAAATTTGTATATGTTTATTCGTAAATGTAGCGGAGTGTCCAACTTGTATAGCTATATAATCCTTTTCCACTTGCTTTTGTTCTTTAATACTCTTCATTAATCCGTAATCAGCATAATATTTTGCACAAAAAAATTTGCCTTTAGGATGATAATATTTCTGCATATACCCTTTTTCTTCTGGAAGAATATTGATTATCCCGTGTGCATTTCTTATCACATATTTCTTTTTTAAATTATTCCATTTATTGTTTTGAATATAAAATTTATCTCCACCCCAAAAATATAAGTACAATCTTTTTAAAAGTTTTCTCTCTTTTGCAAAAAAGTTAATAATTTCCTGTTCAAAAACTCCGTGATAAATTATTTTATCAAAATCATATACCTTTTTTGTCCTCAATTTTTCAATTATATTCCTGACATATTTTACATTCTTGAATGAATGCAAATCTAATTTTGTTTCAGCGTTAATTCTTGAACCATATATCCAAAATTCATGATAATTATTACTAAAATTTTCATTCATAAACTTTATGTTATCGTTTGCAAACTTTCCAAGCCGAAATAAATGCAGTATTTTGTACATCCCGTTTGTCCTTCCATTAAAATAGAGCATCTAACGCATATTCTCCAGTTTCTTTCTATCTATCTTCCCGTTTGCATTTTTAGGAAGTTCACTCATATATTCCAATTTGTTAGGTATCATATAATCAGGTAAATATTTTCTCAGTTCCTGCCTCAGTCCCAAATCTTCCATTTGCATATCCGTTGCTATAAATGCGATCAACTTGGACAGATTATTCCGGGAAACGGTATGAATCACGGCGCACTGCTTCACGCCTGGAATCTTTATTAAAGCATTTTCAATCTCTTCTAGTTCAATACGATACCCCATATGTTTAATCTGATTATCAATTCTTCCAATAAAATATAATTTTCCATGTCTTACCTCTACCAAATCGCCTGTTTTATACATTCTGGCATTATAACTGGGAATCCCTTTATAGCGCACAAATGACTTATTTGTACGTTCTTCATCGTTATAGTACCCGAGCGCCAACTGGTCACCCATAAGACACAGCTCTCCGCATTTACATACTTCTTCCTTCTTGTCTAAAATAACATAACTAAAATTGGGAGCTATCTGTCCTAACGGAGATAATCCATCTGCTTCTATATCTTCCCTCTGTATTCTATAGGCAGAGCAGATACAAGTTCCTTCTGTTGGTCCATATACATTATAAAAGTCTGCTGTATCTGCATAAATACGATATAATTTTCTTAGCAACTCCTTCGGATATCCCTCCCCACCAAAAGAAAAAATACGTATATGCCCAAGTATTTCTTTTGTCAACAGCTTCAAATTGCTTAAGTAAATCAACATGGAGGGAACACTAAACCAAAATGTACATCGTGTATCATGAATGATCTGCAGCATTTCTTTTGGTTTATCAACTGATTCTTTTGATAACGCAACCATTGTAATGCCATTAAACACAGAACAATAAAAATCAAATACAGAATTGTCAAAATATATAGGATTGACATTTGTCATAATATCGTTCGGAGTCAAGTGATAGTTTTCCCTGCCCCATTGTATGAAATTCATAAGGCTTTTTTGAGCGATCAGCACTCCCTTGGGAATCCCGGTCGATCCCGATGTGAACATGATATATGCAGGATTATTACCTGATACCGCACTCAAAAGTTGTTGGTCTAGGCTTTCCCCTTCGGAATCTAAAAAAACATGATTTGCATCAGCAGGAAAATAACGGATATTCAGCTCGTTGCACAGATTCTCAATGGTCGCATTTCTCTCATCCGCAAAAACCAATCGCGGTGCAGCCGTATTAAATATTTTCCTGATACGTTCTACAGGATTTGTATAGTCAAAATTGGTATATATAATACCTAATTTAAGGCAGGCAATCATCATTGCAAATCCCATGGGTGATTTTTTATTCTGGATTGCCACAACGTCCAGTTTTTTTACTCCCATAGAAATCAAGAAATTCGCCGCTTTATTTGACAGAATATCCAATTCTTGAAAGCCGATTTGATCCCTCCCGTCAAATATAATTGCAATTTTATTACCATACTGCCTACTTACATTTTGAAAAACCTGCCCTAAATTATATGTGTACATATCCTTACCTCGTATCACTGAAAAGGTCTCAATAATTTCCTCTTCATCTACTATCCAAAACATCTATATTTGTTTTTGCGTCATCCCCCTCGGATAAATCCAGTTCTGCATAACCAAATCCGCTTTGACCAAAACCATTTCCATTATAAAACATAAGATATTTATCCCTTACCTTTACCACACATGGATATGCCATCATTTTTGAATCAAACCCGTCACCATCTTTTTCTATACCGGAGTTTCCATCATCTCTATGCCAATTTTCCAAATCTTTAGACCATGCATATCCTATTGAATAGGATGACTTACCATCATGATAATCATCTGTACCCCTGTAACAAAACCACATATGATATATATTATCTATTTTGATTACTGTAGGAACAGTATTGGCCTCGTTATCTATTCGAGTAGGCAATATTGGCACACCGCTTCTATCATACAAATGAATTAAATCATTAGACTTTGCCGACACTATTTCGTAAGCACTATCCCATCTTTGATCACGTTTATACCATTTTGTTCCATTTGCATAAAATGCATAATAAATACCATTTTCTTTTATATACATAAGTCCTGTTCCTGACAATGTTTCATATGGTGTTCTATCCAGAATAGGACCCTGAAACATTTTTTTAAAGCTCAATCCTCCGTCCTCACTACAGGCAATTCCCGTCCAATTGCTATAGGGAATCGAATCTCTACGGCTCCACCCCACATAGGTCAAATATACTTTCCCATCTATTTCATCAACCCAGTTTGGCATCACTCCATGTTCATCAAACTGTCCTTCTTCACCATGCTCTAAAACAGGTTTTTCATATAAATGTATCATTTTTGATGGATTATTAATATCCAAATCCATCATGGCGATACAACTCTCTCCTGGTTTAGGTCTCGGTGCAAAATATATCCGCAAGCACTTTTCTTTTACTAACACTTTGGGTATTTGCGCATGAGAATTAATCCATCCATATTCTCCGTTTGCCTTAAATATTAGTCCTTTCTTTATCCACTTCATCATGCCACCCACTTTCCAATACTACGATAACCCATATCAATACAGGCCGGGTGTGAAGAATAATTCCTATTCTTCATCCCCCCCCCTAGTATATCATTGGCAGCTTTCTGTATAGACTGGTTCAGAAACTCATACATAGAAATATCCAATTTTTCTCTAGCCTCCTGTGCAAGCCTTTTCGTTTCAGGACTTACCCCCTCCAGTTTCCCGTAATATCTAGTGCGGAGTGTACCCCCTCTTTTTCCTGGTATATCAAAATCAAAATCTGCGTCAGGTTCTCCTTCGCCTACTTCAAATTCCATGC
>OFHA01001392.1_pt1 | contig 16761 bp, 14 predicted proteins | sample 1521891 | NCBI WGS metagenome assembly OFHA01 (sample SAMEA3504089, study PRJEB24116) | mouse gut metagenome | biome: mouse gut; feature: mouse-associated habitat; material: faeces | place: Denmark | collected 2011
CCAAAACATTTATGAGGATTTTGCAGGTTCTGCTGACTTCGTTTATCTAATGGGGCTTATTTACCGGAACAACCGCCTCTATGAAGAGGCGCTGGAAGAATTCACAAAAGCTGTTACCTTTGCATTTGCCAATGAAAATGGCGCCAACAGCTTCCTGGCCTATTATGAAATGGGAAATATTCTTGCACTGGCAGGAGATTATGACCTTGCCAGGGAATGTTACCTGCAGTGCGGGGATTATGCTCCTGCGCTGGAAATATTAAAATTGTATGAAAACCCGTAACAGGTCAGATAAATCTGTGCACGTCCAAAAAGCCGTAAGAAAAAGTTTTTGCACAGAATTCCAGACCATCAGCCGGAAAGAAAGGCATTTTTATGAAGAACAAACTAATCAGCATCATCATTCCCTGTTACAACGTGGAACCCTACCTCCCCCGCTGTTTCAAGTCATTGCAAAAGCAGACCCTTGGCATTGAACATATGGAGCTTATCTTTGTAGACGACGCTTCCACCGACCATACCTGGGATACGTTAAAAGCAATCGAATCTGCTTTTCCGGGTTCTGTCCTGATTATCCAGAACGAACAGAACCAGGGGCTTGGCTATTCCAGAAATCTGGGGCTTTCCTATGCCACCTGCCCTTACGTTGCTTTCCTTGACTCAGATGACTGGGTGGAGCCTGAGATGTACCAGTCCATGTATGAAAAAATGGTACAGTACCAGTGCGACATTGTGCGCTGCCAGTATATCAGGGATTACGGCGTTGCCCCTATCTCCCCGGAAGAAAAGTGCACCGGTAAGCAGGACCGTCTGCTTCTGATAGATTCCATTGCCAAAAGAAAAGGATTTCTGCAGACAGATTCCCTTGGCTTTACAGCCTGGGACAAACTGATACGGAAAGATTTTTTGACCAGACATAACATACTGTTTGCAGAAGGGGCTGCCTATGAGGACCACCCCTGGTCTTCCCTGCTCTATCTCTATGCCGAACATATTTATGTGCTGGAACAGCGATTCTATCATTACTTTGTCAACAACAGTTCCATTGTTCTTACCAAAAATCAGGAATACCACCATGATTTCCTCATTGTGGGCCTCATGAAATGGCAGGAATGGGTCAACCGGGGCTTTCTGAAATATTACCGGAATGAACTGGAATGTAACTTTCTTCTGGAAACTTACTTAGGTTACATAAAGGTACTGTTTCTTCGTTTCAGTCAGATTCCGTATGAACATTTCCTTGTATTGAAACAGGAAGTGCTTGCACGCATTCCGGACTACCGAAAGAATCCCTATATCTCCACAGCATTCACCCCGGTCAATCAAATCCTGCTGGAACTTCTCGTAACCAATGTTACGAGAGAGGCTTTGGATGAAATTGCCCTGTCGGTGAAAAATGTATGGCAGTCCGTTACCATATTTACTGCCACCCATATTCCCTTCTCCCCTCCTGCGGATGATACCTACCTGCCTTTGCATGTAGGCCGGGCGTCTGCAGAGGACTTAGGATACTTAGGGGACGATACGGGCGACAATATTTCCCTGATTAACTGTTTTTACGGAGAGCTGACCGGGCTGTACTGGATCTGGAAAAACTACCACTCCTCCGATTATGCAGGGCTATGCCATTACAGAAGGTACTTTTTAAATGACAGCCATCAGATTATGTCAAAGATGGATTATCTTCGCATTTTTTCTTCTTACGATGTCATTATTTCCAAACCTGTGCACAGCGAAAAAACCTACTACGAATGTTATAAGGAAGCTCACAATATCAATGACCTGCTTACAGTGGGAGAAGCCATACAAAAGCTCTATCCCGAATACTACCCGTATTTTGAGCAGGTGCTGGAAAGCCATTTCATTTACTCTGGTAATTTATTTGCCGCTTCCAAGGTCCTTTTTAACCAATATGCGGACTGGCTTTTTACCATACTAAAGGCTTCCTCCCAGCAAATTGACACAAGTACCTACGACAATTATCATAGACGGGTATATGGGTTTTTGTCGGAACAGTTAGTCTACGTCTGGGTAAAAGGCCGGGATCTAACCTACTATGAGTGTGAAGTGGGGTTTACACAAGAGAAAGCCGAAACTGTAAATCTAAAAAAAGCTTTGGCACAGCTCATTGCCCTGGGGGATATCAGTCAGGCAAAGCTGCTGTTTAAAGATACGGTGAAAGATCGCCCTGATGTCCTTCTTCCCGGCTCCGACTTATCCCAGGAACTTAAGACCATCTATCAAATCCTGAATGTCTGTGAAAAAGAACGGCTCAGAGGACATGATTCCCTGCTCAAGTACAGCCGCGACCTGGGAAAGTTGATAACCCATTATACACGGATCACTGAAATACTTTATCATATGTCAGCAAAACAGGCCACGCCCAAGGATATACAGTATTTGAAATATACTTTGGTATCAAAACCTGCCCTGCAGGCCATCATTGATGCCACCCCTGACTATCGGTCAGTTGACTTAAACCGCTATTTATAAATTATTTATGCCGATGCAGACAACGGAAATAACTGCACCGCGAAAGGAGTTACTATGTTACCAATTTCTGTTTGTATTATTACCAAAAATGAAGCTGACAAGATGGAAAAATTTCTGTCCAAAATTCGTGCCTATGACTGGGAGATTGTGGTTGTCGATACAGGCTCCACTGATGGTACACGGGAAATCGCCGAAAAATACGCCGACATTCTTGCAGACTTTGAATGGATTCAGGATTTTTCCGCCGCAAGGAATTACTCTATCTCGCTTGCATCCAATGAATTTATTTTAGTTCTTGACTGCGACGAATTTCTGGTTGATGCCGATATTGAACAAATGCTGCAGTTAATGCAGGAAAATCCCGAAAAGATGGGATGCCTTGCCCGAATCAACCACTACGAAGCCAATCAGATGGATACTTTATATGTTGACTATGTAGAAAGGCTTTTCTCCAAAAAGCTTTTCCATTATGAGGGACCTATCCATGAACAGTTAGTGCCTTTTGACGGCATTTCTTATCTCTATTACCAGTTTCCACTTTCTGTGGATCACTACGGTTATCTGTTGTCCGATGAAGAAATGGATGCAAAGGTCAAGAGAAATTTGGACATTCTGACGGCTGATTTAGAAAAAAATCCTGACAAGCAATATGTTTATTTTCAAATCGGCCAGTGCCACAACACAAGAAAAGACTATGGTAAAGCTTATGAAGCCTATCATAAATCCATCCAGTATCCACTGGACCCTACCTGCGAATATCACCATATGCTGATCATTGCCTATGGATATTCTATGCTTTATACCAACCGTTTCAAAGAAGCCATGAAATTACTTGATTACTCACAGGACTTTGGCTTTGTTGCTGATTTTCACTGCCTGATGGGGGATATTTATCTGAGAAACAATTACCCTTTAAAAGCTTTGATGGAGTATATCCAAGCTTCTACATGTGAAAAGCAGTTTTTAATTGGTGCTAACTCTAACATTCCTGCATATAATATCGGATTTGTCAATGAATTGTTGGGAGATAAGAAAACAGCTTTAATGCACTATAAACGATGCCGGGATTTCCCTATGGCAGACAAAAAAATAAAGGAGCTGAGCCGGGTGCTGGGGGATTCTTAATTCCCCTCCGGTAAAGGAAATATATGCCCCTTTTAGCAAATAATAAATGATAAGCCAGACCATTTATATATTTATAGATGTCTGGCTTATTGTAAGCAACGGATAGCCTGCTTCACAAACTATCCTTACGAACAAACGCTGCCACGCTTCGCGAGACAGCTTATTGTAACAAACGCTGCCACGCTCTGCGAGCCAGCTTATTGTAAAAAAAGGGATTGACCGTACGATCAACCCCTTTGATAGTTTGCTTATATACCCAATCTTGATTAACCAAGTAAGGATAATACGCCCTGGTTGGACTGGTTAGCCTGTGCCAACATAGCCTGACCTGCCTGTGCAAGGATATTGTTGTTGGAGTAAGCAACCATTTCTGTAGCCATATCTGTATCACGGATAGCTGCTTCAGATGATGTGGTGTTCTCAACTACGTTATCCAAGTTAGCAATTGTGTGCTCCAGACGGTTCTGGATAGCACCAAGGTCTGAACGCTGTGAAGATACAGCCTGTAAACAGGTCTTAACAAATGCGTTCAAGCTTGCGAAATCCTTGCTTGAAGGGATACCAGTACCAGAAGTAAGTGTATTGTGGAATTTAGCAATAACTGCTGTAGCAATTGCACTTGTCATCTTCTGAGTGCTGGATGTCATCTTAGCTGCGCCTGTTCCTGCGGTCCATGTTGTGTAAGAAACATTAGCATTGCCAGCTACTGCTGCAAGGCCTGACAGTGACATTGACTTAATGGAAATATCAATATGCTGTCCAGCTTCTGCACCAACCTGCAGACCTTTTCCTGTAAAGGAACCATCTAACAGAGACTGCTCATTGAATGTAGTTGTGCTCTGTACACGGTCAATTTCACTCATCAACTGGTTAATTTCAGCTTTGATGTAGTTACGGTCAACAGATGTAAGTGTACCAGTTTCACCTTTAACTGCTAACTGGTTCAAACGCTGTAACATATCATGAACTTCGTTCAAAGCACCTTCTGCTGTCTGCACACAAGAGATACCGTCCTGAGCGTTAGAAGAAGCCTGTGTAAGACCTTTAATCTGACGTCTCATTTTTTCTGAAATGGAAAGTCCTGCTGCATCATCTGCTGCACGGTTAATCTTGTAACCGGATGATAACTTCTCTGTTGATTTAGCCTGTGTTGATGTGTTAACTGCTAACATTCTGTTAGAGTTCATGGCTGTAAGATTGTGTTTAACTATCATTGACATAACATATTCCTCCTTGAATTTAACGTCGCTTCCCTGCGTACGTTTGTTAATTTAACTTACAGTTACCTTTATGAATTCGTACGCATCCACAAGCGATAACTGTAAGCTTTTTGCAAGCAATTATTTGTTTTGCTTTACTTGTATATTATATCGGTGGTTTTCCTTAATACTTTATAGTCAAAATTGATTTTTTGATTATTTTTAAAAATTATTTTCTTTTGTACTGTCCTTTTCTGCACTTAATACATGCGCATAATTTCTTTCTGCCTGCACCGGTGTAAGATGATAATTTCAGCCTTTGACACTTTCATTGCAGGAGAACCGAAATGAGATGCCTGTTGGCTAGATTTAAAGGTGATATATCTATAATAAGTGGTATATATAATAAAATAATTCCGATATTTTGTCAATTCTATTTATTGATTTTAATGCCGGAAACTTTTATACTATAATCAGGCAGTCAAAAACGCTGTAATTATAATTGTAATCCATTATATATGAAGATACAGGAAAAAGCATTATATAATAATAAGAGAAAGGATTATGGGTCTGCGTATGGCAATAGGCCATAACAGAACGGGTAAGGTTATCATGAAAATACTTTTCCATCAATATGGAAGCATATGCGAGCCTGATATTATTTCTGTCTTTGAATCTTCCGGTCTCCAGGTGGTCCGGGAGGACACGGAAGTGGCGCAAAAGTCTATTCCTGCGCAGCAGAGGATTCGTTTACTTAGCGATTATCTGTTTGGGGACAATTTTTCCTTTGTATTCAGTATTAATTTTTTTCCTTATATTTCTGATATATGTGAGCGGTTTCAGATTCCCTATGTGTGTCTCAGCGTGGATTGCCCTGTACTGGAGTTATTTTCCGAATCAGTTAAAAATAAATGGAACCGTATTTTCCTTTTTGATTATACCCAATATCTGCGGATTGCCCCTGCCAATCCCGACTGCGTTTTTTATCTGCCCCTTGCCACCAATGTGGGGCGCTGGGATAGTGTAATTTCTTCCATGACACCCGATGAGAATAGGAAATATACTTCTGATATTTCCTTTGTTGGTTCCCTCTATACTGAAAAATCGCCTCTTTCCTCCCAGATGCTTCCTCCCAGACTGGCAGGTTATGTAGACGGAGCGGTGGAAGCACAGCTACAGGTATATGGTTATAACTTTCTGGAGGAAATTATAACACCGGAGCTGACGAAGCAGTTTAAAAAAATTTTCCCTGATTACCGGAATCTCACCAGTATTTATGCCGGAACGGATGCCTATACTGCCGCCAATTATTATCTGGCAATGCGCGCTGCTGAACTGGAACGTATACGTACTTTGCAGGCCCTTTCCCATAATTTTTATGTGGATGTATATACAAGAAGTTCCTGCAGGGATCTAACCTCCGTCCCCAATCTACGCTTTAAGGGCGGTGTATCCACGCTTACAGAAATGCCTAAGGTATTCCATTGCAGCAAAATCAATTTAAACATTACCATAAAATCTATCCAAAGCGGTCTTTCCCTCCGGGTATGGGACGTGTTAGGATGTGGCGGATTTCTGCTAAGCAATTACCAGACTGAAATTCCCGAATATTTTGAAATTGATAAGGACTTGGTATGTTATGAAAGTATAGGGGATCTGAAGGAAAAGACGGCCTATTATCTGGCCCACGATGATATACGGATGGAGATTGCCCATAACGGATACGAAAAGGTCAAGGCACAGCATACATGGGCACACAGAATCTCTGCTATGATGCAGACAGTATTGGCCACGTTATCTTAAAGCCAAATCTCCTGTCTCACTGATAGGGTAAAAGCTGCTATATGCTTCCACGATCCGGCCTATGGGAAAAAAGGGGCACACTATGATTTCATCTGTGTGCAGCCGCCCCTTAAAATAACTATTTCTTTTTATCCATAAATTGTGGGATTACGACATTACCCTTGCTCATACTTTTGTAATAACCATATGCCGCCTTGGAATTCAGCTTATTGAATTTCACTGAACTTTTTTCCTTTGCAAATGCTGCTTCCACGAGCTGCTTATTTCTTGCTTCCTGAGCCTGCACTGCAACACTCTTGTCAGTTACTTCCTTCACAAGTTTTTGAAGTCCGGCAATCTGGTCTTTATATTTGTCCCGATTGTCCTGCAACTGTTCTCGAATTCTCTGATATAAGGCATCAAATCCATCGTCCAAAGCTGTCAGTTCTTCAATCAGTTCTCCCTTTCTGTCAATGGCTTCATCGAATTCGTCATAAGGAAAGCTGTCGCTTTTAAGCATCTTGGCCTGCTTATTGTTTTCATCTTCAATCTTGTCAAGAACAATTGACTTTTTCTGCAGGCTGTCCGCCAGAATGTCAAGATAATTTTCTATCATACGGTTCCTCTTTCCCTGTTATTAATCCGCATAACTTCCTTCCATGTATCACGGACATTGTTCAGATGATCTCTGACTTCCATCATGACTGCTTTGTCCTTTTTGATATTCGCGTCCACGAGACGTTCCAGCAAATAATTATAAATTCTGTCAAAATCCTTGGCTACCGGATATTTCATATCCAGCGTAACCTGGAGATGTTCTACGATCTTCTGGGCCTTGATGATATTTATATGCGCTTTCTGGATTTCCTTTCCTTCAATCGCTGTAATAGCGATATTACAGAATTTAATCGCACCTTCATACAGCATCAATGTAAGTTCTGCCGGCGAAGCGGTCAATACCTTGCTGTTTTTATACTGGGCAAACGCATTGGGTAATGCCATTTTGTCATCCTCCTAATAAACTGGTGACAGCACTCTGGTTAGACTGCATCTTTGCAAGCGCTGTTTCCATTGCACTGAATTTCTTATACCATTTATCTTCCAGTGCTGTAATCTTGTCTTCCTGCTTTTTGATTTTTTCACTGTATGCATCATATTCTTCCTTCATACGTACATCTTCATACACTGTGAAGGAACTGCTGTAGTCGGTCTTGGTCATAAGGGTGTTAACCTTTCCCCACAGACTCTTACTCAGTCCGGTAAAGAATGCAACAACAGAATCAGGGTCATTTGCGATAGCTGCTCTCAGCTTATCTTCGTTGTTCTTTGTAAACTCGTCATCTTCATCGCCATTGATATGGTAAGCATTTTTCTCATTATCAGCAGCATTCCAGTATCCAAGCGTTTCAATACCGAAATCGCTAAGATGCATTGTCTTTCCATTTACCTCGATACCGCCCATCATGATTTCTTTCAAGGCGCTGGAAACGGTGCTAAGGGTGCTATCCCTGCGCAGAACAGAATCTTTGATCTTCTGCTCCCATTTTTCAATTTCTTTTTCGGACATTGCATCTTTTTCTTCATCGGTCAGGGGCTCATAGTCCTTGGCAGAATCTGCATTATAGAGCTTATCCATTTCATTGATCAGAGTGCTGTACTCCTTGATGAAGTTCTTGATCATGTCGTAGATGCCGTCTGTATCTTCCGATGTTGTGATGGTTACAGCTTCATCGGTTTCCTCCAGAGCGGTAATCGTCAAACCGTTGATTTGGAATACATTGTTGCTGGATGTAAATTCGGCGCCGTTCAATTCGATAACCGCATCCTCGCCTTTGGTCATGTGGCCCAGATTAGCTGTTTTTCCAGCCGCTGAGTTATTATACTGCTCCTGCAGTTTCAGAGCATGCGCTTTGTCGGCCTCGACCTTCTCTTCTACTTTAGCTGCTACGTCAGCTGTTAAACTTCCATCAGGATTCAGGCAGTCCTCAAATTGTTTCTTTGTATCTTCCTGATTTTGTTTCCTTTCTTTGAGAGTCTCATACTCTTCTGCCTTGCCAAGTTTCTTATCCAGTTCTTCCAACTCAGTTTTTTCGGCTTCTGTCAGATCAGCTTCATCTTTTTTCTTCAGCTCGGCAATACGCTCTTTGATCTTTTCTGATGAATTATCCGGATCATCTAAATCAAGTCCATCGACAAGTGCCTCGTCTTTCAACTTCTGTATATCATTTTCTGTTGACTGGATTAAGTTTGCTGCAATATTAATTTCATCTTTGTATGCATTAGCCATTGCAGTCTTGGCATCTGCAAGAGTCTGGGCATAGTTGGCATCTGAATATTTCTCAACATAAGCATCTAAATATTGCTTGTCGTCAAGAGTATTGAATCCCAATTTAGATTTCGTATCTAAATCTACATTCCCATTTTTGTCGTAAAATTCAAGTTCAAAATCTCCTGCTGCTCCGCTCTGGCCCCCACTGATATAAAATCTCTGGCTGTCCACGTCAAAGTTGGCATTCAATCCGGCATTTCTGAATTCATTAACCAGATTGTCAATGGTCATATCGCCATTGATATTTATTTCCTTATTTCCCCCAGAAGTCTTAACCGTTATCTTAGAATCACCCTCAATGCCGAGTTCCTTCAACTGGGTATTGGCATGGTTATTCCCGGAAAGCTTCGCACTTGTCATATACGCTGTAGTGGCAACCTTCTTTACCTTGAGTTTCTGTGAACCATTGATTGCATTGGCTCCGGTAATTACGCTGACTGCGCTAGTGTTGGAAACCTTCGTGGTCTTCTTCCTGTAATCGGATTCATAACGCATATTGGATAATGTACCGTCATAGAACTTCTTGATTTTGGTATTCAGGTCTTTCCATGCATCCTGCTTCCACTCATGTTTGGTCTGCTTCTTTTTAAGGGTATCAACCTTGGTCTTCTGGGCTTTCACAAGTTCAGCAATGATTGACTCAGTGTCCAGACCGGAATTCATACCGGTTATTCTGATTGGCATTGTGTTACCTCCTATCTTCTCTCATCCACCAAAAGCCCTGCCAGCTCCCATGCTTTTGCTATCATATCTAAGGTTTTCTCAGGGGGAATCTCTTTGATTACCTCTTTGCTCTCCTTGTCTACGATTTTAATCGTAACACGATTAGTAGCATCATGGATACCAAAGACTGCTTCCGAATGGGAAAGGTTCTTATTCAACTGTTCAACGGCCTTCTTGATCTGCTCTGTAGAAGCCTGCTGCTGGTCTTTCGGCGTATTCCCGCCCTCTGAACTGCTCTGGCCGCCGCCCTGTTCCTCTCTCTTTTCCGGTGCAGCTACTTTCACTGTGGTGGAATCATATATGTTATTCTGCTCCTGTGCAGCAACATCCATGTCCTCTGCCACTTTTTGTACAGGCTTTGCCTGCTGTGTTGTCTGTGCCTGATATGTCATGGCACTGCTTAATGGTTCTATTGCCATTGTAATCACCTCCGTGTGATATAAAAATTTAAAACTGTAGAGTTTTCCTATCTTCTTAAGTATATATCGGAATATATGACGAAAAATTTATAGTCTTTTCCGAAAAAATTCCCCTCTATACAGCAATGTAACTTAATCAAAAAGCTGCAGCCATGCCTCATAAGACAGCCTATTGTAATTCTAATGCTGCTCCCCCGCATAGAGTGCTTATTGCAAAGCAATGGATACCCCCTTCGCGGACTATCCTTACGTTAAACAAACGCTGCCATGCTTTGCATGACAGCGTTTGTAAGAAAAACACATTTTATCTTATTTATCTCCCAGCAGTGTTTTAAGAGCCTGTAATCCGTCCATGTTGACTGATTCGCTGTTTGCCTCCTGAATCTGGGCATATACCTCTTTCCGGTATATAGGTACTTCCTTCGGTGCGCTGATGCCAAGCTTTACCTGCTCTCCCTTAATCTCCAGCACAGTAATCTCAATATTGTTGTTAACGATGAGGGCTTCATTCTTTTTTCTGGATAAAGCTAACATTTATTCACCTGCTTTCTTTGCATTCAAAATATCATAAATAGGGAATTTGACTGCATAATCCTCTCCCTCAACGATGATCTGGCATGCCTTTCTTTCTGCTGCATTGATGACAATAGGGCCTCTTAAGTTGACACTCATTTTCTTCAAATCCGAAGGAACGGTAACTGTTACCATTACCAGCAGCTCATCGGGCTGCAATTCCCCAAGGGGCTTTAGCAATTCATCATCCACCTCCGGGTTATAGTCCGGCCTGACAATCAACGGGTCCATGACCGGCATCGCAAAAGCCGGCTCCTGTATGGACTGCATCCAGTGAATAGAACCGATTCCCCTGTCCTCGTCATGTATCAGCGTGAACTCCGTTAAATCCGGGAATCCGATAATCCCAAGCGGAAAATGAATGATTTTCTCATCTGCTATATCTATTTCTCCAAATACTTTTGTATTGATTTTCATAACCGCTCCTATCCGCGTGTTTTGACACCCGCTGTTAAATATAGTTCATAAGCGACGTCTGCATAATCTTTCCAGTCGCCATAAGGGCTGCATTGTAAGTAAGCTCTGTACTTGAAAGCTGGATAACCACTTCCGCAATATCCACATCTTCATTCTCAGACTGCAAAGTTTTAAAGGTGGTCCGCTGATCCATAAGCCGGTTGCTGATCAAGTCAAGACGCTGGCTTCTGGTACCGTTGTCCGTGACAGCCACATTGGTGTCATCCAGATACTCCTGCGCTTTTGCAATCATTCTTCCAAACATATTGTGTACATTCTCGCGCTCGTGGCTGTATGCCTTTTCCGCAGCTTCATACTGCTTCTTGACCAAAGCATAATTGGGATCGCTTTCCTCCATGGTTTTGAACTTCTTTTCCATATCCGTAAAAGTCTTGTCAATGGCTGACAATCTTTCAATGGCATTCTCCAAATCCTCCACATCCCTGTCCAGATCGTGGGAAAATACTTCGTCTGCCGTAGTGTTCACCTGTACTTTCTGGTTGTATCCCACATCGTATTCGATGGCCTGTTTCTTACCGCCTGCTGTGGTAAGATATTCTTTATTATAATTGACCTTTACAGGTACCGGAGGGTTGACAGAATCATCCATCAGTACGTTACCGCTCTCGTCCAGCGTCGTCCCTTCACAAGCAAAATAATGTTCAGGACGAATGTCGCCGTCAGCCCATGTATTCTTATCGTAGGTAACGCGGATCTCCGCACTGGTTCCGCCTGCTCCCGGTGCTTTTGTGGCATTCTCAACTTTTGAGTAAGCCGTATCGCTGAATAGGATTTCTCCTGTTTCCGGTACAAACAGTATCAGATCCTGATTATTTTCATTAGCAGTCAGCATCTGCTGATAAGGATCAGGATCATCTCCTACAGACGCATTAGTAGCAGTAAAAGTTGTACCTGGATTGCCGGTAGCCGGATCTATCATTTCTACCTTTACGCCACCTGTAGGGCCTGCCGGATCCAAATCATCATAAGATACGCGCAATCTGTGGATATCACCATTTTTGATATCCTGCTCTGCAATATTGGCATAGTTAGGATCCGTAAAGTTATTTATATTCAAGCCGTCCAGATCGCCCACATCGGTATAATTAACGGTATCGAAATCTGCAATGGTGTTCTGCTCATGAATGGTATAATTAGGATAACCGCCGTTCGTCCTTTTCTGATCCCGCTCCACCTGCTCTGTAAATGACATGGTAGTATCGGTCCTGAACCCTGTAAATACATATCTGCCCGCATAGTCCACATTTCCTGTGGAATAAAACTCGTTTTTAAGGGATTTGATCTGGTCTAAAAGAATCTTCAAATCCTCACATTTCCTGTCCTTGTTGGCAGCGTCATTGGCTCTCCTGCTTATATCCGTAAGTACCTGTGTTGCCGTATCAAGCGCTTTGCCGGTAACATCCAGCCAGCTATCGGCATTCTTTGCATTCTTTTCATAATACTGGGTCAGCTCCGAAACGCTGGACCTAAGGCGCAGGGCACGGATGGCAATAATCGGATCGTCAGAAGGCCGTGTGATCTTCTTCTGGGTAGACATCATCGTGCTGAGTTTATCCTGCAATATTTTATTATTATTGATATTATACAGAGAATTATTCTGCATAATCTTATTGGTCATTCTCATGCTAATTGTTCTCCTTCCTGCCTATAAGCAGCCGCCATTAAACACCTGTCCGCAGAATCAACTGGTCGTAAACTTCTGTCAGTGTCTGTATCATCTTGGATGCCAGTGTATAAGAATTCTGGAATTTAACCAGGCTTACCGCTTCCTCATCCTCATCCACGCCGGAAATGGAATTCCTCTGGTTGTCAATGGTATTCCGCAGGCTTCCAAAAGTTCCCTGAAAAATATTTGCATCGCTGGCATTTAAGGATACATCCCCTAAAATCGCTTCCAGGAGCTGTCCGGCGGTTCCGTTACGGAAACTGAATTCTTCCCTGCTGGTAAGCATGTTGATCATTTCCTGAATCTTTCCACACTCTTCCACGCCTACTTCGCTGTCGGTCCTGGTTCCCAGAAGACTGGGATCTTTAATCAGTTCACTGTTGATGCAGAAGTTTCCTGCGGTCAGCAGATAGTAGCTGGATTTGTCGGAACCTGCTCCTCCTGCTATATTTAAGTCTGCTTCTGTAAACTGGCTTTCCTTATTTCCCGTAACTCCTGTAAATAAGATACAGCCTTTATTTCCGTTGGCGTCAACACCGCTTGTAAAGATATCGTTTACAGTCTTGGCGAACCCGCGTATCCAGGAATTCATCTGCTGCATATAGTAGGGAATCCCCTGATATTTGATCTGGGTTTCGGTCTTGGCATCCTTACCCACACACCCTGCATCAACCTGGGGCACATTGGATGCGCTCATGGTAAAGGTATAAGTATCTGTCCCGTCAAACTCCCAACTGTCATACCGGTACATAACGTTGCCTATATTGATAAGCCCGCCGTTGTCGGAAAGGGTACAATCCTGCATGCTTTTCAGGAATTCATCTGTCACTTTGATTTCAACCTGATTGCCTGTAACGCTCTTGATTTCACCGTTAAAATTAGCGCCGTTGTTTCCGTCACGTAACTGCACCAGGCCTTTTAGTTTTCCGCCCATGGCTGCGTTGGTAAGGCTGAAACTGTTTCCGTCACTCCATTTCACATCGTAAAGGCCGTCGGCATCTGTCTGGTTTACTTTTTCATTCTTGTCCCGGGCCACACACTCTAAAGTCTTGTAGCTGGTTCCGTCCACCAGGGTCTGCCCGCCTGCAATTCTCACAATATATCTGTGGGCATTGCTCTCCACATTGGGGTCATTTTTGTCGGTGAGCGGAAATTCCATGGTTTCCACATCCACCACTTCCGACAATTCGTCTATCAGCAGATCCCTCTGGTCACGAAGTTCATTGGCCCTCATATTTTTACCGGAAAGTTCCACTACATTAATCTGGTTATTGAGAACGGCAATCTGCTGCGCAAGAGAATTAATATGATCAACGCTCTGCTTGATCTCCAGATTAATGTCTTTTTGAAGTTCCTGGAGATTTCCGTACATATTGTTAAAGTAATCTGTCAGTGCTTTCGCCGCACCGATAAATTCTGTCTTGGAATCGTTGCTGCTGGAATTCGTGGTAACCCCCTGGAGGGTAGCGCTCAATTTATTGAAAATCGTCCTGAATCCGCTGGTACCGTCATCATTAAAATAATCTTCCAGTGTCCTCATGTAATACTGTTTGGCGGTATACTCGCCATATTTACAGTTGTTGCTCCAGTATTTATAGTCGTAAAAACTGTCTCTGACACGGTCAATGGAAACCGCATCCACACCTGCGCCTGCACATCCGTAAGTAGCGAAGGTTCTGATTGCCTTATTCGCCTGCAAAGTCACCTGCTGGCGGCTGTATCCTACTGTCTGGGCATTTGCTATATTATTAGCCGTGGTGTTCAGTGCCGCGTTTGCAGCCCGAAGCCCCGATCCTGCTATATATAATCCAAAAAATTGTGATGGCATTTACTTCACTCCTTCCTACCTTCCAAGCGCGCTTAATACATGTTCAAGCATTTCATTAATTACGTTAACGTAACGGCTGGAAGCATTATATGCATTCTGGAACATGATCATATTACTAAGTTCTTCGTCAGAAGAAACGCCATGCACCTGTTCCCTTGCGGCTGCCGTATTGTCAACTGCCACTTCCTGGTTGCTGCATATGCCGCGAAGGACGTACCCGAAATTGGCAGTCAGCGATACCAGATTGTTATAGTAATTGATAAAATCGCAGGCTGTATTTACATGCGGATTTACCTTGTACTTTTCTTCCTTAAAAATAGCTTTCAGGGCATCGGCTGTTGTCTGGTCAACCTGCCCGTCGTCCTTTTTAAAACCAAGCAGGGAAGGTGACTGTTTCAATTCCCCGTCGATGATCAGATTCTCTATCGTGAAATCATCCGGGTTCATACTGTCGATCTGGGTTCTGAAAATTGCAATTGCCTCCCATGTAGGCTTCCCATTATTATCCAGAACCGGATTTCCATTGGCATCCACGATCCACTTCTTCATGTAGTCAGTTCCCGGCTGCTCCGCTTCGGCCCTGTCTGCCGCTTCCTTAAATACTTCGTTGATTCTTAAAGTGATGGAGTGCACCAGCATGTCAAATTCTGCCTGGACATTCATGACAACGGACTGGGAAACATATTTATCATAATACTCTACACTGCCCGGATTCTCGCTGCCTGTAATATTTCCATCCATTCCCAAATCCTTAAAGGTGGCTCTCTTATTGCCCCGTGCAAACATCATGGATTTTAAGGAACCAATATCTGTGTCCCGGTCAGTGGCAATCACCTGCCCCAGATCGAATACTGCGGCGGTACTCAAGTCCAGTGTCTCCACACCGTTCACCATGTTCTTCTTAGCCAGTTGTTTCCAGTAAGGGGTATAGAAACCTGTTTCCGTGTCCTCGTGCAGGAGAATTTCGTTAGCGGAATCCATCTTTACGAAGTCCACGCCTTCCAGTTTGATAAGCACGTTACCGAAAGAGTCTGTCCTGCACTCGATATTTCCCATTGCGGAAAGTTCGTCCAGCAGAAGGTTTCTCTCGTCCTTTAAGTCGTTTGCCCACTCTACATTACCGGATTCTATTCCCATGATCTCCTGATTCAGCTCTGCAATACGCTTTGCATAGGCATTCATGGTTTCAACCTGCTGGGCAATTTTATAATTTAAATTATTCTGATATTCGCAAAGACCTGAATAGACCGCCTGCCCGCGGGATAAAAATTCATTACACCGCTGCATGAATACGCCCTGGTCTACCGGATTGGAAGGGTCCTCCGCTAAATCCTGAACCGCTCTCCAGAGGTTGTCAATGGAAGCGGCAAAGGCATCCCCGTCCAGCTCTTTAAAAAGGGCTTCCACCTCTTCAACGGCGCCGGACGCAATTTCATAGTATGCACTCCTGCCCAGCTCCCGTCTGTAATTTTTGTCAAGGAAAGCGTCTCTGATTTGCTTTACACGGGTGTATTCAACACCCAGACCGATTTGTTTCGGAGAAATGGCTGCTACGCCGATTTTATTATAAAAACGGGTACCCTGCTGCACCTGCTGGCGGGGATACCCTATAGTATCGATATTAGATAAATTGTGCGCTGTTGTGTTAAGCGCATTCTGGCTGGTGCGCAGTCCGCTCACGCCAGTGTATAAACTTCCAAATAAAGACATAATATCACCTCATAACTTTCCAAGGATTACTGTTTCGCATCAAAGCCGCTACCATCCACTCCCATCTGGGTTCCTGTGTTGCATGCGCCTTTGTTGTAGTTGGCTGTTTCAGGCGCCGATTTCATTGCCTGAAGCAGGTTCATGTCGAACTCTACCAGTTCAAGAGCGTTCTGGATCAAAAGCCTGTTCTGTCCATTTACCCTCTGCACGTCATGAACCGCTGCGCTTAATCTGTCGTGTACTATAGCCAGCTTCTGCTGCTCTTCAGGTCTTGATTTGAGCATCTCAACCAGATCAATGAGCATCAGCGAGTTAACATCCTTGTTAATTACGTTAGCGATATCAATAAATACTTCCTGTCTCTTTTGTTCCAGACGGTTAATCTTACCGACAACGATTTGTTCTTCATCCGTGATTTTGGCTAATTCTTCAAGTTC
>OFHA01001395.1_pt1 | contig 16730 bp, 17 predicted proteins | sample 1521891 | NCBI WGS metagenome assembly OFHA01 (sample SAMEA3504089, study PRJEB24116) | mouse gut metagenome | biome: mouse gut; feature: mouse-associated habitat; material: faeces | place: Denmark | collected 2011
ACAGGGAACGGCAAAATTTTTTACACTTCTTTTACTTCTTTATCTCACATGAGCATATTTCAAGGAGGGCTATCATTTATATAAACGGATGGCAGAGGAAAAAGAGAGGTACACACTCTTTTTACATGATCCAAGGGTGGAACCGGATAACAACCTGGCAGAAAGATGTGCAAGAAAATTCAAACGGAAAGCGGCCCAGGTGATGTGCTTTCGCAGCCAGAATGGAGTAGACTGGTTCTGCGACGGCTTGAGTATCATCCAGTCCATCAAAGCTGCAGGTAAAAATATATACGAATCGGTCAAAGAGAGATTTAATGCCGGTCTGGAGGTGTGATGTTAAAAATATACAGGCACCTCTATTAACCATGCAAAAACCCCGCTATCAATAACTGCGGGGTTTTCTTTATCGGCTAGGCCGTGAATTGTAACTTTTGTAGACGATTACCCGAAGCTAAGTCCCACCAATCTATCTTTTACACCAATATCATTATTTTTCATTGTTTTAGCCATTGCCGATGTCTGCTTATAAATTCCAAATATTATTACCTATAGTTCCCGGGAGAAATTCCAACTACATTAATTCATCCCGAGGTAATAATGTTGGAAACTTTATGCCCAACAGTTTGTAAATATCATTGACTTCTTTGACTGGCTCCTGTGGAATGATATTTTGTTCGTATACCTTGCACTTTTGGTTCCTCAATTTCATGAATACGCCTTCAGGATTTATCCTGTCCCCTTTTTTACGCCGGGACAGGATATCCCTCTGCAGCTTTTGGAAAATTGCTGTAGCCATGAAAGTCAGCATCAGGTGTCCCCGGAACGTGTCCTCATGCTGGATACGCAATGGTAGCAGGTCCGCATTGTTCTTGCCAATGTCAAAGACCTGCTCAACCTGCTGCCTTGTGTAATACAGCGGGAGGATATCCTTTGTCTCCATGTCATCCGAGGAAAGGAGCATAAAAGTCCCCAGTTTTGCCATACGTGCATCCGTCTCATCTGCGGAAAGCTAAGGGCTGACCACCTGTGCTATCCCCTGCTGGATTACCCTGTCCATCACTGTCGGTATCCCAAGTTTTCTTTTGCTTCCATTTGGCTTTGGTATCTCTACCCGCCTTACTGGTTGAGGATGGTATTCCCTCTTCCTGATCTGCTCCCTGATACTGTCCCAGTTCTCTCGGATATATCCGTCGAGTTCTTCAATCTCCATGCCGTCAACGCCTCCTGCTCCTTTATTGGTGCAGACCTTCTTGTATGCTTCGTTCATGTTTCTGTTGTCCAGTATCTTTTCTAACAGTTCCGACATGCTTTGTGTGCTTCGCTCCTTTCCGCTCCCTGTGATAAGTCCTATGTTTTCGCGTTTACAGCTCATATACGTTTCGTCTACATCCGCTGTTAGATATCCACAGGTACATACATTCGTCTGCACGGTTACATTGTTCTGCCCTTCGGCAACTTTTTTTTAATTGATAAGATTGCCTACTATGGCTTCTGCTGACTTCTCACGGTAAATCGTTTTCAACCGCAGGCGGGATACTTCAACCAATACCTGTGTCCGTGAGACCTCACGGGATAAGTCCGTGTTCTTTCCTCGTCTACCCTCCTGATTTACGCGCATGGGTTACGGCTACCTTTAGGGCTTCGTTGCCATTTGCCAACTTACCCGCCATACACGCCTTATTATCAGGTTTCTGTCCGTAGGGCTACGATTTCGCTATCCCTTCTTCTCGCCTACACCTCACGATACAAACCTTGGGAGTTGCTATAAAGTTCGTCTGTAGCTACGCCTATGTGGACTTTCACCACAGAACACGGGCATGCCCGTCATACAAATTAACCCCGGTGAATTTCTTCACCGGGGTCTGGAAGCAGGGCTACAAGGATTCGAACCTTGAGATGACGGAGTCAGAGTCCGTTGCCTTACCGTTTGGCGATAGCCCTATGTGTCTTGCCTCATTACTTAAACTACTATACACCAAACAGCTGAAAAATGCAAGACCTTTTTTTAAAAAATTTCATTTTTTTTGCATCCATAACCGTTCGCAAAGAGCACCGTACGGTTGCTGCATTCCCCCTTGCCAGCCAACGGCAAGAGGGATATGCAAAATATAATGTATAACGCCAGTTTACCCTGAATCTTTTAAATTTCAAACGCCAGCTCCCCATAGGAAGGCACCGGCCAGATCTCTTTGTCCACCATCATCTCCAGGGCGTCAATGGGCGTCCGCAGCTCCTCCATGGCCTTCATAACTACATCTTTATAGAAGAACGCCTGCTCCCGGGCATTTTTTATGGCAACGGCCTGGGCGGCGGCCTCCTTCAGTCCCTCCAGGGCCCGCCTGGCCGCGCTGAGATTACCATTGACTTCCCGCAGCAGATCTGCCTGGGCTTCCGGCTCCAGTCCCGCCTCCCGCACAGCCACCGCCGCCTGGGCCACAAGCCTGCTGTACTTTACTACTGCGGGGATGTACCTCTTCCCCGCCATGTCGATCATGGTCAGCGCCTCAATGTTGATGGTCTTTGCATAAATCTCATAGATGATCTCCTCCCGGGATTCCAGCTCCACCCTGGTGAAAATGCCGAACTTTTCAAAGAGCTTTACAGCCTTCTCCGTGGTCAGCGTCCCGGCCGCCTCCACCGTGGACCTGAAATTGGGCAGTCCCCGCCTGGCGGCCTCTTCCACCCATTCCTTAGAATATCCATCCCCGTTGAATATAATTCTCTGGTGAGCGGTCATGTATTCCTTGATCATGTCATGGACGGCAATCTCCAGATTCCCCGCTTCCCTGGCCTTTTCCAGTACATCCGCCGCCTCACAGAAGGCCTCCGCCACAATGGCGTTCAGCGTGGTGTTAGGGCTGGCAACAGAGTCCGAACTCCCCACCATACGAAATTCAAATTTATTGCCCGTAAAGGCAAAAGGGGAGGTTCTGTTGCGGTCCGTGGCATCCTTCTGAAAATCCGGCAGGGTGGAGACCCCCGTCTCCAGTTTTCCGCCCTCAATGCACCGGGCGGCTTCCCCGGTCTCCACCAGCTGCTTTACCACATCCTCCAGCTGTTCCCCCAGAAAAACAGACATAATGGAAGGAGGCGCCTCATGGCCCCCCAGCCTGTGGTCGTTCCCCACATCGGAAGCGCTCTGCCGCAGCAGATCTGCATGAATGTCCACGGCCTTAATAATACAGGCCAGCACCAGAAGGAACTGAATGTTCTCATTGGGCGTCTCCCCGGGATCCAGCAGGTTCACTCCGTCGTCCGTACACAGGGACCAGTTGTTATGCTTGCCGGAACCGTTGACACCCGCAAAAGGTTTTTCATGGAGCAGGCAGGTCAAACCATGCCGCCCCGCCACTTTTTTCATGGTCTCCATGACAATCTGATTATGATCCACAGCGATATTGGCCGTCTCGTACACAGGCGCCAGTTCATGCTGCGCAGGGGCCGCCTCATTGTGCTGCGTCCTGGCCGTGACCCCCAGCTTCCACAGTGCTACATTGAGATCTTTCATATATGCCCCCACCCGCTCACGGATGGTGCCGAAATAGTGATCCTCCAGTTCCTGCCCCTTGGGAGCAGGTGCCCCGAACAGAGTACGCCCCGCAAAGACCAGGTCCTCCCGCCGGAGGTATTTTTCCCGGTCCACCAGAAAGTATTCCTGTTCCGCTCCCACATTGGCCACCACCTTTGTGGCGCGGTCATTGCCGAAAAGGCGCACAATCCGCAGGGCCTGCTGGCTCACCGCCTCCATAGAGCGCAGCAGAGGCGTCTTTTTGTCCAGAGCCTCCCCGGTGTAAGAGCAAAACGCCGTGGGGATACAGAGAATGACCCCTGTGGCATCTTCCTTTAAAAAAGCAGGGGAAGTCACATCCCAGGCAGTGTATCCTCTGGCCTCAAAGGTGGCCCGGAGCCCTCCGGAGGGAAAAGAGGAGGCATCCGGCTCGCCTTTGATCAGTTCCTTGCCGGAAAATTCCATGATCATCTTGCCGTCCGTGTCAGGATGGGTTACAAATGCGTCGTGTTTCTCTGCGGTAATCCCCGTAAGTGGCTGGAACCAGTGGGTGTAATGGGTGGCGCCGTTCTCCACAGCCCAGTCTTTCATGGCCTTGGCCACCACATCCGCGCTTGCAGGCGACAGCTCGCCGCCCCAGTCCATCAGCTGCCTTACCTCTCGGTACACACTTTTGGGAAGCCTCTCCTTCATCTTCCCAAAAGTGAATACCTTGCTGGCAAAGATTTCCTCCACATTCAGTACCTCACTCATCTCTTTCTCCTCTCCTCAATCAGGAAACCTGCAGGCCCGGCGGCCCGCTTCGCCATTTTTTCGTCTGCTGCCCCGCGCCAATTCAGGATCCTCACAGGTCTATCCCTGCTGAAGCCCCTGCTCCACCCGCTCTGTCCGAAGCAGGTCGTGCTGTCCGGCCTCACCGGAAAGCAGCGCCCAGAACACCTGCTTCCCATGAGGACAGCTCTCCATGGGAACTCCTTCCTGGCTGTACAAGGCCTCCACCCGGGCAGACAGATTTCTTCCGTCCGGCTTCATAATTTCAATCATATCTCCCTGGGAAAATTTGTTCCGCTGCGTAATCCGCACCAGGGAAAAACCAGCCGCAGGTTTTCCTCCCTCTGTCCAGGACAACAGACCAGCCGCAGGTTCCTCTTTCCCCATCCAAGGAAGCCTGCCTGCCTGAGTCTCCTCTTCTGACCAGACTTCCTCCACAGCCCCCAGGTAGACATACTCATTCACATAGGTGCTGCTGTCATAAATCTGGCTCTCCTCCCCGGGCTTTCCGAAATAAAACCCTGTGGAAAACTGCCGGTGGGTGCATTTGGCGGCCTCCGCCCTGTACCAGTCCAGTCCGGACCGGTAAGTTTCCGGTGAGTCAAAATAGTCGTCTATAGCCCTGCGATAAGCCCTGGCCACCGTCGCCACATAAAGGGCCGTCTTCATGCGTCCCTCCACCTTCAGGCTGTCTATACCCGCTTCCACCAGTTCCGGGATATACTCCACCATACACAGATCTCTGGAATTAAAAAGGAAAGTTCCCCTTTCGTTCTCATATACAGGGAGATATTCCCCCGGCCTGGTTTCCTCCGCCACCGAATACTTCCAACGGCAGGGATGAGTACAGGCTCCCTGATTGGCATCTCTGCCTGTGAAATAGCTGCTGAGAAGACAGCGCCCGGAATAGGAAATACACATGGCCCCATGGACAAAGCACTCAATCTCCATGTCCTCCGGGAGCTGTTTCCGTATGTCCCGAATTTCCTCCAGGGACAGCTCCCTGGCCGCCACCACCCGTTTCGCCCCAAGCTGACGCCAGAACCGGAAGGATTCACAGTTTGTGCTGTTGGCCTGGGTGGAAATATGAATCTCCCCTTCAGGCCACACCCTTCTGGCCAGGGCAAACATGCCGGGATCAGAAATGATCAGTCCGTCGCAGGGCTCCGGTTTCATATCTCTCAGCTCCTGAAAATACCTCTCCGCCCCTGCCAGATCGCTGTTATGGGCAAAGATATTGGCCGTGACATATACTTTCACCCCTCTGTTATGGGCAAAAACTATGCCTTCGGCCATCTCTTCCGGGGAAAAATTTTTAGCCTTTGCCCTCAGTCCAAAGGCCTCCCCTCCAATATACACGGCGTCCGCGCCAAAGACCACCGCCGTCCGCAGCACTTCCAGGCTTGCGGCAGGCATCAAAAGTTCCGGCTTTCTCCTTCTCCCTGTACCTTCTCCCATGTTATCCCCCAGGCTCCTAATTCCTATCTACACTCCACATCCTGCTTCATTTCCACATTCCCGCTTTATTCCTGCCCTAACTTTGCCCTGACTGCTTTTTTACACTCAAAGCCACCCCGTCCCCTGTGGGCAGCACCACAGTCTCCAGAGAGGGGTCATGTTTCAGCGCATAGAGATATTCCCGCATCCTGGCGTGAATGGTACGGTCCCGCCTGGTCAGGGCAAAGCGGGACTGGATAATATCCCCCTCCTGGAGCACATTATCCGACACAAGCAGGCCGCCGGGAGGCAGCAGCCGCATCACATGAGGAAGAAAGTGAATATACTGGCCCTTGGCGGCATCCATGAACACCATATCATAGAAACCCTCCATGCCCTCCAGGATCTGCGCCGCATCCCCCTCCAAAAGAGTAATGCGGTCCTCCCTTCCGGCCCTGCGGAAATTCTCCCTGGCCGCTCCGGCACGCCTTTCATCCTTCTCTATGGTGGTAATGCGGCAGTCCGCCCGGCCGTACTCGCTCATCAGCAGGGCGGAAAACCCCACCGCCGTCCCCACCTCCAGAATAGTCCCCGGTCCCTCCAGGGCAAGCAGAAATTTCAACAGACTCTGCACGGGCCTGCGCACCACGGGAACCCCCTCCTCCAGGGCCTCTTTCTCAAGTTCCTCCAGAAAAGGAGTGTTTCCCCTGTCCAGGGAAGCGATAAAAACCGCCATTCGTTCCCCTATGATCATTCGTCTTCCTCGTCTTCCTCTTCGTCCCCGGCCCCCTGGGCCATCACCGCCATCATCTCCTCGGCGGTCATATTGGTGTTCAGCTCGAAGGTGCCAGGTCTCACATCCTTCAAATACTCGGAGAGATAATACTGCAGCGCAAAAAGCTTGGAATCTCTCACCAGCCCCCTGCTCTCCAGAAGCTCTCCGATTTTCCACGGAGACATGTCCTCAGTGATGGACACAGTCACCACCCTGCCGTCCCCTACCGAAATAGCAGGTTCCGTAAAAATGCGGTAGCCATAGTCATAGCAGATCTCCGTTCCCCGGAAAATCATAAAAATCACCACCACCACAACCACAACTCTAAGGATCGCGCCCATTACGGCGAACATAATATTTACTGCTTTCATACCAACCCCCGTCTGCCCGCCTCAGCGGGCCTTCCTGCTGCTGCCAAAAAGAACAGGGTTACACTTCCATGATGATAGGAAGAATCATCGGACGCCTCTTGGTCTTTTTCCACACGTAATCGCCTAAAATATCTTTTGTGGTATTCTTTAGCTTGCCCCAGTCGGTGATTCCCTTGTCCAGGCATCTCTGCAGGGCGTCTTCCACCGTCTGCCTGGCCCCCTCAATCAACTCGTCGGACTCTTTCACATACACAAATCCCCGGGATACAATGTCGGGGCCTGCCACCATCTGCCCGCTGGCCCTGTCCAGACTCATAACCACAATCATAATACCGTCCTCCGCCAGATGCTGTCTGTCCCGGAGCACTACATTTCCCACGTCCCCCACGCCCAGGCCGTCCACCAGGATCGCCCCCACGGGCACCCTTCCTGTCACCTTGGCGCCGCTGTCGCTGAGTTCCAGCACATCCCCTGAAGACAGGATAAAAATATTGTCCTTGTCAATCCCCAGGCTCTGGGCCACTTTGGCCTGGGCCTTCAGGTGCTTGATCTCTCCATGCACAGGAACTGCATACCTGGGACGGATCAGGGAATAGATCAGCTTAATCTCCTCCTGGCAGGCATGTCCGGACACATGGGCATCCTGGAAAATCACGTCCGCTCCCTTCCGGATCAGCTCATTGATCACCTTTGTGACAGATTTCTCGTTGCCCGGTATGGGATTGGAAGAAAATATCACCGTATCCCTGGGGCCGATGCTGATCTTGCGGTGCATACCGCTGGCCATGCGGCTCAGGGCGGCCATGCTCTCCCCCTGGCTTCCCGTGGTGATAATCACCTGCTTCTCATCCGGATAGTTCTTCAGCTGCTCCACTTCAATAAGAGTGTTATCCGGAATGTTGATACATCCCAGGTTCCTGGCCGTGTCTATAATGCTTACCATGCTGTGGCCGTCCACACACACCTTACGGCCAAATTTATACGCCGTGTTGATGATCTGCTGTACCCGGTCCACATTGGACGCAAAGGTGGCCACAAAAATCCTTGTGTTTTTGTGCTCCTCAAAAAGCCCGTCAAAAGTAGTCCCCACCGTCCGCTCTGAGGGCGTAAAACCAGGCCGCTCCGCGTTGGTGGAATCGCACATAAGCGCAAGCACACCCTTCTTTCCCAGCTCCGCAAAACGCTGCAGGTCAATGGCATCTCCGAATACAGGTGTATAGTCAACCTTAAAGTCCCCTGTGTGGACCACTGTTCCCGCAGGAGAATAGATGGCCAGGGCCGCCGCGTCAACAATGCTGTGGTTTGTCTTGATAAACTCCACTCGAAACTGCCCCATGTTGATGGACTGGCCGAACTTCACCACCTTCCTCTTGGTCTTCAGAAGGCTGTGCTCCTTCAGTTTGTTCTCGATAATGCCCATGGTAAGCCTTGTGGCATAGATGGGCACATTGATGTCCCGCAGCACATAGGGAAGGGCGCCGATATGGTCCTCATGCCCATGGGTAATCACAAATCCCTTTACCTTGTCAATGTTGTCCTTCAGATAAGTCACATCGGGAATCACCAGGTCGATTCCCAGCATGTCATCCGCCGGAAAGGAAAGACCGCAGTCCACAACCACGATACTGTCCTCATACTCAAAGGCAGTAATGTTCATGCCAATCTGCTCCAGTCCCCCCAGGGGAATAATCTTCAATCCGGAGCCGCTGTTATTCTCTTTTCTCTTCAATCAAATACCCTCCACATTCTGCACAATAGCCGTAGAGTTTCACCTCATGATCCACCACACAAAACCCGGTCCTGTCCGCAATCCTGGCCTCCAGTTCCTCCAGAAGATCATCCTGGAACGGGAAAACCCTGCCGCATTTCAGACAGATCAGGTGGTGGTGCCGGTGTCCCGGCCTGCGTTCCAGGGCACTTCCCATCTCATAACGCGCAAAACCATCGCCGAAACTGATCCGATCCACCAGGTGCAGCTCACTCAGCAGCTGTACTGTTCTATAAATGGTGGCATGTCCTATTTCAGGACAGTCCACTTTTACCAGTTCATATATCTCATCCGCCGTCAGATGTTCTCCAGGGCAGGACGCCACGGCTTCCAGCACCTTCAGCCTCTGCCTTGTCACCCTGAGACCCCTGTCCTTTAAAAGCTGTTCAAACTCTCCCCTGCCGGCAGTCATTTCCTAACTCCGCTCAAGTTCCACATCCTCCAGCATGTTCTCAAATACTTCCGCCACGGCGGCAAGCTCCCCATCCTCCGAAACGATGGTGTAAACTCCCTCCTCCTGGCTGTCCTCCGAAATATCTTTCAGGATCAGAGCTTCCCCGTCCCCTTCCTCCTGATCTGTTACCAGAATATAATCCACTCCGCCGATTCTGGTCTTCTCCAGTACATAAAAATCAACCGATTCTTCCCCTTCGGGATTAAATGTCACTTTTTCCAATCTCGCCATCCTCACACATGCATTCACTTCTGCTGTCTGCCTCTGCTGCTTCCATGTGGCGTCTGTCCAGATAGCCCTGCAGTATCAGGGCCGCTGCTATCCTGTCCACATATTCCTTCCGTTTTTCCCTGCGGATGCCCGCCTCCTTCATGGCGTTCTGCGCTGCCACTGTGGTGAGCCTCTCGTCCCAGAGCACCACCGGCAGACCTGTCCGGCGCATAAGCTTCTCCCTGAATTCCTGGGTCAGCTCCACTCTCACGCCCTCTGTGCCGTTCATATTCTTGGGCATGCCAAGGACGATCTCCTCCACCTGGTACTCCACTATCAGCTCTTCGATCCGGGCCAGGGTCTGGCGGAGTTTATTCTCCTCCTTGCGGCGAATAATCTCCAGTCCCTGGGCTGTCAAAAGCAGGCTGTCGCTCACAGCCACTCCCACCGTCTTGGAACCAAAGTCCAGCCCCATGATCCTCATATTAAATCCTCCTGATTCCAGTTCCGTTTCTTGATTCCAGTTCCGTTTCTGCACTCCCGCGCCCTTGCCGGGAAGGAAAACCCATCCCCTAAAACCATGCTGATGGGTTTTCCTTCCGGGCGCTTCCGTTCCGAAACTGTTTTCTTTGATTCCAGTTCCGTTTCTTTGATTCCAGTTCCGTTTCTGCACTCCCGCGCCCCACCCCATTTTAGTCTTCCGGCTGTCTGGGGGTTTTTCTGCCGGAAGCGCCTCCCTGGAGTCTGGTACGGATGTATTCCACCAGAAGCTCCTCCACCAGCTCGTCCCGCTCCACTCTCATAATCATGCTGCGCGCGTTTTTGTGGCTGGTGATATAAGTGGGATCCCCGCTCATAATGTACCCTACGATCTGATTTACCGGATTGTAGCCCTTTTCGGTCAATGCCGCATATACGGCGGACAGAACCGCCCTGGCCTCGTTCTCAGGCTCCGAATCCACCTTGAAGTATTGTGTATTTCCCAAATCCCGCATACTATACCCTTTCCGCGCTCTTTTCGTTTCTTCCATCTAATATAGCTCAAGTGTGATAAAAATACAAGCTATCTAAGTATCTCATCGGTCAGAAATTTTGAAACCGGCACTCTGACCAGTATATTTGCACCCAGTCTGCCCTCCCAGGACGCCTCCTCCACAGCCACTTTAACATAGTCCTTTGTGTGTCCCACCCAGAAGGCATGTCCTTCCAGCTCTCTTCTCTCTTCCAGGAGCACTTCTGCCTCCTGTCCTATGTAATGCCGCCGGAACTCCCTGGACTGTTCCGCCTCAAGGGCAAGCAGTTCCCCGCTGCGCCGGGCCTTCACCTGTTCCGGAACCTGGCCGGGCATGTCCGCCGCTCTGGTTCCCTGGCGTCTGGAATATTTAAAGATGTGCATCTCATAGAATGACACCTTCTCCAAAAACTCCCTGGTCTGACAGAATTCCTCCTGGGTCTCCCCCGGAAATCCCACAATCACATCCGTGGTGATGGCTGGACGGTCAAAATATTCCCGCAGAATTTCCACACTGGTAAAGTATTCCCCGGAGGTGTAATGTCTATTCATCCTTTTTAAGGTGGCGTCGCAGCCACTCTGGAGGGACAGGTGAAAATGAGGGCACAGCCCAGGCAGGGCCGCAAGCCTCCTGGCCGTCTCCGGCCGGATGATACGGGGCTCCAGGGAACCCAGACGAATCCGCTCCACCCCCTTCATTTCATGGATGCGCTCTATCAGGTCCAGAAGCCTGTCCCCATCAGCCTTTCCTCCCTCCAGGTCCAGCCCATAGGAACTGATGTGAATGCCAGTAAGCACCACCTCCCGGCAGCCCGCCTGGACCACAGCCTGAATCTCCCGGAGAATATCCTCCTGGCTGCGGCTGTGGATTCTCCCCCTCACATAGGGGATAATGCAGTAGGAGCAAAACTGATTGCAGCCCTCCTGTATCTTAATGTAAGTCCTGGTATGCTCCTGGGACCGTTTCAGGTATGGGGTGTGTTCTTCCCCACAGCACACTTCCTCCCGGCCTGCCAGATAGCCTTCCACCATCTCCACTATATCCTTCTTCCGATCATTCCCCACGGCAAGGTCAATGCTGTCGTCCTTCCCGCCGCCGGCCTGGACATAGCACCCCACAGCCACCACAACCGCCTGAGGGTTAAGCCGCCTGGCCCGGTGCAGCAGCTGCCTGCTCTTCCGGTCCGCAATTCCCGTAACCGTACATGTATTTACAATATAAATATCTGCCGTCTTATCAAAAGGCACAATCTCGTATCCCTTTTCCTGGAACATCTGCCGCATCAGTTCCGTTTCATAGGAATTAACCTTGCAGCCGAGATTATACAATGCCACATTTTTCACGCACATTCCTCACTTTTTTTGTGCTGTTTTCGCCTTGACTTTTACCCCCTAAACCTTTAAGATGAAGCCTGAAGCAACAGCTAGGAAAAAGGAGGCTTATCATGAAGACTGTTTCAATTTTTTTAAATACCATCGACAAAGTGAAATCCTTTGTAAATGACATCAGCAAATTTAACTATGATTTTGACCTGGTTTCCGGACGGTATGTGGTGGATGCAAAATCCATTATGGGAATTTTCAGCCTGGACCTGTCCAAACCCATTGAGCTGAACATCCACACAGAGGACGGGGTGGAAGAGGTACTTGAATTCCTGAAACCCTACATTGTACAGTAAGCAGGAATTGTCACTTACAGGCACTACCCAACCTGGGCCCCGTTGTGCAGCCGGCTGGCTGCCCCGGGGTTTTTTCTATATCCAAGTATTCCCTGCTCAAGTGTATCCGAACCTTCCATGTCCAAATTTTTTGCCTATCTTTTTTCGCCTGACCTTTTTGTCTGGCTTTTCTTTGGCCAAACCGTCCCCTGCCGTCCACCTGTCACTCTGCCACAATCAGCTCTTTCGTCTCCAGCGCCGTCCGCACCAGAGCCTCCATCTCCTCCCCCAGCCCCTGTTCATGGCGGCGGATGATCTTCAGATTGGGCTTGGTCACAGGATGCTTTGCCACAAAAATGGTACAGCAGTCCTCAAAGGGCAGGATGGATGTCTCAAAGGTGCCAATCTTATTGGCCACCTCCACAATCTCCTGTTTGTCAAATCCGATCAGCGGACGGTACACCGGCATCCCGCAGACCTCGTCGGTGGCCGCCAGGGAGCTTAGGGTCTGGGAAGCCACCTGCCCGATGCTTTCCCCTGTTACCAGGCCCAAACAGCCGGTCTGGGCCGCAATCTCCTCCGCTATCCGCATCATATACCGCCGCATGATGATGGTCAGTTCCTCATGGGGGCAGTGCTCGTGGATATAGAGCTGAATATCCGTAAAATTGATCACATGGAGCCAGATGGGCCCTGCATAGTCTGACACAATCCTTGCCAGATCCACCACCTTCTGTTTTGCCCGCTCACTGGTGTAGGGCGGGGCATGGAAATAGACCGCGTCCAGCTTCACTCCCCGTTTGGCCACATAGTAGCCTGCCACGGGAGAGTCAATGCCCCCGGACAGAAGCAGCATCGCCTTGCCGCCCGTGCCCACAGGCATGCCTCCCGGCCCCGGTATGGTCTCGGAATAGATATAAATTTTCTCCCTGATCTCCACATTCAGCAGAATCTGAGGATCATGCACATCCACGGACAGCTCCGGGAAAGCCTTTAAAAGCGCCTCACCCAGATCCGCGCTGATCTCCATGGACTCTTTGGGGTAATTCTTCCTGGCCCGCCTGGATCGCACCTTAAATGTCCTGTTTCTGTCCGGGTATACATCCGCAACATACTGGATCACCTTCTGGCAAAGCTTCTCAAATCCCTCGTCCTCCGCATAGACCACAGGGCATATGCCGGAGATGCCGAAAACTTTTCCGAGCCTTTCCACAGTCTCCTCATAGTCAAATTCCCCCTGAGCTTCCACGTGGATTCGCCCCTGGGACTTGTGGATCAGAAACTCCCCCTCGCATTTCTTCAGGGCTGTCTTTATCTGGTGTACCAGGGCATCCTCAAACAGGTAACGATTCTTTCCCTTGACCCCAATCTCAGCGTATTTTATCAAAAAAGCAGTAAACATATTTTATCCTTTCCCATGGACGGCCCCCACGCCGGCCTTTCGCCCGGTCACTGCAGGCCCCCCAATCTCTCCGTCCTCTCAGCCCCTCCGGGTATATCTTCGCAGTATAGGAATTTTACCATATAAAGCCCGCAATGTATAGTCTATTTCTTGCACGGTGGTCTCTACCGAAAAGCTGAACCGTATGGTGGACTCCAAAAGGGACTTCTCCACACCAATGGCCTTGAGGGTGGCTGAAGGCTGAGGCTTGCGGGCCGCACAGGCACTTCCTGCGGAGACATAGATACCGTCCTCCTCTAGGGCATGGAGCAGAACCTCGCTTCGCACACCGCTTATGGAGACAGAGACAATATGGGGCGCCGTGCCGGCCCCGTCGGGCTGTCCAGAGAGCAGGCCGTTGATCCTTACGCCCTCCATTCTCCTAAGCCCTTCCATAAAATATGCCTTCAGGCTGTACAGCCTGCTTATATCCTCGTCGTAATGTTCGTACAGCATCTGCGCCGCCAGGGCAAAACCTGCAGCCCCGGGCACATTGTCCGTGCCGGAGCGGAGATTCTTCTGCTGCCCGCCGCCGTGGACGATGGGCTTGATGCGGACGCCCTCCCCCAGGTACAGCAGTCCCACCCCCTTAGGGCCGTGGATCTTGTGCCCGCTGGCGGAAAGCATGTCAATTTTCATCTTCCTGGGGTGAATTCTGGCCTTTCCAAATCCCTGCACCGCGTCCACATGGAAAAGGGTCTGGGGGTTCAGGCGCTTGATCATCTCTCCCGCCTCCGCCACAGGCTCCAAAGCCCCTATCTCATTGTTGGTATGCATCATGGACACCAGAATGGTCTCCGGTGTCATGGCCTGCCGCAGATCATCCAGTGAAACCTGTCCTCTTCCGTCCACCGGCAGATACGTGACCGTGTAGCCCACTGTCTCCAGGTGACGCATGGTATTCATCACGGCGGGATGCTCAATCTGAGTGGTAATCAGATGTTTCCCCCGCCTGTAATGTGCCAGGGCACATCCCATAATGGCCATATTGTCCGACTCCGTGCCTCCGGAGGTAAAGTAAATCTCCTTCTCGTCCACCTTCAGAATCTTTGCCAGTGTCTCCCTGGCCCGGCGCAGGTACTGCTCCGCCTGCACTCCCTTCAGATGGAGGCTGGAGGGATTACCGTAATCTTCACACATAATCTTAGTCATCAACTCCGCCACCTGCGGAAATACCCTGGTTGTGGCGGAATTGTCCAAATACACTTCCATAGCGCTTCTCCTCTATTCAGGATCTGGGTGCGGCTTCGCACCCGGACTGCCCTCCAAGTTATAATATCATATGCAGTTCCCTAATTTTCCGTGAGATAAAGGATCCAGGAGAGCACCGCCAGTCCCGCCGTCTCCGTGCGCAGGATACGTCTTCCCAGGGTAACAGGCTCCACCCCCCGCTCCAGGGCCAGGGCGATCTCCGATTCCGCAAAGCCTCCCTCCGGGCCGATGAACACCGCCGCCTGCCCTCCGGGTCTGATCTTCTCCAGCAGCGCCCTGGTCTTTGCCATGTCCTCCGCCAGTTCATAGGGGATCAGCTTTACGTCCATCCCCGCCGCTTCCTCCAGAGCCTCTCTGAAACCTGCCACCTGCCCCACCTGGGGCACCAGGGCCCTGCGGCTCTGCTGGGCCGCCGCCCGGGCAATGCCCTGCCACCGCTGCACCTTTGACGCCGCCTTCTTCCCGTCCAGCTTCACCACGCACCGGGCGGAAGCCACCGGAATCACCCGGTACACCCCAAGCTCCACCGCCTTCTGGATCACATACTCCATCTTGTCCCCCTTGGGCAGCGCCTGGAACAGATGAATCCTGCAGGGGAGCTCCACATTCTCTTCCTTCACAAAGCGCAGCTCGCAGACCACGCCCTCCGGCCCGTACTCCAGAATGCCGCAGCGGAATTCCCTGCCGTCCAGGCCGTTCCTGACACTGATCTCCTCCCCGGCTTTCATGCGCAGCACATTTTTGATATGGGCTCCATCCTCCCCCTGAATAAGGATGCGCCTTCCCCCTTCGTCAATTCTGTCCGGTTCCACAAAAAACTGATGCATATTACATGCCCTTCCTGGCTGTGATACAGCGCCACTCCCCCTGCCTTGACACCTCCAGCACTTCAAGCCCTGCAGCCTCCAGGGCCTGCCGCACCACATTTTCTTTGTCGTCAATGATCCCGGAAGTGATGTAGACGCCACCGGGGCGCAGCATTTCCACCGCCACCGGGGTCAGAGGCACCAGCACATCCGCCAGAATATTCGCCGCCACAATGTCACAGCGGCCCCGGCCTGCTTTCTCCTGCAGCTCCCGGTCTGTGATCAGATTTCCCAGGTACAGGGTAAACTGCCCGGGCAAAATGCCGTTGGCCTGACAGTTTTCCAGAACTGCCTCCTGGGCGCAGGGGTCCAGATCCGTTCCCTTCGCTTCTTTCGCCCCCAGCTTTAAGCTGATAACGGACAGAATACCGCTGCCCGTTCCTACGTCCAGAAGCATCGTTTCCTCTGTGAGATGCTTACGGATCTGACGAATACAAAGCTGGGTGGTCTCATGCATTCCCGTGCCAAAGGCCGTCCCCGGATCAATCTGTATCAGCAGCTTGTCCGCATCCTCCGGCTTTGTCTCCTCCCATGAGGGCTTGATGAGAATGTCGTCCACATAGAACTGATGGAAATATTCCTTCCAGTTGTTAATCCAGTCCTTGTCCTCCGTCTCGGAGGCCGTAATGGTGCCTTCGCCGATGGAAAGCCCCCAGGTCTGTATTTCCTCCAGTCCTGCCCTTACTCTGGCCAGTATTGCCTCCTGATCCGCCTCCGGCTCCAGATAAAAGCTGATATAGGCCGTACCGTCATCCTCCGGCATATCCGGCAGAATATCCACAAACATCTGCTCCTTATCCCGCTGGGAAAGAGGTACTTTGTCCTCTATCTCAATCCCCTCAATTCCGGCTTCCATCATCATATTGCTGATGATGTCTTCCGCTTTTGCAGTTGTCTTTAGCGTATATTTATTCCATTTCAATGTCTCTTACCTCAATCTTAATCGGAATATGCCCGGAAACCATTACTGTTCACTCCGTAACCAGCAGCCGGAAGCCTTCCGTGCCCGGGCCGAATGTTTTGCATCTTTCTTACCATATCATAAATTGTAAAAATCAACAAGCATTTCCTGCGCTTTGCATTTCCGCCGCAATTTCGTGCTTTTACATGGCTAAGCCGTCCTGCAAGGAGCGGATGGCTTCGGGAATCCGCTCTGTCATATCCCGAGGCAGCATCCCAAACTCCCCAAGGGCCTTCCTGCACAGATCGCCCGCATATCCATGAAGCCACACAGCCAACGCCGCCGC
>OFHA01001399.1_pt1 | contig 16647 bp, 17 predicted proteins | sample 1521891 | NCBI WGS metagenome assembly OFHA01 (sample SAMEA3504089, study PRJEB24116) | mouse gut metagenome | biome: mouse gut; feature: mouse-associated habitat; material: faeces | place: Denmark | collected 2011
CGTCGGCTATTCGCTCGGCGGTAATATGCTGGCCTGTTTGCTGGCAAAAGAAGGCAATGATCTCCCGATTGATGCGGCAGTGATTGTCTCTGCGCCGTTTATGCTGGAGGCCTGTAGTTACCATATGGAAAAGGGCTTTTCCCGCATTTATCAGCGTTACTTGCTGAACCTGTTAAAAGCCAATGCCGCGCGCAAGCTGGCAGCCTACCCCGGAACACTGCCGATTAATCTCACGCAGTTAAAATCGGTACGTCGCATCCGTGAATTTGACGATCTCATCACCGCCAGAATTCACGGCTACGCTGACGCTATCGACTATTATCGTCAGTGTAGCGCCATGCCGATGCTCAATCGGATAGCCAAACCGACACTGATTATTCACGCCAAAGACGATCCGTTTATGGATCATCAGGTGATCCCGAAACCGGAAAGTCTCCCCCCGCAGGTGGAGTATCAGCTGACTGAACATGGCGGTCATGTTGGCTTTATTGGCGGTACATTACTTCATCCGCAAATGTGGCTGGAGTCACGCATTCCTGACTGGTTAACAACGTATCTGGAGGCGAAATCATGTTGATTCCGTGGCAAGACCTCTCCCCCGAAACGCTGGAAAATTTAATTGAAAGCTTTGTGTTACGTGAAGGCACCGATTATGGTGAACATGAGCGTACACTTGAACAGAAAGTCGCCGACGTCAAACGCCAGCTACAGTGCGGAGAAGCGGTGCTGGTATGGTCGGAGCTGCACGAAACGGTCAATATCATGCCGCGCAGTCAGTTTCGCGAATAACCTGCAACCGTCGGCGGACGAGATAATAATGATAGCTAAGTCATGGAGTTACTATGTCTGCCAAACATCCGGTCATTGCGGTAACAGGATCCAGCGGTGCGGGGACCACCACCACCAGCCTCGCGTTTCGTAAAATATTCGCACAGTTAAATCTGCATGCAGCCGAGGTGGAAGGCGACAGTTTTCACCGTTATACCCGCCCGGAAATGGACATGGCGATCCGCAAAGCGCGCGACGCCGGGCGGCATATCAGCTACTTCGGCCCCGAAGCGAACGACTTCGGCCTTCTGGAACAAACCTTCATTGAATACGGTCAGAGCGGCAAAGGGAAATCTCGCAAATATCTGCATACCTACGATGAAGCCGTACCGTGGAATCAGGTACCGGGGACATTCACCCCCTGGCAATCTTTACCGGAACCCACTGATGTACTGTTTTATGAAGGTTTACACGGCGGCGTAGTCACGCCACAGCATAACGTTGCGCAGCATGTGGACTTACTGGTCGGCGTGGTGCCTATCGTTAACCTTGAGTGGATTCAAAAACTGATCCGTGACACCAGCGAGCGCGGGCACTCACGAGAAGCAGTGATGGACTCGGTAGTGCGTTCAATGGAAGACTATATCAACTACATCACACCGCAGTTTTCCCGCACCCATCTTAACTTCCAGCGCGTTCCCACCGTCGACACCTCAAACCCGTTCGCGGCAAAAGGTATCCCGTCGCTGGATGAAAGCTTTGTGGTGATCCATTTTCGTAATCTGGAAGGGATCGATTTCCCCTGGCTGCTGGCGATGTTGCAAGGCTCATTCATTTCCCACATCAATACGTTAGTGGTGCCTGGCGGCAAAATGGGTCTGGCAATGGAATTAATTATGCTGCCGCTGGTGCAACGATTGATGGAAGGAAAGAAAATCGAGTAACGCTGCTATTACGCCGGATAAAATACTATCCGGCTTCACAACGGGATAGTTAAATCACGCGGCAACCACTTCATACGAGTGAGTAATATTCACCGCTTTTTCCAGCATCAGCGCCACTGAACAATATTTCTCGGCAGAGAGATCAACCGCACGCGCAACCGCTGCGTCTTTCAGGTCGCGACCGGTGACGATAAAATGCAGATTAATGTGCGTAAACAGGCGTGGTGCCTCTTCGCGGCGCTCAGAGGTCAATTTTACTTCACAATCGACCACATCCTGACGCCCTTTTTGCAGGATAGAAACCACATCGATGGCACTGCAACCACCCGCCGCCATCAACACCATTTCCATCGGGCTTGGTGCTTTATCGCCTGAGTTGCCGTCCATTAAAATCTGGTGACCAGAGGCGGATTCGCCCAGAAAAGTTAACCCTTCGACCCACTTCACTCGCGCTTGCATTTTTGCTACTCCACTGCGTCAATTTTCCTGACAGAGTACGCGTACTAACCAAATCGCGCAACGGAAGGCGACCTGGGTCATGCTGAAGCGAGACACCAGGAGACACAAAGCGAAAGCTATGCTAAAACAGTCAGGATGCTACAGTAATATATTGATGTACTGCATGTATGCAAAGGACGCCACATTACCGTGCAGTACAGTTGATAGCCCCTTCCCAGGTAGCGGGAAGCATATTTCGGCAATCCAGAGACAGCGGCGTTATCTGGCTCTGGAGAAAGCTTATAACAGAGGATAACCGCGCATGGTGCTTGGCAAACCGCAAACAGACCCGACTCTCGAATGGTTCTTGTCTCATTGCCACATTCATAAGTACCCATCCAAGAGCACGCTTATTCACCAGGGTGAAAAAGCGGAAACGCTGTACTACATCGTTAAAGGCTCTGTGGCAGTGCTGATCAAAGACGAAGAGGGTAAAGAAATGATCCTCTCCTATCTGAATCAGGGTGATTTTATTGGCGAACTGGGCCTGTTTGAAGAGGGCCAGGAACGTAGCGCATGGGTACGTGCGAAAACCGCCTGTGAAGTGGCTGAAATTTCGTACAAAAAATTTCGCCAATTGATTCAGGTAAACCCGGACATTCTGATGCGTCTGTCTGCACAGATGGCGCGTCGTCTGCAAGTCACTTCAGAGAAAGTGGGCAACCTGGCGTTCCTCGACGTGACGGGCCGCATTGCACAGACTCTGCTGAATCTGGCAAAACAACCGGATGCTATGACTCACCCGGACGGTATGCAAATCAAAATTACCCGTCAGGAAATCGGTCAGATTGTCGGCTGTTCTCGTGAAACCGTGGGACGCATTCTGAAGATGCTGGAAGATCAGAACCTGATCTCCGCACACGGTAAAACCATCGTCGTTTACGGCACTCGTTAATCCCGTCAGAGTGGCGCGTTACCTGGTAGCGCGCCATTTTGTTTCCCCCGATGTGGCGCAGACTGATTTATCACCCCGATATCAACTATGCACTTCGACAAACGCTGGTGCTATGTTTGCCCGTGGTCGTTGGGTTAATGCTTGGCGAATTACGATTCGGTCTGCTCTTCTCCCTCGTTCCTGCCTGTTGCAATATTGCGGGCCTTGATACGCCTCATAAACGTTTTTTCAAACGCTTAATCATTGGTGCGTCGCTGTTTGCCACCTGTAGCTTGCTGACACAGGTGCTACTGGCAAAAGATGTTCCCCTGCCCTTTTTGCTGACCGGATTAACGCTGGTACTTGGCGTCACTGCTGAGCTGGGGCCATTGCACGCAAAATTGCTTCCCGCATCGCTGCTCGCCGCCATTTTTACCCTCAGTCTGGCGGGATACATGCCGGTCTGGGAACCGTTGCTCATCTATGCGCTGGGCACTTTGTGGTACGGATTGTTTAACTGGTTTTGGTTCTGGATCTGGCGCGAACAACCGCTACGCGAGTCACTAAGTCTGCTGTACCGTGAACTGGCAGATTACTGTGAAGCCAAATACAGCCTGCTTACCCAGCACACCGACCCTGAAAAAGCGCTGCCGCCGCTGCTGGTGCGCCAGCAAAAAGCGGTCGATTTAATTACCCAGTGCTATCAGCAAATGCATATGCTTTCCGCGCAAAATAATACCGATTACAAGCGGATGCTGCGTATTTTCCAGGAGGCGCTGGATTTGCAGGAACATATTTCGGTCAGTTTGCATCAGCCGGAAGAGGTGCAAAAGCTGGTCGAGCGTAGCCATGCGGAAGAAGTTATCCGCTGGAATGCGCAAACCGTCGCCACTCGCCTGCGCGTGCTGGCTGATGACATTCTTTACCATCGCCTGCCAACGCGTTTTACGATGGAAAAGCAAATTGGCGCACTGGAAAAAATCGCCCGCCAACACCCGGATAATCCGGTTGGGCAATTCTGCTACTGGCATTTCAGCCGCATTGCTCGTGTGCTGCGCACCCAAAAACCGCTCTATGCCCGTGACTTACTGGCCGATAAACAGCGGCGAATGCCATTACTTCCGGCGCTGAAAAGTTATCTGTCACTAAAGTCTCCAGCGCTACGCAATGCCGGACGACTCAGTGTGATGTTAAGCGTTGCCAGCCTGATGGGCACCGCGCTTCATCTGCCGAAGTCGTACTGGATCCTGATGACAGTATTGCTGGTGACGCAAAATGGCTATGGCGCAACCCGTCTGAGGATTGTAAATCGCTCCGTGGGAACCGTGGTCGGGTTAATCATTGCAGGCGTGACGCTACACTTTAAAATTCCCGAAGGTTACACCCTGACCTTGATGCTGATTACCACCCTCGCCAGCTACCTGATATTGCGCAAAAACTACGGCTGGGCGACGGTCGGTTTTACTATTACCGCAGTGTATACCCTGCAACTGTTGTGGCTGAACGGTGAGCAGTACATCCTTCCGCGTCTTATCGATACCATTATTGGTTGTTTAATTGCTTTCGGCGGTACTGTCTGGCTGTGGCCGCAGTGGCAGAGCGGGTTATTGCGTAAGAACGCCCATGACGCTTTAGAAGCCTATCAGGACGCGATTCGCTTGATTCTGAGCGAGGACCCGCAACCTACGCCACTGGCCTGGCAGCGAATGCGGGTAAATCAGGCGCATAACACTCTGTATAACTCATTGAATCAGGCGATGCAGGAACCGGCGTTTAACAGCCATTATCTGGCAGATATGAAACTGTGGGTAACGCACAGCCAGTTTATTGTTGAGCATATTAATGCCATGACCACGCTGGCGCGGGAACACCGGGCATTGCCACCGGAACTGGCACAAGAGTATTTACAGTCTTGTGAAATCGCCATTCAGCGTTGTCAGCAGCGACTGGAGTATGACGAACCGGGTAGTTCTGGCGATGCCAATATCATGGATGCGCCGGAGATGCAGCCGCACGAAGGCGCGGCAGGTACGCTGGAGCAGCATTTACAACGGGTTATTGGTCATCTGAACACCATGCACACCATTTCGTCGATGGCATGGCGGCAGCGACCGCATCACGGGATTTGGCTGAGTCGCAAGTTGCGGGATTCGAAGGCGTAATACAGGCTAAACCATCGGATGAGGTGTTCACGCCGCATCCGACATCTTTTGCCTGATGCGACGCTGACGCGTCTTATTTACGCCCCAATCACCTTCGCCACCGCGTGGGCGAAACGATGCATCCCTTCATCAATATCCGCATCTTCCACCACCAGCGACGGCGCAAAACGCATCACATCAGGCCCGGCATTCAGCACCATTACGCCTTCCTCTGCACCCGCATACAGGAAATCACGCGCCCGACCTTTGTACTGTAGTTTCAGCTCTGCGCCAATCAACAGCCCCATACCGCGAATATCGCTAAACACATCGTACTGCTGATCGATCTTCTGCAAATGGTCAACAAAACGCTGGCGTTTCGCCTGAATACCTTCCAGCACTTCAGGGGTATTGATGATATCAAACGCTGCGCCCGCTACTGCACAGGCCAGAGGATTACCGCCGTAGGTGGAACCGTGAGAACCAGGATGAAACGCGGAAGCAATCTCCGCCGTGGTCAGCATGGCGCTAACCGGGAAGCCGCCGCCTAGCGCTTTCGCAGAGGTCAGAATATCCGGCGTCACGCCGTAGTGCATATAAGCAAACAGATCGCCGGTCCGCCCCATCCCGCACTGCACTTCATCAAACACCAATAATGCCTGATGTTGATCGCACAGCTCGCGCAAGCCCTGCAAAAACTCTGGCGTCGCTGCCGTCACGCCGCCCTCGCCCTGAATCGGCTCAACCACCACCGCACAGGTATGGTCATCCATCACGGCTTTTACTGCGTGAAGATCGTTAAAAGGCACGTGGATGATGTCTGCCGGTTTTGGCCCAAAGCCGTCGGAATATTTTGGCTGCCCACCCACCGAAACGGTAAACAGCGAGCGACCATGAAAAGCGTTATGGAAGGCAATAATTTTGGTTTTGAACGGGCTATGACGCACACAGGCGTAATGGCGTGCCAGTTTAAAGGCGGTTTCGTTAGCTTCCGTGCCGGAGTTCATAAACACCACGCGTTCGGCAAACGTTGCCTCAATCAGTTTACGGCCAAGACGCAGCGCCGGCTCATTGGTGAAAACGTTACTAATATGCCACAGAGTTTCGCCCTGGGTTTTTAACGCGTTCACCAGCGCAGGATGGCAATGGCCCAACGCCGTAACTGCAATGCCACCCGCGAAATCGACATACTCCTTGCCCTGTTGATCCCAGATTCGGCTGCCCTGACCTTTTACCGGAATAAACTCTGCCGGAGCATAAATCGGCAGAATCACTTCATCGAAAGTCGCGCGTGTAATTGCTGTTTGTTCAATTGCCATCTCATGATCACCCTGTTACGCATAAATAAATATGAAATTATAATCACAAAATATGCATAAAAAATCACTGAATGGCAATCAGAAATCAGCGATGCAGAAAATTAGCCAGCAGTTGATGTCCTTGTTCGCTAAGAATACTTTCTGGATGGAATTGCACACCTTCCAGATCCCACTGGCGATGGCGAATCCCCATAATCTCGCGGGTTTCGCTCCAGGCCGTCACTTCAAAGCACTCCGGTAATGAGTCAGGTTCCACCACCAGCGAATGGTAGCGTGTCACGGTGAGTGGATTTGCCAGCCCCTTAAATACGCCCACACCATTATGTGTAATCGGCGAGGTTTTGCCGTGCATGACCTTTGCGGCGCGCACAACTTTGCCGCCAAATGCCTGCGCCATTGCCTGATGACCGAGGCAGACGCCAAGAATCGGCAAGCGTCCGGCATAGTGACGAATAACGTCAAGGGAGATCCCGGCTTCATCTGGCGTACAGGGGCCGGGTGAGATGACAATTTTTTGTGGTTTAAGGGCGTCGATATCCGCCAACGTCAACGCATCGTTGCGCTTAACCAACACATCCGCCCCCAGTTCACAAAAGTACTGGTAGAGGTTCCAGGTAAAAGAATCGTAGTTATCAATAAGCAGGATCATGGCGGCTCCGGTACGAAAGAACCGCGCTATTTTACTCAGATTCCCCGGCTTCGCTTACCACTTTGCTAAATATCATCTGCAGCGCGGTGAGATCCCCCATTGCCCCATTCTGATTTGCCTGATTCCAGGCCTCTTTTTCAATACCCTGCCAGCTCAGTTGATATCCGGCATGAATCGCCAGTTGCTCGAAGAAGATCCGCTGTGCCAAACCACTTCCCACCCGGAAGGGATGCAGCACGTTGATTTCACAATAGTAATGCGCCAGCCGCTCGACGAACTTCGCTTTCTCCAGGCCAACCAGATAACCTTCTTCCTCCAGATCCTGCATCAGGGCATTGCCCTCTTTTTCGATATAAGCAAAGTGGCAGAACGGCGTATCGCCCTGATAAATATCGACTTCGCGCAGTTGCCCCGCCCAGTCGAAAATATCCTGATACAACTGGCGATGAAGAGTACGCAAATGCGGTAAACCCCGAACCAACGGGCCAAGTTCAATGGTCGCAGCACGCAGCGCCGTCATTTCGTAAGCGGCCTGTTCCAGCCGCTGCTGCTGGCGGATGTTCAGCCGGTTACGCATGATATCAAGGCCTGGATAAAGATACGGATCGCGCCCTTCGCCGAATTTATCGCTCATAGTGCCTCCTCAGCGCTTCAAGGCGCGCTAAAGCCTCTGCGGCAGTAAGAGTGACTAAAGGCATCTCGACGCCTTCAAGACGGCGACTGGCCTGGAAATTACGATTACGCTGAAGCTCCCAGAGACGGGACTTTTGCTTATCGGTGAGTTTCTTCACTTGATGCCTCCCTGAACGTGTCCATTTGCCACAAGTATAAGCGGCAAATCCGGGTTACGCCGGGAGAGCAGAAGCGCGGGCAAGATTGCCCGCGCGAGAAATCATTACGGCAGGACTTTAGCGGAAAGGATAACTACCGGTTTTGACGGCACATTCTGGTACGGACCAACGTCATGAGTCGGCACCTGGGAAATCTTATCGGCAACGTCCATGCCTTTCACCACTTTACCAAATACCGCGTAACCGAAATCACGCTGACCGTGGTCAAGGAAGGCGTTATCGGCAACGTTGATAAAGAACTGGCTGGTGGCGCTGTCTTTGTCAGCGGTACGCGCCATCGCGATGGTGCCACGCGTGTTGCGCAGGCCGTTATCTGCTTCATTTTTGATTGGCGGGTTTGGTTTTTTCTGCTGCATCTGCTCGGTGAAACCGCCGCCCTGAATCATAAAGCCAGGAATGACGCGGTGAAAGGTCGTGTTGTTATAAAAACCACTGTTCACATAATCGACAAAGTTTTGCACAGACACTGGCGCTTTTTGTTTATCCAGCTCCAGTTCGATGTTACCAGCTGAGGTTGTCAACAATACGTGCGGGTCCCCTTTCGCTGCCATTGCTGCGGGAGAAAGAGCAGAAAGAGCGAAAACAGCAGCCATCGCCGCCAGGGTCGATTTGAACATGAGATTTCCTTAACAAACAGAGCAGAAAAAAAGCAAGTGAAGAGATTCTAAATAGCCTTCAAGAACAAGGCCATCCCTTTACCTAATTTTACGTATCTGAAATATATGTAACCTGAGGATAACTTTTATTCCGTGATCAAAATCACCTCTTAAAATGCAATTTAGCAACCGATTGCAATAAAACATTTAATCAGATCACAAAATCGCCTAAAATCGCCCGCTCGCGGCATAGCCCGCTATGCCATTTTATTTTTGAACGCAGGCCAATCATGACTAACAGCAATCGCATCAAGCTCACATGGATTAGCTTTCTTTCCTACGCACTGACCGGTGCGTTGGTTATTGTCACCGGGATGGTGATGGGAAATATCGCCGATTATTTCAATCTGCCTGTTTCCAGCATGAGTAACACCTTCACCTTCCTCAATGCCGGCATTTTAATCTCTATCTTCCTCAACGCCTGGCTGATGGAAATCGTCCCGTTGAAAACGCAGTTACGTTTTGGCTTTCTCCTGATGGTGCTGGCGGTTGCCGGTTTGATGTTCAGCCACAGCCTGGCGCTGTTCTCGGCGGCGATGTTCATTCTCGGGGTGGTCAGCGGCATCACCATGTCGATTGGTACATTCCTGGTAACACAAATGTATGAAGGACGTCAGCGCGGTTCACGCCTGTTATTTACCGACTCCTTCTTCAGCATGGCCGGGATGATTTTCCCAATGATCGCCGCGTTTCTGCTGGCACGTAGCATTGAGTGGTACTGGGTTTATGCCTGCATCGGGCTGGTATATGTCGCTATTTTTATTCTGACCTTCGGCTGTGAGTTCCCGGCGCTGGGCAAACATGCGCCAAAAACGGATGCTCCGGTAGAGAAAGAAAAGTGGGGGATCGGCGTACTGTTTCTCTCTGTTGCGGCGCTGTGCTACATCCTCGGTCAGTTAGGTTTTATCTCCTGGGTGCCAGAATATGCCAAAGGTCTGGGTATGAGCCTGAATGACGCAGGCACGCTGGTAAGTAACTTCTGGATGTCGTACATGGTCGGCATGTGGGCGTTCAGCTTTATTCTTCGCTTCTTTGATTTGCAACGTATCCTGACCGTACTGGCTGGTCTGGCTGCGATTCTGATGTACGTCTTTAACACCGGAACACCGGCACATATGGCGTGGTCAATTCTCGCCCTGGGCTTCTTCTCCAGCGCGATCTATACCACCATCATCACCCTGGGTTCACAGCAGACCAAAGTACCGTCGCCAAAACTGGTTAACTTTGTCCTGACCTGCGGGACTATCGGTACTATGTTGACCTTTGTGGTTACCGGCCCGATTGTTGAACATAGTGGTCCGCAGGCGGCGCTGCTGACGGCAAACGGTCTGTACGCTGTCGTCTTTGTGATGTGCTTCCTGTTAGGTTTCGTCAGCCGTCACCGTCAGCATAACACCCTGACCTCTCATTAATTGTTCATGCCGGGCGGCACTATCGTCGTCCGGCCTTTTCCTCTCTTACTCTGCTACGTACATCTATTTCTATAAATCCGTTCAATTTGTCTGTTTTTTGCACAAACATGAAATGTCAGACAATTCCGTGACTTAAGAAAATTTATACAAATCAGCAATATACCCCTTAAGGAGTATATAAAGGTGAATTTGATTTACATCAATAAGCGGGGTTGCTGAATCGTTAAGGTAGGCGGTAATAGAAAAGAAATCGAGGCAAAAATGAGCAAAGTCAGACTCGCAATTATCGGTAACGGTATGGTCGGCCATCGCTTTATCGAAGATCTTCTTGATAAATCTGATGCGGCCAACTTTGATATTACCGTTTTCTGTGAAGAACCGCGCATCGCTTATGACCGCGTACACCTCTCGTCTTACTTCTCTCACCACACCGCCGAAGAGCTGTCGCTGGTGCGCGAAGGCTTCTACGAGAAACACGGCATCAAAGTTCTGGTCGGCGAACGCGCTATCACCATCAACCGTCAGGAGAAGGTGATTCACTCCAGCGCCGGACGTACCGTTTTTTATGACAAGCTGATCATGGCGACCGGTTCCTACCCGTGGATCCCACCAATCAAAGGTTCTGATACTCAGGACTGCTTTGTCTATCGCACCATTGAAGACCTCAACGCCATTGAATCCTGTGCCCGTCGCAGCAAACGCGGTGCCGTTGTTGGTGGCGGCCTGTTAGGTCTGGAAGCCGCTGGCGCGCTGAAAAACTTAGGTATTGAAACCCACGTTATCGAATTTGCCCCTATGCTGATGGCGGAACAGCTTGATCAGATGGGTGGCGAGCAGCTGCGTCGCAAAATCGAAAGTATGGGCGTGCGCGTTCACACCAGCAAAAACACCCTTGAGATTGTGCAGGAAGGTGTCGAAGCGCGTAAAACCATGCGTTTTGCCGACGGCAGCGAACTGGAAGTCGACTTTATCGTCTTCTCTACCGGTATCCGTCCGCGCGATAAGCTGGCAACCCAGTGTGGTCTGGACGTTGCTCCGCGTGGGGGTATCGTCATAAATGATTCCTGCCAGACTTCCGATCCGGATATCTACGCCATCGGTGAATGCGCAAGCTGGAACAACCGTGTATTTGGTCTGGTAGCACCAGGCTACAAAATGGCGCAGGTCGCCGTTGACCATATTCTTGGTAACGAAAACGCCTTTGAAGGTGCTGACCTTAGCGCCAAGCTGAAACTACTGGGCGTGGACGTAGGCGGTATTGGTGATGCGCACGGTCGCACGCCTGGCGCACGTAGCTACGTTTACCTCGACGAAAGCAAAGAGATCTACAAACGCCTGATTGTCAGCGAAGACAACAAAACCCTGCTCGGTGCGGTACTGGTGGGCGATACCAGCGACTACGGTAACTTGCTGCAACTGGTGCTGAACGCTATTGAGCTGCCGGAAAACCCGGATTCCCTGATCCTGCCAGCGCACTCGGGTAGCGGCAAGCCGTCTATCGGTGTTGATAAACTGCCGGACAGCGCGCAAATCTGCTCCTGCTTCGACGTCACCAAAGGCGATCTGATTGCTGCTATCAACAAAGGCTGCCACACCGTTGCGGCGCTGAAAGCCGAAACCAAAGCCGGTACAGGCTGCGGTGGCTGTATCCCGCTGGTCACTCAGGTACTGAACGCGGAACTGGCGAAACAGGGCATCGAAGTTAACAACAACCTGTGCGAACACTTTGCTTATTCGCGTCAGGAACTGTTCCATTTGATCCGCGTTGAAGGCATTAAAACCTTCGAAGAACTGCTGGCGAAACACGGCAAAGGCTACGGTTGTGAAGTTTGTAAACCAACCGTCGGTTCGCTGCTGGCCTCCTGCTGGAACGAATACATTCTGAAGCCGGAACATACTCCGCTGCAGGATTCTAACGACAACTTCCTCGCTAACATCCAGAAAGATGGCACCTACTCGGTGATCCCGCGTTCTCCGGGCGGTGAAATCACCCCGGAAGGGCTGATGGCAGTAGGTCGTATCGCGCGTGAATTTAATCTCTACACCAAAATCACCGGCTCCCAGCGCCTGGCGATGTTTGGCGCACAGAAAGACGATCTGCCGGAAATCTGGCGTCAGCTGATTGAAGCCGGTTTCGAAACCGGTCATGCCTATGCGAAAGCACTGCGTATGGCGAAAACCTGCGTGGGTAGCACCTGGTGCCGCTACGGTGTTGGCGACAGCGTCGGCCTCGGCGTGGAACTGGAAAACCGCTACAAAGGCATCCGTACCCCGCACAAAATGAAGTTCGGTGTCTCCGGCTGTACCCGTGAATGTTCAGAAGCTCAGGGTAAAGACGTGGGTATTATCGCCACTGAAAAAGGCTGGAACCTGTATGTTTGCGGTAACGGCGGCATGAAACCGCGTCATGCGGATCTGCTGGCAGCGGATATCGATCGCGAAACGCTGATCAAATATCTTGACCGCTTCATGATGTTCTACATCCGTACTGCCGACAAACTGACGCGTACCGCGCCGTGGTTAGAAAACCTCGAAGGTGGCATCGATTACCTGAAAGCGGTGATCATTGACGACAAACTGGGGCTGAACGCTCATCTGGAAGAAGAGATGGCGCGCCTGCGGGAAGCGGTAGTGTGTGAGTGGACTGAAACGGTCAATACCCCGTCTGCGCAGACTCGCTTCAAACACTTCATCAACAGCGATAAGCGTGACCCGAACGTGCAGATGGTGCCAGAGCGCGAACAGCACCGTCCGGCAACGCCGTATGAACGTATCCCGGTAACTCTGGTGGAGGACAACGCATGAGCCAGTGGAAAGACATCTGCAAAATCGATGACATCCTGCCTGAAACCGGCGTCTGCGCGCTGTTAGGTGACGAACAAGTAGCAATTTTCCGCCCGTATCACAGCGATCAGGTGTTTGCGATCAGCAACATCGACCCGTTCTTCGAGTCCAGCGTGCTGTCACGCGGGTTGATTGCGGAACACCAGGGCGAGCTGTGGGTCGCCAGTCCGCTGAAAAAGCAGCGTTTTCGCTTAAGCGACGGCTTGTGCATGGAAGACGAACAGTTTTCCGTCAAGCATTACGACGCGCGAGTGAAAGACGGCGTGGTACAGCTGCGCGGTTAATATTTTAACGGGAGACGCAATGCCTCCCCTTTTTGCATGGTCCTGTAATAACCTTCGGTATATTGCAGGACATTTTTTAAACTTTTTGTTTTATTTTTTGTTTTTATTTTTTAAAGGATAATCAAATGTTTACAGACACTATTACTAAGTGTGCGGCTAACGCTGCGCGCATTGCACGCCTGTCGGCAAATAACCCGCTCGGCTTTTGGGTCAGCTCCGCGATGGCGGGCGCGTATGTGGGTCTTGGGATCATCCTGATTTTCACGCTCGGTAATTTGCTCGACCCGTCCGTACGTCCTCTGGTGATGGGCGCGACCTTTGGTATCGCCTTAACGCTGGTGATTATCGCCGGTTCTGAATTGTTCACCGGACACACCATGTTCCTCACCTTTGGGGTGAAAGCGGGCACCATCAGCCACGGGCAAATGTGGGCAATCCTGCCGCAAACCTGGCTGGGTAACCTGGTCGGTTCCGTCTTCGTTGCCATGCTTTATAGCTGGGGCGGCGGTAGCCTGCTGCCGGTAGATACCAGCATCGTTCACTCCGTTGCGCTGGCTAAAACCACTGCACCGGCAATGGTACTGTTCTTCAAAGGTGCATTGTGTAACTGGCTGGTTTGCCTGGCAATCTGGATGGCGCTGCGCACTGAAGGGGCGGCGAAATTTATCGCTATCTGGTGGTGTTTGCTGGCATTTATCGCGTCCGGCTACGAGCACTCCATCGCTAACATGACGCTGTTCGCACTCTCCTGGTTCGGCAACCACAGCGAAGCCTACACGTTGGCGGGCATTGGTCATAACCTGCTGTGGGTGACGCTGGGTAATACTTTATCGGGTGCCGTATTCATGGGATTGGGTTATTGGTATGCTACGCCGAAAGCGAATCGTCCGGTTGCGGACAAATTTAATCAAACTGAAACGGCTGCCGGTTAATTACTAAGGGGTTTTTACGTGGATCATTTGCCTATATTTTGCCAATTACGCGATCGCGACTGTCTGATTGTCGGCGGTGGTGATGTCGCGGAACGCAAAGCAAGGTTGCTGTTAGACGCAGGCGCTCGCTTAACGGTGAATGCATTAGCGTTTATTCCACAGTTCACCGCATGGGCAGATGCAGGCATGTTAACCCTCGTCGAAGGGCCATTTGATGAAAGCCTTCTCGACACCTGCTGGCTGGCGATTGCAGCGACAGATGATGACGCGCTTAACCAGCGCGTCAGCGAAGCCGCTGAAGCTCGTCGCATCTTCTGTAACGTGGTCGATGCGCCGAAAGCCGCCAGCTTTATTATGCCGTCGATTATTGACCGCTCACCGCTCATGGTAGCGGTATCCTCTGGCGGCACCTCTCCGGTTCTGGCGCGCCTGTTGCGCGAAAAACTCGAATCACTGCTGCCGTTACATCTGGGCCAGGTAGCGAAATACGCCGGGCAATTACGCGGGCGAGTAAAACAGCAGTTCGCCACGATGGGTGAGCGTCGCCGTTTCTGGGAGAAATTGTTCGTTAACGACCGCCTGGCGCAGTCGCTGGGCAACAACGATCAGAAAGCCATTACTGAAACCACCGAACAGTTAATCAATGAACCGCTCGACCATCGCGGTGAAGTGGTGCTGGTTGGTGCAGGTCCGGGCGATGCCGGGCTGCTGACACTGAAAGGTCTGCAACAAATTCAGCAGGCAGATGTGGTGGTCTACGACCGTCTGGTTTCTGACGATATTATGAATCTGGTACGCCGCGATGCTGATCGCGTTTTCGTCGGCAAACGCGCGGGATACCACTGCGTACCGCAGGAAGAGATTAACCAGATCCTGCTGCGGGAAGCGCAAAAAGGTAAACGCGTGGTGCGTCTGAAAGGCGGCGATCCGTTTATTTTCGGGCGTGGCGGAGAAGAGCTGGAAACACTGTGCAACGCGGGTATTCCATTCTCGGTGGTTCCGGGTATTACCGCAGCTTCTGGTTGCTCTGCCTATTCGGGTATTCCGCTCACGCATCGCGATTATGCCCAGAGCGTACGCTTAATTACTGGACACTTAAAAACCGGGGGCGAGCTGGACTGGGAAAACCTGGCGGCAGAAAAACAGACGCTGGTGTTTTATATGGGGCTGAATCAGGCTGCAACTATTCAGCAAAAGCTGATTGAATACGGTATGCCTGGTGAAATGCCGGTGGCAATTGTCGAAAACGGAACGGCAGTCACGCAGCGCGTGATTGACGGTACGCTCACGCAGCTGGGCGAACTGGCGCAGCAAATGAACAGTCCATCGCTAATTATTATTGGTCGGGTTGTTGGCCTGCGCGATAAATTGAACTGGTTCTCTAACCATTAATTTAACCAGGGCCAGAGAAGTCTGGCCTTTTTCGTTTACAACTCTCTTTATATATTCAGCAGATAAAAACATACCCCCTTAATAAATATTGTCTGCTAATGGGTTATATTCACCGTTACAGCGACTTACAAAATTAAATCAATCGCTCACTGACGCTAATTGAATATTCCTGTATCGTTCTTAATGAGCAGTCTGCTTATATTCATATAATCAATGAATATTAATTAATATATAATACATAGGGAATGTAAATGAACAAATTTATTAAAGTTGCACTGGTAGGCGCAGTACTGGCTACGTTAACTGCATGTACTGGTCATATTGAAAACCGTGATAAGAACTGCTCTTACGACTACCTGCTGCACCCGGCAATTTCTATTTCTAAAATCATTGGCGGTTGCGGTCCGACTGCACAGTAAGCCATTGACAGAAATCGGCTAACGCCGGTTTAATTGCCTGACGCCCTCGGAGTTATCCGAGGGCGTATTTGTTTCTGCATTCTTTTCAAAAATATCGTTTACAACGATTAAATGCTGGCAATACTTTCACGCAAGATCCGCAATATCGTCTCTTCACCGCCGCGATTTGGGTTAATGCGAATCGCGCAATGTTCTAACTGCGGATTCGCCTGGCGAAACGTTCCGGAAAGTCGATAAAAGAGCGGCGGGATTTCATATTTCGACTCTGCACCAACCGGGTAAGGCAAGGCACCGAGTTTCTGCGCCTCTTCCAGCACTTCTCGCCCCTTCCATGGCGGCATCTGAAAAATCAAAGGCGGTTTTGAATTAGCATTCGAGACCTCCACAGCCTCCGGTTCAAGAGATACTCTATTTTCCATCGTAGGATTCCTTTAACAACATTCTTACTTCATTCTATTCCTCTCTCTAAACACCGCCACAAAAAATACAGCCTGATAACAGGAGTTCTATTTCTTAATAACTTCTTTTACTAGCTGCCACGCAATGCTGCCTTCCTGGAGAAGCGGCAACGCCTGATCAAATTTTACCCATTCAGCCGAATCAACTTCTCCCGATAAGGTAAAATCTTCTTTGTCCACAACTGCCTTATACCCCAGCATAAGCA
>OFHA01001401.1_pt1 | contig 16645 bp, 12 predicted proteins | sample 1521891 | NCBI WGS metagenome assembly OFHA01 (sample SAMEA3504089, study PRJEB24116) | mouse gut metagenome | biome: mouse gut; feature: mouse-associated habitat; material: faeces | place: Denmark | collected 2011
AGCTCTGAGATGTTTTTTTAAATTCATCACGCAATGGGTTCTCTTCATTGCCTTTGGAAGGAAATGTCTGTGGGCGTATCAAAGAGAATCCCAGTTCATGCAGTAGCCGCTGGCATTGCCTTACACATAGAGAGATATCGTACTGCGAAGCAATATAGTCCGATAAGGATGGCCCATCCCAAACAGTATATCCAAAATCATTTGGGTCAGAATTTACGACGACTTTAATATTTTCTTTTTGGGATTTAGTAAGGGATTGCGGACGCCCAGGCTGTTTGCGTGGACGGAGTGCCTCAAACCCATACTCATCAACAGACCTGACCCAGTTAGAAAGAGTACGGTCGGTTTCGCCAGAGGCATCGGCAAGCGATTTAGCGTTCACACCGCGGAGCAGGAGATTAACAATAGTTACTTTTCTTATGAATTTGGCATCATCTGAAGACGAAACGATTCGATTGCCTTCTGCTATTAAAGCGTTTTTGTCCGATTTAAATTTTCTGACATTCATGCTATCACCTCAATATTATTTTACTAAGGTATAGCCGAAAAGTAAATAGAAAATATTTATGTCGTTTACTATATATCGTATATCAGTCCTCATCCCACTCGTACTTAAGGATTGCTCCGGTCAGCGCGTCTATCTCGTACTCATATTCCATATTTCCGCTGACAAACTCAATCTCGTACTTCTGCACTCCATCGTCATAATCCAGTTCTACCTTATCAAAGTATACGGAAGATGCCGACTGTCCGGCGTGATTTAATGCGATCTCCTTTGCCTGATCCGAAGTGATTGCCGAGGATGCCGCCCCTGCGCCGCTTCCTGCTGCCGCATGATCATGGTTATCGTCATAATCCCAGTCATACTTGAGGACCGCGCCTGTCACTGCGTCTATATCATACTCATATTCCGTATTTCCACTGATAAACTCGATCTCATACTTCTGCTTTCCGCCATCATGGTCCAGTTCCAGTTTGCCAAAGTATACGGCAGATGCCGACTGTCCCGCATGGTTTAAGGCGATCTCCTTTGCCTGTTCCAGTGTGATGATCCCGGAGGCTGTCTGGTCTGCTCCCGCCAAAGGCGCGCCAGATCCGCTGCCACCTGTGCTTCCGGTATTGTTCTGCCCGGTATGATTGGATGTTCCCGTATTCCCCGCAGAGGATTGTATGCCGCTCCCTGATAAGCCTGTTCCGGAAGCATCCGTTCCCGGTGCCTTAGCGCCTGCTCCGGAATCCGCCCCTGATGCGGGTTTCTGCGCTCCCGCCGGCATATCATCGTCGACCTCCTTCTTATTTTTCACAATCTCCCCTGTCCGGGCATCGATGTCATACTCATACTCAAAGCCGCCGCACTTGAACTCTATCTCATAGACCATCACGCCCTTCTCCAGGTCCATATCCATCTCGTAATAGACAATGTCCTGTGCCGATACGCCCGCATGCTGAAAAGCTGCCTCCTTCGCCTTCTCCTCCCCGATATAAGCCTTGTCGCTGGCATTGCCCAGGGAAGAGACCTTTTCCACCTCCGAACGCCCTGTGGAAATAATCAGGTTCAGTTCATTGATGGAGAGCGGCGCCAGTTCCTCAAAAGTATGTCCCGTGGTGCCCTCCAGTATTTGCTGGATAAGCTGCGCCTTCCCCTGCGTGATGCCGTACTGGTCCGCAAGCTGCTGCAAATCGCCGCTCTCCGTGATGGTCTGTCCCAGCACCGCCCCGAAAAATCCGTCGGATTCCAACAGTTCATTCACCTTTTCCGTCAGTTTTTCCTGCAGCATTTCTCCCTTAGCCGGATCGTTGTTATCCACGCTGATTAAAATGGAGTTTGCAAGTTCATTCAGATATCCCTTCCGCAGCATGGAACCGATCAGGGCATTCATTGTCACTTCAATATCGCTTCCCTTGAAATCCATGTCTCCGACCACGATCCCGCCGTCTTTATTCAAAGCCTTAACATCCAGCACCTGTTCCTTCTCATTCACCGTGATCTGAATACTCGGATTTACATCCAGTGATACGGTGGATGCTACCGCGAAGTTCAGCCGGTAGATATTCGTGATCAGTGTTCCCGCTCCCAACATCAGAACCAGTCCCGCCGCTGCCATCATATATTTTACAGTATTTTTCTTTTTCCCTGTTTCTGCCATTATGATCACCTTCCCTTTCTCCTGTCCGCATTCAGAGAGGATCACATCGCAGATATCAGGAACAGCGTTTGTATATGCCTGTTTGATCTTCGCATTTTCATTTGCCTCTTTTATCTTCATTGCTCTCCTCCATAAATTTTTCTTAATTTTTTCATTGCTCTGTTATATTTCGAAAGAACCGTCGAAAGAGGCATTTCCAAAAGCCCTGCAATCTCCCGATGCTTAAACCCGGATACGGCATGGAGCATAACGATCTGCCGCTCCTCATCCGATAAGCTTCTTAAACACTCCGACAGGATCACCCTGTCTTCCGCCGTCATATTCGGATTGCCGCTTATGTAGTTCTCCCAGTCTTCCTGAGGAATGTCTGACTTTTTTCCGTATTCCCTTATTTTCTGCAGACATAAATTCCTGGTGACCGTCAATACCCACGCCATCGGCTTTCCGCCCGGACGGTACTTATCCGCCGCCGACCAGACCAGCACATAAAAATCATGCATGATATCTTCCGCATCCTGTGTGTTCTTCAAAACAGACAGGGCAAACCCATATACGGAAGCGCTCGTTCTGTGATAAAACTCTTCCAGCGCCCCGGAATCCTGTTTCTGAATCCCGATAATACACTTATCCACTGCATCCGGATTGCAGTCCGCTTTTCGTTTTTCCATCGATGTTTCACTCAGCATAATATGGTTTTGCCCCCTTCATATAGTTAATACGGAAGTGGATGGTTTTATTGCATCATTGATCAAAAAATTTTTATTTTTTTCATAAGCGGCATGTAAGCCGCCGTTTTGTTTTTTTATTTTAACATTTCGGACAGATACCGTATCCAGTTTCCGCCCAGTACCTTTTTCACCGTCTCCACGGAAAACCCTCTCCGCAAAAGGGCTGCCGTCAGCTTCGGCAGATCCTGATATCCTGCAAGAACGGTGTCCTCCCCGAAATCCAGCCCGAGTCCCACATGGTCCTCACCTGCCTTCTCCTTCAAATAGATCACATGATCGCACAGCGCATCCAGTTCGGACCAAAAGCGCCTCCCTGTTCCTTCCCGGGCATATTCCGATTTTTTGCCGTCATATCCCGCTTTTCCCCCGTTATATCCCGTTTTTTCGCCGTCGGCATGGCATGTTCTATCCATATGGTTCTCACAGGGAGGGCAGACAAACTTCCTGTAAGCGTTGACGCCGATCACACCTCCCCTGTCTGCGATCTCCTTTATCTCTTCATCCGTCAGATTCCGCCGATGAGGCAGGACCGCCGTACTGTTGGAATGCGTTGCGGCAAATGGTTTTTTCGTAAAGGAGGGCAGCAATAACGCCGCCTCCCTGCTTAAATGGCTGCTGTCCACAAAAATCCCCAGCTTTTCCATTAGGAGCAGCACCTCCGCTCCTTTGCCGGTGATCGCCTGCCGCCCTTTCTCCGCCGGCATCTGTAATTTCTCTTCCGCTTTATCCGCTTTGTACTTCCTGTTTTCAGATATCCCGCCATCGGCGCTGCCGCATCCTTCAGCAAAAACATTTGGCAATGCCTGCCTCCGGTTCCAGGTAAGCGCCGCGCCGCGCACTCCCATCGCATAAAAACAGCGCAGAAGTTCCGGCTCTCCTTCCAGCATATCCAGCCCTTCCAGATACAGCACGATTCCCACTTTGTACTGTCTGGAAAACCCTCTCTTTGCGGTGGTCCTCAAAAGAGTCTCCCTGTCCGTAACAAGCTGCATCCGCCCTTTTGCCTCTTCCAGATCAGCCAAAAAAGCCGCCAGCATTTCCATGGATTTTTTCAGCAGGGCGCCCTTTGGAAAAACACCCTCTTCCATGCAGTCCTTCAGCTCCTCCCCACCCAAAAAAAGCGATGCGACCACCAGATTCACACCGCTTTCCTGCATTTCCTCTTTATAATATGTATTTAAAACGCCTCTCTCCCCCCGAAGGCGCCGCCTGTAAACTTCCGTAACAAGATCACGATGGGCATCCGCCACGGGGCAGGTTCTGTGCAGATAAGCCGCATACCAGTCAAAATAGTCCATTTCTTCATCCTGATTTTTTTACCAGTCTATGCGCCCGCATCCGTTTTATACATTGATCGGCATCTGTTTTTCCCTGATCTTTTCCACAATAAATTCCCCGACTTTTTCTTTCGGCATCTGCAGCGTAAAAGCCAGTTCCCCAAACAGATTGTCCTGCGCCATGCTCAGATATCTCTCATCGCTGCTGGTCACTTTCTTTCCCTTTGCCAGCCTGTCCATCTTCCGCAGATAGAGCGTCTTGATCATCTGTACCCATGCCTTGCAGTCACAGCTCTTCATTGTTTCTTTATAAATCTCTTCTCTGTTTTTCTCATCCCCGATCCGCAGAGTATCAATACTTTCCATCTCATCGATCAGAGCATCGCTCTCCTGCTTTGTCATGATCGGCCGAATCACCACTTTATCGCTGTCCACCACCGAATAAAGTCTGCTGTTTCTACCATACACAGGGACTAAGGTATAGTAATCCTTATCTTTACTGCCGATCGACAGCGGGCCGATATTCTCTATCCTGCAAACCCCGCTGTTACCATACACAACATAATCACCCACTTTAAACATTTTTTCGCCTTTCCCCACCAGAGAAAAACCCGTCCAGCTTTGCACAAAAGTGAACGAATTTGATTGTCACCGCCTTCCAGTTTCTGTTATACTTATTTTAACAGATTTTTCGCTGTTTTGTAAGCCAATATTTTCAAAAAAAATGTTTTTGTGCAATATTATTAAAAATATTCCGTAAACTTTTCCGCAATTATACGAGAATAAGGGGATTTCTTATGAAAAACTGCAGTTTTACATTATTTTTGAGTACTATTTTAGTGATTTTGTCCGCATTGGCACTGACGGGCTGCGGCAGGCAAGCCCCGGATATTCAGGCTGCGCCTGACGAACCGGGAATGACCGAACATTCTCCTGCTCCTTTTTCTCACGCAGTGCCTCAGGAAAGTTTGGAGGCTCTGGACTATGTTTTCCCGGAAACCGATCCTTTTATTGACGACACCGGAAAATCCATGCAGCGGGACGGAAATTTCCTCTACAGCTATTATAACGGCAGGCTGATCCGCTTCGACCAGGAGACGGAAGAACTAACCCTGCTCTATCAGACGGCGTCCACCCATGACCTGAGCTTCTGTTTATATAAAAACAATATCTACTTTGTGGAGAGAACAGGCTGTGACTCCCTGGACGACAGAGACACTTCCCTCTGGCGTATGGGAAAGGACGGCAGGGATCTTACCCTTTTGCAGGATGACATAATAAATGCCCATACCCTTCGGGACGGAAAAAATTACTCCATTGACATCTACGATAATATTATTTACCTTATCAATTATACTTCCGATTATGAAGACGGAACCTATGTCACAAAGACTGCCAATCTGTATTACCGGCTGGAAAATGACGATACTGTCACTGAAATAGAAGAGGCAAAAACCCTTTACGGCACGCTGCCGCGGCGGTTTAGCCCTGTCTATGACACCGATTTCCCGACATTCCCCTACGCCATGCGTCATTATGGCTATCTTTTCGTGCAGGATTCCGGCAATACACTCTACCGTCTTAAACCGGGCAGCGGAGAAAAGGAAAGCCTTGGGCTCAGTACAAAAGGCTCTTCCAAGTTTACTTTCTCCGGGGATCTGATATTTCTGTATCCCTATTACGGAGACTCTGTGCCCTCCCTGTTCCACCTTAGTGATAAAACCCACACCACATTGGATGGAGCGCCTGCCAAAATCTCCTCCGGCCTCACCGCCTATACCTCAGATCAGGGTTTTTACTTTTGCTGCAATCTTCTGAAAGAGGATTCTTCTTCGGAAGAGCCAAATTACAGGTTACAGATTTTTCGGGTTGAACCGGACGGCTCCACAGGCGCGCTGATTTCCGACTCTTCTTTATATTTTGAGGATACCTACGGTATGCAGCTCCGAAATAACAGCTGTGTTTTGGGTGATCATTTTTATTATTACGAAAATAATGAGACAACGCGGCGGCTGATGCGGCTTTCTCTTTCGGAATATACCGCCCCGGAGGAGGTAAGCGTCTTTTCACGTTATCCTGCTTCCTCTCCGGCCGCCGTTATTGTGGAAGAAAGGGAAGATCATACGCAAATAGAAGACGATGTCTCCGTTTACTGCTCTCTCAAAAAGCTGTTTCTGGAAGAAAACACAGAGGCAGATCAACGGATCAATCAAACACTGACGGAACTTTATACGGATTTTGAAACCTCTTTAGAGGAACTGATACAACAGGAAAAGAAACAGTTGGAGGAAGATCCCTCTTTCTATGAAAGCTATGACTTTGGCTATACTTCCGGCTATGATTTTTCCCTGCAGGTCAGCCTGGATTATATGGATGATGAGACGATCTCCTTTTGCTGTGATTATTATCAGTATTATCCTTATGCGGCGCACGGCTATTACTGGTCCGACTATTATGTCTTTGACAGGCAAAGCGGAGAACGTCTCTCCTTTGAAGACTTCGCCGGAGATTCCGCCTCCATACTCGCCATTGCCTCTCCCTATGTGGAAAAAATGGCGGAATGGGAGTTTGAGCCGGAAATACTGCTGGATATCTCCCGGTTTTCCCTCTCCGAGGACGGCTATACGCTGTATTTTGCGCCTTATGAAATCGGGTGTTACGCTTCCGGTTCTTATCTGATTACGATTCCTTATGAGGCGTTTGAGGAGGAGTTGTAGTACGTCATATTATTTTGCTAAGAAGGAATTCTTATGAAAAAAATTATTTTTATGTTGCGTTCCAACATCTTTTTTCTTCTTCTGCCGGCATTTATTCTGACCGGATGCGGAACCGGCGTCTCCAAAACGCTGGACATTGCCGAGGATAAAAGGGAAACCCCGGAGACAAACGTTTCAGACACAGAGTCGTTTGGTCCTTCTTTCTCCCCCGATGTGGATAACGGTTTCGATGCCGATCCTGTCTTTCCGGAGACAGCTCCCTTTATCGACGATACCGGAAAAACATCCATGCAGCGGGACGGCGATTATCTCTACAGCTATTTCGACGGCAGACTTATGCGCACCCACGGTGAAACAGGCGAGACCACCCTGCTCTATCAGACAAGTTATCTGCTATTCGGCGATTATTTTTATTACATCGACACCGTGGAAGCGGAACATTCTCTGATGCGGCTCTCCCTTCGGGAGAAACCGGACTTTCAGAAGCTTCAAGCCTGGTCCCTCTATCCTGCCGAAACGGAAATGATAGAAAAAGATGAAGAAATAGCTTTCAGGGACTCTGACTCTCTCTTTAGTTCGATGAAACTGCTAAGAGCGGGTGCTGAGTTCACCGAAATTTCCGCAAGGTAGCCCTAGTTTCCTATGGCTCTCTGCGCAATGTCTCATAATTGTATCGATCCGCCTCCGAAACCCTCTCCGTGCGGATCTCTCCCTCCTGGGAACTGAGTACCAGATAACTGTTTTCCAGATAATCGGAAAGCTGATTTGCCCAACTGCGGAACATTTCATCATCATACCGATACGCTCCTCCAAACTCAAAACTGCTTCCTGCGATCTGTCGAATCTCTCCCGCCTCTCCCAGCCGGTACACCTGATACCCATAATTCCCGTAGGTATCCCTGTCCTCAATATGCACCGTCAGGATATATCCGGTTTCATTTATTTCTCCGATATAGATATTATTCCATCCAGCTCTCGAATCATGGGCAAATTCCGTTCCGAGAATATTTCCTTCGGCATCTTTAAAAAATACCGCTCCGCTCTCTCCGTCGCCGATATTGCCGGTGTAGACTTCTATCTGCTCCATCCCCGGCGTATCACCGATATCCGCCGTATCCGTTCCTGCCAAAGTGTAGTAATCTTCCAGCACTTCCTCCTTTGTCAGGGAAAGATCACTGCCCACATTCTCCGCATATCCGTCCCAGCCGCTTTTCACTGGCCTCATATAGGTGAAGCCGTTCACATAATAGCCGCTTTCCAGATCCGCGCGCAGAATCTGATTGTTCTCCACCTCACAGTACACCGTAGGATTGACGACTTTCGCCGACTGCGTGATTAAATCCGCAAACTTATCAAAACTAACCGGATCATAAGAAAGTTTATCCTTTTCCCAGTTTACCCGAAATGTACAATCCTCCGCAAACGGGAAAAGCGGCAAATCCCCTTCCGTCTCCTCCTGTGTCACATACCGGTCGAAGCCTCTCGCACTGATGGAAACAGACTCCACGTTTACCACATACGTACCGTCCAAAAGTTCCTGATTCCGCAGTCTCTCCGGGGATAAGATGAGCACTTCGCTTCCGGTATCTTCCGTTAAGATATCATCGTATTTGGGCAATGTCTCTTCTGCCTGTTCTTCCTCTGCATTCCCGTCCTCTCTCCCTTTGATCAGACTGACTGAAATCCCGAAACCAAATTCAGCCAAAAAGGTTTTCGTCTCCTGTGCGGTTAGCTCCACCCAGATATCATAATTCTCCTCATCCACAGATAATACTTTCACGGAAGTCAGCAGTTCCTGATCCGCCTGCTCCTCCTGGGAAAAGTGATAAATCTCTTTTGTAGTATCCGCCTCCCGCTCATGATATATTTCCAGTGTATCGCCCGGCTGTGCATCCATTGCCATCCCCAGGGGCACCGTAAAAAGATACCTGTCCCCTTCCTGCCCTGACATGGAAAATCCTTCTCCCATCACCCGGATACTCTCGGCGCCTCCTGCGGAAACAGTAAAACGATATACGGTCTCTCCATTTCGGTCCGTTGTATCCATCACGATCTCCTGATCCGGAGAAAAAGTAATCCGCAGAAGATCTCCCCGCAGAATGATCTTTTCCGCATCCCGTTCCAGATAGAGAGAAACATCCTCCGCATCCGGCAATATCACATCGCCAATCTGCGGAATCCGCACCACCGTTTCCGAAGCGCCGTTTTCTCCCATCACGTCTGTCACCACACCGTAAAAAACAGTTTCGTTTAACTTCTCCTTTGGAGGATTTGCCAGTAAAGCCACTCCTAAAACCGCGCAGGCCACAGCCGCCAGTCCTGCCAGCAGCGCCGCAGGCTTTTTATAGCGCAGAACATTTTTGATCCGGCTTACGGTATCGCTCTCCCCGAAAGCAAGGGGAATCCCCTTTACGATCCGCTCTCCCGATGCCGCGTTCAGCAAAGACGCGGAATATTCCTTTTTCACTTTGCTCCCAAGCCGGCGGATCACCGCCTCGTCACAGGACATCTCCATATCCCGCCCGCTGAGCATAAATGCCGCCCATACAAAAGGGTTGAACCAGTGCAGCCAGAGCGCCAGATAGGAGAGCAGGCGAAACAGTGCATCGCCTCTTTTGATATGAATCTGTTCGTGCAAAAGGATATACTGCTCTTCTTCCTTCCCGATCCTCTCCGGCAGATAAATCCGGGGGCGGAGTACACCGTATACAAAAGGTGATCCCCCTCCCCTAAGCCTGTAAATATTCTCCCGCTCCCAAACTGCCTCTCTCAGTCTCCGGTGCAGCCTCCGCAAAGAGATCAGGCTGTAGATCCCCATGCTCAAAATGCCCAGAAGCCAGAGATAGGCGCCCGCCTGCAGATAAACCTGCATCGGATTTACGGAGTTTTCCGGCGTCGCCCCCGGCAGGATATCATTGACCGAACCGCTGATACCGGGAGCCGGCAGCGTAATTTCCGGCTTTTCCATATAGCCGATATCCTCCGTAATATACGCCATCCTTCCCTCTGCCGCGGGCTCACTTTGCAGCGCGCCAAGGAGAGATACCGGCAGAGAAAAGGACACCGGACTCAGCAGCCGAAACAGCACCACCGCCCACAACACGTAGGAAAAGATCCTTGGCGCTTTCTTCAACAAAAGCCGCGCCGCCAGCACCGCCATAATCACCACACAGCCGGTGAGGCTCATATTCAGGACAAGAATAAAACAGGTCAGCAAATTTTCATCAAATATCTGCATCATCATCTCTCTCCTCCTCATACTCCTCAATCAGTTTTTTCAGTTCCGCCACTTCTCTTCCGCTCAGTTTTCTCCTGCGGGAAAAGGCCGCCAGAAAAACGGGAAGGGAACCGTCAAAATTTTCCTTTAGAAACTGCTCCCCCTGGGCGGCATGAAACTCTTCTTTTGTCATGCATGCCCTGACGATGCCATTGTCATTGATAAACAGGTTTCTCTGGCAAAGCCGTTTCAGCATTGTATAAGTCGTAGTTCTCTTCCAGTCAAAGGCCTTTTCGCAAAGCCTTACCAGTTCGCCGCTGGCAACAGGCTCCCTCTCCCAGATTAAGTCCGCAAATTTCCGTTCCATCTCTCCCAGTTTGTATGGTTCCATAATGCTCCTTTTTACCCTCTTCCATTTCAAAACTCTTAAAATGCCTGCCGAATTTAAAATTCTTTCAGTTGTCTAATAATATTAGACAACTTTAGTCTAACACCATTAGACATCCTTGTCAAGGATAATACACAGACCGTTACATTAACAAAGAGTCCGGCAAGCCGGACTCTTGAGCCAGAGCGCGGCTGCATCAGCAGTCATATTCCTTTGCGCGGAGTGCGCATCCCCTCGGAGCGTTTTTATTTTACAGGACGCAGCTTCCTAATAAAACAAAGAAAAAACCGGGAACCCCTTCACGGATTTCCGGTTTCTCACTGCTGCCTGCTTACCCAAACAGCTCTCTGGTCTTTTCCATCCGCTCCGCCACCGACACGTGGAAGGGACATCTGCTCTCGCAGCCCTTACAGCCGATACAGTCAGAGGCATTCGCCTTCAATTCCTGATAGTGGGCGCGCACTGTCCCCGGAATTTCTTTCTGCATGGTCGCCAGATCATATAATTTATTTACCATGGCAATATCAATCTTTTTCGGGCAGGGCGCGCAGTGCCCGCAGTAAGTACACTGTCCGGTGGAAAATGCATGCTTCGGAGCAGCCGCCAACACGCTGGCATAATCCTTTTCCTGATCCGATGCCGTCTCATAGGCCGTTGCCGCATACACATGCTCCGGTGTATCAAATCCTGCCATCACGCTTGCCACCGCAGGCCTTGTCAGCGCATAATGCAGACACTGTACCGGCGTCAGCGCCACCCCAAAAGGCGAAGTCTTTGCATGGAACAAGCGTCCCCCCGCATATCCTTTCATAACCGTAATGCCCACATTCTGCTGCTCACAGATCTTATACAGTTCTTCTCTGATCGGTGCGATGCCTCCTAAATTTTCGTCGTATGTATCCGCAAAATACTGATCCAGATCTCGCACCGCAGGCATCATATCAAAAGCCGGATTGATACTGAACAGAATCATCCCGATCTCTCCCTGCAGCGCCGCCATCTTAGCCACTTCCGGATTGTGGGTGCTCAGTCCGATATGGCGAATCTTTCCTTCCTTAAGGAGCTGCCGCACATACGCCATATATTCCCCTGTGGTTACCCGTTCAAACTCCTCCGGTTCATCCACAAAGTGGATCATGCCCAGATCGATATAATCCGTCCGCATCCGCGCAAGCAGATCCTCAAATGCCGCTTTTACTTTCTCCGGTTCCCTTGTCTTTACATACTGCCCGTTCTGCCAGGTGGAACCGATATGTCCCTGAATGATCCACTTATCCCGCCTTCCCTCAATTGCAAGACCGATATTGGTGCGCACATTCGGCTCGGACATCCAGCAGTCCAGAATATTGATTCCTTCCTTTTCGCAGGTATCTATCACTTCTTTTACTTCCTGCGTGTTGTGGCGCTCCAGCCATTCCCCGCCAAGGCCGATCTCACTCACCGTAAGTCCTGTCTTACCTAATACTCTGTACCTCATCTTTTTCCTCCTTTTTTATGCCTGTATTGCCATAATAAATCCTTCAAAACCTCAGCCGGCATCTCCTCCCTGAAAAATGCCGCCGTATTGTATTTACGGAAAAACACGGGCACCTTCGCCCGAAATCCGAATATGATAAAAACTCAACTGGAAAAACCTGACTTTACTGATCGAAATCCTCTTAAAAATAAGCTTAAGAACTGGTATTATATGAAAATCCGAATCGTTTATGATGCCGGCAGCGGGACTTGAACCCGCACGTGGTTGCCCACAACAGATTTTGAGTCTGCCTCGTCTGCCATTCCGACACGCCGGCTTATTGTTCAAAGATGTCACAGGACACTCTGCCGCTTTTGCTCTGCCTGCTTTCATCCTGCAACGAAAATAATCATACCATATTTGCAGGCGCTTGGCAAGCAGGAAAATTTTCAATTATCCTGATATCATGTAACAACCATCATCCCCTATCCTGCTCCTTTTTCACAACGGTGCCATTGTTCACGATATATTCGGCCTCTATGATCTCTGACTCAAATTTATAACGCTCAGAAATAACCAGAACCGGAATACCGCACCTGCTCAGTTCTACGATCATCCTGACCATAAACAGATCCGGTTCATCCTTCGCGAACGCCGAAGAAATAAACAATAGCAGAAGCCCCGGTTTACAGAGTATCCATTTACACAGAACGAGCCGCATGATCTGTTCCTGCGTCAGATTTTTTACCTTTGTATCGAGTTCAAGATCCGGCATAACCATTCTGATATAGTCTTTGGCCGCTTTCATATATTTTTTATGCCCGTGAAAATTCCGTATTTTCAGGCAGAGCGGATAACAGACATTTTCAGTGATACTCAGATTCTCAAACAGCAGATTCTCGATGTTAACAAAATCAACGCATCCTATCTCCCATCTTCCTATCGCTCTTTTTAAAATACTGATATCTCCTGCTTTTCCACGATAAAGAACCTCACCGGAAGAACCTCCTGCCTTTCCTGTCAGGATATTTTCCATTTCCGTATAATCCGTACCTGTCCGGCAGTTGATCTCAACAATATCCTTCCGGTACAGTTTTAAAGAAAAATCATGGATGTGGCTGCTTTTCAAATTCTTCAGTTCCAATACAACGCCTTCCTGTCCATGAAAAAACTGTCTGTTTTTATGTTCCAAAAGTTCCGTGAATCCTTTCTCACGAACCGGACTGTTTATCAGAGATGCAATCTCCGCATAATCTATCTCCGGCCGGCTGAAATACCCTACGCTCTTTCCTTTTTCAATGATCTGCACCCGGTCCATTTTATTCAGGGAAATATGATTCAAAGACTCTATCTGACAGACACCGTATCCGATCTGCACGAGCTGTTCATAAAACTTTCCCAGTTTATGGCGTTCTCCCAAGCGGAGCTTTCCGTTGATATCCGCCACGATAATCAGTTTATGGCGCAGTGCCACCGCATGCAGGATTTCGATCTGAAGCCTTTGAAGCAGCGTCAGTTCCCTGCTCCTTGCATGAAGCGATATATGGATATCAAAAAAATCCATCAGCTGCGCCGCTATTTTTTCCTGCTTTTTATTTTTAATGATGCTCCCTGGAATGAATATATTGTCAACCGTATTCAAAGAATCAAACAACTGTGAATTGCCCGAAATAACCGATACCTTTTCGGATATAAGCCTTCTGATCGTTTTATACTGCTGATTCCCAAAAACCCGCTTTCCTCTTTCGTAAAAGTCCCCCTCTTTCAGCATATTTCTGCATCTGAAAAAGTTCACCAGAATCTCCTTTTCAAAGGAATTATCCGTGATAATGCCGCTTATCTCCCCCTCACGAAACTGCAGGAAAAACGGCCCCTTCACTATTCTGCCCTGCTGTATCATCCCGTTTTCTATGCGAAATATCTCTTTTTTCATAAATCCCCTTACGCTTCGGATTCTGTGGCTTCCTGCCTTGGGATCGTGATCTTGACATTGGTCCCTATACCCGGTGTGCTGAAAATATAGATGCCGTATTCATCTCCGAAAAGCAGCTTGATCCTCTGGGACACATTTTTTAATGCGATGCCCGTATGCCCCGTCTTTCTCTTTTCCTTTTTATCCGTGTAATGTTTTTCCATGGATTTAAAAGGCGTCTCGTTCAGGGAATCATTCAGTTCCCGCAGTTTCTTTTCCGGCATTCCGCTTCCCGAATCCTTGATGCTGATAAACAGATGATGCTCCGTCTGGTCAAATGTAATGGATATGACACCTTTGTCAGTCTGTGTCTCCAGTCCGTGAAACACACTGTTTTCAACAATGGGCTGCAACGTCAGCTTCGGGATTCTCAGCCGTCTGATCTGTTCCTCGTCATCTAAAAAATGGATTTCCAGCCTCAGGCTGTCCCCGAAACGGTACTGCTGTACCATAAAATAATTATTGATATTTTCCAGTTCCTCCTCCACCGTCACAAGAAACTGCATATCCGAAATCGTATACCGAAAAAACGCGGACAACGCCGCTGCCACATTGGCAAGGGATTCCATTCCGCTGACAAGGGCATCCCCGCGCATTGCCTCCAGCGTATTATACAAAAAATGCGGATGGATCTGATTCTGCAGTGCCAGATATTCCGCCTGCTTATTGGACGCTTCCAGCAGTTCCCGGCGGTCGATCAGTTCATTCAGCCGGTTTAAAAGTTCCTCCTCCTCCGTGAGGAACATATATGTGGAGGGCTCGATCTGCAGGGCTATCGTCTTCCCGCCCGCAAACTCATTATATGTTTTTTTCAGACTGAGCACGGAAGGTTTGATCCGAAACAGATACCCTGTTATCACGGTGCCTCCCGCAAGGCACAGGACGACTCCTGCCGCCGCGCGTATCTTCCTCCCTCCGTGAAAGAGCATATACGCCACATCACATATTTCCAGAAGGACAAATATCAACAGTACCATGGCCATTACTTTCATAAAGTCAGAAATCGTATATCGCCTCACTTTTCCTCCCTTCAGGCAAACAGCTTCCGGTATTCATTGGGGGAAACACCAGTAAACTTTTTAAACCGTTTCGTAAAATATTTTGCATCGTTAAATCCCACTTCCTCGGCTATCTCATTGATACTCTTGTGATGGTCTATCAGCAGCTCCTTGGCATGCCGTACCCTGGTATGTGTCAGAAAATCTATCAGGGATTTCCCCGTCTGTTTTTTAAAGACACTGGATAAATAGGTTTCGTTCAGCCCTACATGCCTTGCAATCTCTTCCAGCGTCACAGGCTCCATGTAATGCTCCTCCACATAAGCCTGAGCCTTTCTCACAGGGCGGGTACTTTGATCTTCCTTTTCCTCCATACACCGTTTTAAAAGCAACTGAAAAATATCACTGAGATAGGTGAAAGCTCCCGTAATACTGTAAAAATACTGTTTCTGCGGAATCAGATTCTCCTGGGAAAATTCCCTGAAATCGGTGATATTGAACACCTGAATCCCCTTATAAAATAATTTGACCAGCATCTGATAGATTTCCAATACTTCCGTTCCGCTTATCCGCCCTGAATAGCGGTAGAGAAGCGTCACCAGTTCATTGATCTCAACAGCCATCCCCTCCCTGTCCGCATCCACGATAACCTTCAGGAACCGTTTTCTGAAGGCGTCATCTATAAAAAAAACTGCTCCCAACTCCTCTTTTGGTATATCCCCGTATTTAATAATCTTATTTTTACCTTTGATCACCTTATGGTCAATACAGCACCGGCACTCGCCCACACAGTGAAAAATGTCATGAATATCCTCATATATATTGCTGATCCCAATCGTAAAATTGATCTTCTGCAGAATATCATTGACAACCAGCAGCTTATTTCTCACCTGGTTTAATACGCCTCTATCCTGCTCCAGTGTGTGCATATCACCGTTTAGCAGACAGAAAAAACTGTTGTCTATCAGCGTGGTAAGCATCTCCACCCTGTCATTTTTCATCTCATCCAGCACGATATCCTTTATTTTTTGCCCAAGAAACTCCTGCAGTGTCAAAACATTTTCCTCACTGCTCAAAATGCACTCTATCTGCAATAGCTGCCATGCCTTCCCGCTGAATTTCAGATGATACTCTTCCAGAAACCGCTCTCTGTTAAATGCTTTTGAGGGCTGGCTTTCACTGTTTAAAATCAGTGTCAGCAGATTGTCCTTGATCTCCTGCATGGACTTAAGCGCCAGGTTTCTATTTTCCAGTGCTCTGAGCGTCTCTTTGTCAATCAGATCAAGCCCTTTCATCAGGGCTCCCTCAAGCTCTTCTTTCCGAATCGGTTTTAACAGATAGTCCACCACTCTGTATTTCAAAGCCTGATGCGCATACAAAAACTGGCTGTAACCTGTGATAATGATCACTTTTATATCAGGAAATGACTCATACAGCTTTCTGATCAGTTCTATTCCGCCAAGCCCCGGCATCCTGATATCCGTGATCAGCAAATCCGGTGATAACTCCTCACACATGGCATATGCCCTGTTCCCGTCATTTGCAAATCCCACCACTTCGAGGCCGTATTCTTTCCAGTCGACAAGCGCATGGATCAGCTTACAAATATGATGTTCATCGTCTGCTATGATAACTTTTCTTTTTTTTCCAGCTTCAATACTTTGCATATAGTTCCCTCCCTTTCATTATGATAGACTCTCGGAATCTCTAAGCCTTATTTTATGCGGCTTTTGGGATTCCTTTTT
>OFHA01001404.1_pt1 | contig 16622 bp, 16 predicted proteins | sample 1521891 | NCBI WGS metagenome assembly OFHA01 (sample SAMEA3504089, study PRJEB24116) | mouse gut metagenome | biome: mouse gut; feature: mouse-associated habitat; material: faeces | place: Denmark | collected 2011
ATAGGTACGCACTATCTACCGTTTACGGAAAAAAACGTATTTTTGTGGTATAATAAAGCAAAGAAAGAGGCAATGAACAGGAGAGAAAAAACGATAATCCAAAGCGGCCGGTTCCCTCAGTCTGGAGGGAACCGGCCGCTTTGCTGCGCCGGGTGCGGTTACGCAGTGATATTTTCCATGCACACGAGTGTGCATAATTTTCTTTAAGTCAGTCAGGTTCCATGGTTTCGGATTTCTAGCGCTGGTTCAGCTCTTCTACAATATCTTCCCAGGTTACTTCTTTTTCCACCATCAGTACCATCATGTGATACAGTAAATCTGAAATTTCGTATTTAATCTCTTCTTTTTCCGGATTTTTTGCTGCAATTACAATTTCTGTAGCTTCCTCTCCCACTTTTTTCAGGATCTTGTCAATCCCCTTGTCGAACAGGTAATTGGTATAGGAACCCTCTTTAGGATGAGCTTTACGGTCCTGAATGATCTCATAGACCTCTTCAAATATTCTCAGAGGATTTTTGGTGGTAAACTCCTTTTTGACAAGTTCCTGGAAAAAGCAGGTCGTATTACCTGTATGGCAGGCTGCTCCTACCTGAGAGACCTTCGCCAGAAGAGTGTCTTTGTCACAGTCAATGGTCAGGGATTTTACATACTGATAATGACCAGAAGTTTCTCCTTTAATCCAGAGTTCTTTCCTGCTTCTGCTGTAGTAGGTCATTTTGCCAAGAGACAGGGTAGTATTAAAAGATTCCTCATTCATATAGGCCATCATCAGCACTTCCGCTGTCCGGTAGTCCTGGACGATTACCGGAAGGAGCCCGTCGCTGTTCAGCTTAAATTCAGACCAGTCCATGGAGGATTCAAATTTTTTGGTTTCGATTCCCTCTGCAGCCAGGGTCTGTTTCAGTTCTGTGATATAGGTGTCGGGATTGCTGATATAATCTCCGCCGATTCCTGTGACACAGTCTTTTTTCAGAATTTCCACCCAGTGGTCTTTGTTGTAACCTTCCACAAGGACACTGAAAGGAAGGTCTGTAATATTTTCCAGAGATTCAATAATGTTTTCATTCAGTACAACCAGTTTGTGAACATGTTCTTCTACTTCTTTTTTATGTTTAAACATTAAATCCACGTTTTCCATGGAAATCAGCAGTTTTTCCCGGCCAAACCGCTGAGCGGCGTCCTCTGCAAGCTGGACTGTTTCATATCTGGAACTGTCTAAAATAGTTCCTCTGCAGCCAGCATAAAGTAATTTCTTAATGTCTTCCAGTCTTGTAATGGTTCCGGCTCCGTAAATGGGAATTTCCACAAGCCGGCTCAGCTCTTTTATGGTGTGGAGGTTGGTATCATGCTCTTCGTCTGTTTCTGACAAATCAAAGATGTAAAGTTTATCCACACCGCTGTCGTTATATATTCTGGCCAGTTTTTTCCAGTCCCCGGCACATTCCGGATTTTTTTTCCCTTTGACTGCCATGCCGTTTTTCAGGTACATGGTGGCAATCAGGTTCTTATGTTCCATATCTTCACCTATAAACTACCTTTCGTTGACATAATATCTTTAATTCTTGGGTCTCTTGAGGTGGCTTCATCCAGCGCTCTTCCGAAAGACTTAAACAGCCCTTCAATCATGTGATGGTTGTTGGAGCCATTTAAGAGCTTCATGTGCAGGTTCATGCCTGCGCTGTAGGAAATGGCATAAAAGAATTCCCGGACCATTTCTGTTTCCATATAGCCTACCCGTTCAGCGGTAAATTTTCCTTCAAAAGAAAAATACGGTCTTCCGCTTAAATCTATGGCGCAGAGTACCAGCGTTTCGTCCATGGGCAGGATGCAGCTTCCGTAGCGTCTGATTCCCCTTTTGTCCCTCAGTGCAATCCGTATGGCGTTTCCCAGCACAATCCCCGTGTCCTCAATGGTATGGTGGGTATCCACAATCAGATCGCCGGTAACCTGAACTCTCAGGTCAAAAAAACCATGGCGGGCAAATCCATCCAGCATGTGGTCGAAAAAACCGATTCCCGTGTTCAGCTGGGTAGTTCCGCTGCCATCCAGGTTCAGGTTCAGACTGATATCTGTTTCTTTTGTTTTCCGGTGCTGTTTGGCAGTTCTGTCTCCAGGCATAACATTCTCCTTTTTGTATTCATCAGAAATGAATTTATTTTAATCCTCAAACCTTACTTTAATCGAATTTGCGTGCGCCGTCAACTGTTCCGAGGCAGCAAATTGTACAATATCTCTGTAAATCGGTTCCAGCGCCTCTCTGGAATATGAGATAATACTGGATTTTTTGATAAAATCATCCACACCCAGAGGAGAGAAAAATTTTGCTGTGCCGTTGGTGGGCAGCACGTGATTGGGCCCGGCAAAATAGTCGCCCAGAGGTTCGCTGGCGTAATCGCCCAGGAAAATGGCTCCGGCGTTTTTAATCTTCATCATGGTTTCAAAGGGATTGGCTGTTAAAATTTCCAGGTGTTCGGAAGCTATCTCACTGGCGGTTTCCACAGCATCTTCCATGGTTTCCGCAACCAGGATATATCCATAATTTTCCAGGGATTTTTCAATAATTTCTTTTCTGGAAAGAACGGCGGTAAAGCTGTCCACTTCACGGGAAACCTGTTCTGCCAGCGTTTCACTGGTGGTAATCAGGATGGCGCTGGCCAGTTCATCGTGCTCTGCCTGAGATAACAAATCAGCAGCCACATACCGGGGATTGGCCGTTTCGTCTGCCAGAACCAGGATTTCGCTGGGGCCGGCGATGGAATCAATGCTTACATGGCCGAATACTGCTTTTTTGGCCAGAGCCACATAAATATTGCCAGGTCCCACAATTTTGTCCACTTTTGGTATGGATTCTGTGCCAAAGGCCAGGGCCGCCACAGCCTGGGCTCCGCCTGTTTTGTATATTTCATCCGCACCTGCCAGGTCTGCGGCTGCCAGGGTGGCAGGATTGACCTTTCCGTCCCGGTTACAGGGGGTTGTCATCACAATTTTTTCCACTCCTGCTACTTTTGCCGGAATGATATTCATAAGAACAGAAGAGGGATAGGCTGCTTTTCCTCCCGGTACATATACGCCCACACGGGAAATGGCTGTTACTTTCTGTCCCAGCAGTACCCCGTCCGGCCGGCTGTCAAACCAGCTGTACTGTTTTTGTTTTTCGTGATAGGCCCGGATGTTGTCCAGCGCTTTTTTCATCACGTCCAGAAGTTTTGCATCTGTGAGACCATAGGCTTCTTCAATTTCTTCTTTTGTTACCCGGATATTTTCCGGAGTAAGATCTGCGCCGTCAAACTGTTTTGTATATGCAAACAGCGCTTCATCCTTTTTCTCACGCACCTGAGCAATAATCTCACTGACTTTTGCTTCATATTGCTGATAGTTGTTGGGACTTCGCTTTAACAAATCTTCCAGAAGATTTGTTCTTGTATCATCTGTCAATTTTAATATTCTCATTAATATTCCTCCCTGACACCCTGTACAGAAGCAATTTTATAAAAGTTAATTCTGAATTATATAAAAATCAATCTGCGGTAAAAACAAAAAATCAAGTCTGTATTCTATATATACTGTTAAAATATGGATTAATATTATGAATTTCACGTTAAAACATAAATTGATATTATGAATTTCACGTTAAAGCATAAATTGATATTATGAACTTCGCGTTAAAGCATAAATTGATATTATAAAACCTCTTTTAAATCCTGAATTAATCGTGTGATTCGTTCATGTTCCATTTTCATGCTGACCTGATTTACCACCATTCTCGCAGAGAGAGGACATACCTCCTCCAGCACATGCAGGCCATTTTCCCGCAGGGTGGAACCCGTCTCCACAATGTCTACAATAACTTCGGACAGTCCTACGATCGGGGCAAGTTCAATGGAACCGTTTAGCTTGATAATTTCCACCGTCTGGTGTTTTCTGTTGTAAAAATAATTTTTGGCAATTCTGGGATATTTGGTGGCAACGCGAATCAGCTCATGATGTTTCAGAAGTTCTTCTGCTTCTTTTGGTCCGCAGACGCACATCCTGCATTTGCCAAATCCAAGGTCCAGCACTTCATAAATGTTTCGGGCTTCTTCCAGAATGGTGTCTTTTCCCACAATTCCAATATCTGCCGCTCCGTATTCCACATAGGTGGGCACATCGGGGCCTTTGGCCAGAAAGAATTTCAGTTTCAGTTCTTCATTGACAAAAATCAGTTTCCGGGTATCTTTGTCTTTCATTTCCTGGCAGGTAATCCCTGTTTTTTCAAAGGCGGCCAGCGCCTGCTTTGCCAGTCTGCCTTTTCCCAGTGCAAAGGTTAAATATCTCTGTTCCTCTATGGTATCCATGTTATATCCTTTCTCTTTACATTTCAGTCAATATGGAAAATCCGGGCCTCTTAACACAGAAACTGAATCTCTGTCATATTCATGCGTCTGGCATAGGACTGATAATCTTTTTGTGTTTTTGTTTCCTGCCATTTGACAAGGGAAACCTGATGTCCCTGTTCCCGCATAATAATTGCCTGCCGGATGGCTTCTTCCTGTTTCTGTTCCTGATACACCAGGAGAATTCCATTGTGGCTGACAGGAATCTCTGTTTTCTGACGGGATAATGCGGCCAGAAGCTGGTCCACTGCCACTGCAAATCCGATGGCCGGGGCATTTTTTCCGAAAAAAGTGAGCAGTTTGTCATAACGTCCGCCCTTTGCCACCGGTTCCCCGCTTCCGAATGTGTAGCCGGAAAAAATAATTCCGGTATAGTAGTGATAGGTACTCAGCATACCTGGCTCAATGGAAACATATTTTTCCACGTCGTAATACTTTAATACCTGGGTCAGTTCTTCCAGATGTTCCAGTGCATGGAGAATCACCGGATAAGGGGCAGACAGTTTTTTTGCCCGCAGCAGCAGTTCTTCTGACATACAGGTATTTCCCAGCATGGAAAACAGTTCCCGCAAATCTTCCGGTAAATGAAGGGCGTCCAGAAGTTCTTCCACACCGAAAAAATTCTTATTGGATATGAGTTCCACCAGTTCCTGTTCGGTTTCTTCTTCCAGGCCTGCGGCCTCGGCCAGTCCCCGGAAAAAGTCCACATGGCCCACTCCAATCTGAAATTCCTGCAGACCTGCCACTTTCAGCGCGTTTACCACAAGGGCAAGAATTTCTCCGTCGGCAGCTACGGAATTATCGCCGATTAACTCTGCTCCGGACTGGGTGGTTTCTTTCAGCCTGCCCTGATAGCTGCTGTTGTTGATAAAGGTATTTCCCATATAACAGAGGCGGACCGGAAATTCTTCGTCTCCGTAGTATTTTGCCGCACATCTTGCGACAGAGGGGGTAATATCCGGACGGAGCACCAGTGTATTGCCCTCCCGGTCAAAAAATTTATATAAATCTCTGGAAGGTGTTGTTCCGATTTCCTGGCTGAAAATATCAAAAAATTCAAAAGTCGGAGTTTCTATGGTATGATATCCGTACTTTTTCAGCAGTTCATGGAGGTTATTCTGTAAAACCTGTTTTCGTGCGCATTCACTGCTGTAAATATCCCGCACTCCTTCCGGGGTATGTAATAATTTCTGTCTCATAATCTGTCCTTTCATCTGTATATGGAAATCTTCCTGTTTCTGAAGCTGATTCAGCAGATTCCATGATACGCCGACACTTTAGTATGCTACCATGTTACCATGATAAAACAATAATATTATATAAGAAATCTGTATTTTTGTCAACTTCGTTTTTCCAGGTCCTGCTGCATCAGCTCCAGATAAGGCACCAGGATTCCGCCTTTGGAAGAGAGGAAAAAATCCGGTTCCAGTTCCTCGTAGCGAAAACTTTTTCTTCCTCCTGCTTCGGCCCGATTCCAGAATTCCATGAGTTTTTTGTGGCGCAGATAATAAAATTCATTTCTGTGTGAGTAAAAAATCAGCAGAAAGGAAATTCCTTTCTGGCCCTCAAACTCTTCCATAAACCGGATCTGATGGGAATGGATGTTCTGCAGGGGAAAGGTATCGGTATGGCATTCCTTTGCGTCAAAGCATACCGGGATTCCCTGTACTGCTCCGATATAGTCCACGGTACTTTTCTGGTCAAAATAGGCCAGGGTAATGTGCCGGCTGTCTTTGTCAATCCGAACGGGTGTGATCGGGGTGGGGACTTTCTGGATAAGGGCCAGTCCGTGTTCCGCATATTTTTCATTGGTAAGATTGATAAATTCTTCCAGAGTGGAACCGCGCAGGCCCCTGGAGTTCCATGTTGCCATAATAGCTTCTCCCTTATCTGTGTGTTCTGAGGAAGTCGAGTGTTTTTTGGAAAATTCCGCTGACCGGTGCTTCCAGTGTTCTGCCGTCCGCCAGTTTTATCAGGGAGGCATGGAGCAGCTGGGACTGGATGCCAAGTTCCCGATATCCCCAGGTATTGATATGTTTATCTCCGTATTTGTGATCTCCCAGTACCGGATACCCCAGGGCGGCCAGATGGGCCCGGATCTGATGGGAACGTCCGGTAATCAGGCGTACGTTCAGGAGGGTAAAATCTCCCTGCGGTTCCACGGTAAAAGTTTCCACCGGCATACAGGCTGTCTGGATATGTTTGCTGCCGGGAACTTCTGTTTGGGTTACTTTTACCTGGTTTCGGATTTCATCTTTTGACAGCCATCCTTCCAGCAAACGTGATTCGGAAATTTTTCCCTTCACAAGGCAGAGATAATATTTTTCCGCAGAGCGGCTCTGTAACTGTGCTCCCAGTTCCTGCAGGCCTTTCAGGCTCTTTCCGGCAATCAGGAGGCCGGAAGTATTTCGGTCCAGACGGTTGCAGACAGAAGGCCGGAAGGTTTTTAACTCCTCTTCTGTCAGCTCCTGTTTTCCCAGCAGATAGCCAATGATATATTCATTGGCGGAAATATCCGAGTGTTTTCCTTTCTGGGAAAGCATTCCCGCCGGTTTGTTGATGGCCAGGATATTTTCATCTTCATAAATAATGTCCAGCGAAATCCGGGGATAGGTTCTGGCCGGGGCTTTTGAAAATTTTGTCCAGGTTTCCTCAGACAGAAATAATTTAACCTCATCTCCCAGTTGGAGTTTCTCGGAGCCGTCTGCTTTTTTGCCGTTGAGGGTAATATTTTTTTTCCGGAGCATTTTATAAATAAAACTTCCAGGGGCCTGAGACAGGAGTTTTTTCAGGTATTTATCCAGACGCTGATTTTTCTCGTTGTTTCCGATCTGAAATTCTTTCATGTTTTTTTCTCCTGCTTTCTGCTTTTGTGTATCGTTCGGATGGTTCCGGTATTCTTGTGTGTTCTCTTTTTGGATTTGCCCTGCTTTCCATCTTTGTGTTCTGACAGTTTCCGGGGTTTTATCAGGCAGTTTTTTGCGAAACCAATCAAATCCTGCCTGCCGGTTTTTACCAGTGCTTCTCTGACCAGATCATGGTTTTTCGGGTCCCGGTACTGTATCAGCGCCCGCTGCATGGCTTTTTCATGAGGATTACGGGCGACATACACCGGTTCCATGGTACAGGGATTCAGTCCTGTGTAATACATGCAGGTGGAAATGGTGGAGGGCGTCGGGTAGAAGTCCTGTACCTGTTCCGGCATATAGTTAAGTTCCCGGAGAAATTCTGCCAGCTCCACAGCCTCCTTCAGGGTGGAACCAGGATGGGAAGACATAAGATAAGGTACCAGATACTGGTCTTTTTTCAGGTTCCGGTTCATATTCTCGTATTCCCGGACAAACCTGCGGTACACAGCTGCTTTGGGTTTTCCCATATACTGCAGTACCTGGTCAGAAATATGTTCCGGCGCCACCTTCAGCTGTCCGCTTACGTGATACTGACACAGTTCTTTCAGAAAAGTACGGTCAGAATCTGCCAGCAGATAGTCAAAACGGATTCCGGAACGGATGAATACCTTTTTCACACCGGGAAGATTCCGGAGTTTCCGAAGCAGAGAAAGGTAATCTCTGTGGTCTGCTTTCAGGTTCCTGCAGGGTTCCGGGAACAGGCATTGTCTGCCGGTACATACCCCTTTTGTCAGCTGCTTTTCGCAGGCGGGAAAACGGAAATTGGCGGTGGGTCCGCCCACATCATGGATATATCCCTTAAAATCTCTGTCTTTTATCAGAAGTTCTGCCTCACTGAGCAGTGATTCTTGGCTTCTGGACTGGATAATCCGTCCCTGATGGAACGTCAGGGCACAGAAATTACAGCCGCCAAAACAGCCGCGGTTGCTGGTAAGGCTGAATTTTACTTCTGCGATGGCAGGTACTCCCCCTGCTTTCTCATAAGAGGGATGGTATGTGCGCATATAGGGCAGCGCATAGACGTCGTCCATTTCCTGTCTGCTCAGAGGAAGGGCCGGAGGATTCTGTACCACGTATACCTGATTGGGGTATTCTTCCACCAGACGTCTGCCCGAAAAGGGATCTGTATTGGAATACTGCAGGTAAAAACTCCTGGCATAAACCTTTTTATCCTGTGCGGTTTTTTCAAATTCCGGCAGGAATACCGCGTCGTAGATGTTTTCTTTTTTCCTGGTTTTGTATACCGTACCATTTACAAAGGTAATCTGTTCCGGGGGCAGTCCGCTGTCCAGTGCTTCTGCCAGCGCCAGGATACTGTGTTCTCCCATGCCGTACATCAGAATGTCTGCGCCGCTGTCCAGAAGAATGGAACGTCTGATTTTATTGCTCCAATAATCGTAGTGGGCCAGCCTGCGCAGGCTGGCTTCCACGCCGCCGATTAAAACAGGTGTTTTTTTATAAGTCTGGCGGATCAGATTTCCATAGACAATGGTGGCATAATCCGGCCGCTTTCCCATAATTCCGCCAGGGGTAAAGGCATCCTGGTTACGGCGGTGCCTGGAGACACTGTAATGGTTTACCATGGAATCCATGTTTCCGCCGCTTATAAGGAAAGCCAGTCTCGGTTCTCCGTAGATGGCAATGCTGTCTTTCTTTTTCCAGTCCGGCTGGGAAATTATGCCCACGGTGTATCCGTGGGCTTCCAGCAGACGGCTGATAATGGCATGTCCAAAAGAGGGATGATCCACATAGGCGTCTCCGATTACATATACAAAATCAAACTGTGCAATTCCCCGCTTTTGCATATCTTCTCTGCAAACTGGTAAAAAGTCCCGTTCCATGCTGTCTCCTGTTCTATGTATCCAGTGCAGCCATGAAAATGCCCGGTTCTGCTTCCTGGGATGGTGAAAAAACGTCATAATAACTGTGGATATAATAATCTGCCAGAGCCTGTTTTTCCTGTCTCTGGGCAGATGAAAATTTATCTTCTACGGCACATACCCGCATTCCGGCATTTTTTCCTGCCATAATTCCCATGGGTACGTCTTCAAATACCAGACAGTGCTCCGGTTTTACTCCCAGACGTTCTGCCGCTTCCAGATACACGTCCGGCGCAGGTTTTCCGTGTTTTACCTCGCAGGCTGTGACGATCTCCTGAATATAACGGTCAAGATGGAGGGATTTTGCTACTGCAGCCACCAGTTCTCTGGAATTGCTGGTGGCGATACCGGCAGAAATTCCCTGCTTTTTACAGTGTTTCAGAAATTCTTCCGCGCCGGGTTTGAAGGGTACCTCATATGTATATTTCTCAATGGCCATCCGGTTCCATATTTCCTTTAATTCCTCCACACTCTCGGAGAGATGAAATAATTCTCTGGTGTAAACAGCGGTCTCCGTAAAACTCATTCCTTCAATATCATGCTGGTAGGTTTCCGGCAGGGTAAGTCCGCGCTGTTCTAAAAATTCCACGTCAATATCATGCCACAGCCACATGGAATCCACCAGGGTTCCGTCCAGGTCGAATATTACGGATCGTATATTTTTTAACATAGTGTTGTTCTCCTTAAGGTCGTCCGGGCCGGCAGGAACATCCGATTCCAAGGCCTCCCTGACCGATATGGCAGGAAACGCCCATGGAAAGGTTATCGCACAATACTTCCATACCCGGAAAGGCTTCCCGGATTTCTTTCAGCCATTCTTCCGTAGCTTCTTCTGAGGCGCTGGAGGCTGCCAGCAGATATACTTCGCCTTTTTCCTGCCACTCCCGGAATGTGGTTTCCAGATCATGCTGCATGGCCTCAATCATGGCTTTTTTTGCTCTGGCTGTCCCGTGGCATTTCTTAAAGGTATCCAGGGTTCCCACGTCAAATTTCAGTACCGGTTTGATGTTCAGCACAGTGCCAAGGGCCGCTGTGGCCGGAGAAATCCTTCCGCCCCTCTTTAAGTGCTCCAGTGTCTCCACACCCACATAGATAACCATTTTATCTCTGGATGCTTCCAGAATTTCTTTGATTTCCGGCGGGGTATAGCCCTCTTCAATAAGTTCCAGTGCATCAAGTACGGAGCGGTGCAGGGCTGTGGAAACCCTTCCGTTGTCTACCACAAAGATTTTTCCGTTATAGGGTTCTTCCTGAGCCAGTCCAAGGGCTGCTCCGCAGGAGCCGCTCAGTCCGCTGCTGATGGGAATGTACAGAATCTGTTCGTATCGTTCAAGGCCTTTATCCCATAATTTCATAACTTCCGCCGGGGAAGGCTGAGAAGTGGAAACTTCACTGCCGGAGTCCAGTTTCCGAAAAAATTCTTCTCTGGACAGGTTCACATCCTCGTAATAGCATGTATCGTCAAAATAAAAAGGCATGGGCAGTACCATAATACCAAGTTCTTCTGCCTGTTTTTGCGTAATTCCGCTGTGGCTGTCTGTGATTACTCCAATTTTTTTCATGACTTCCTCCTGTTTCCGGATCATCCTTTCCGGGATGGTCCTGTGTGTTCGGTGATTGTCTGCAATTCTTCCGGGGTCAGCAGACGATATTCCCCAGGCAGCAGAGAATCGTCCAGTTCCAGGCTGCCCATGGAAATACGTTTTAAATACAGCACCTTTTTTCCTACTGCTTCAAACATGCGTTTGACCTGATGAAATTTCCCTTCGGTGATGGTCAGGGTAATCCTGGAAATTTCCGGGTGATTTTCAGGCAGAAGATTCAGCTCTGCCGGCCGGGTAAGCCTGGCTTCTCCTATGTCCAGGCCCTGAGAAAACTGCTCTACATCGTCTTCTGTCACATGGCCTGAAACTTCGGCGTAGTAGGTTTTCGGCACATGTTTTCCAGGTGCGAGCAGGTTATGGGCCAGTGTGCCATCGTTGGTAATCAGAAGCAGCCCTTCCGTGTCAAGATCCAGCCTGCCCACAGGAAACAGGCCTTTTCTGCGATTTTTTGGAAAATAGTCCAGAACTGTTTTGTGGATCCTGTCTGTCACTGCGCTGACACAGCCGCCTGGCTTGTAAAACAGGTAATATTCATATCTGGTGTAACCGATGTCCTGTCCCTGAAATGATACCGTATCCGTGTCCGGTGTTATCTTCTGTTCCGGTCCTGTGGGACGGTTTCCGTTTACCAGAATCTGTTTTTTTCGTATGTATTGTTTTACCTGGCTGCGGGATCCGATTCCCATGTCGGCAAGATATTTGTCCAGTCTGATCTCCATGGCGGTTCCTTTCTGTTTCTCTGATGAAGAACTTTTAAATTCCGGTAAAAGAACAGGTTTTATTACAGTCAGGGAGCAGAAATTATCATGAAAACTGATAATTCAGACGTTTTTCCTCTAACCACTTTAAAATCCAGTAGGGGTTAATGCTGAGTTCCGTGCCTGTCTCCCCGTCAATGTAAATACCCATGTGAAGATGGACCGGGAATTTGCCCACGGTGCCCTCTTCTTCCCCATAGCCGCTGTCTCCCATAAAGCCCAGAAGTTCTCCGGCTTTTATTTCGTCCCCTTCCTGAAAGTCTCTGGCATAATCATGGAGATGTGCATAATAGAAATAACCGCCGTGGGGAGAACGGATTCCAATCCGGTACCCTCCAAGTTTCAGCCATCCAATTTTTTCCACTACTCCGTCTGTCATGCTGATTATGGGATAGTGTCCCCGCTGATTACAGGAGGCCATAATATCCGTTCCTTCGTGGCCCCGGTCTCCGCCGAAATTCCGGTCAAACATCCAGGAATTTTCAAAGGAGGTGGTCAGGGAACTGTCCTGTGCTGACAGAGGAACAGGAAAATATTTTACATCTTCCCAGACAGCCTGTTCGGCCTGTTTCAGCGCCTGGATTTTCTGAGGCTGATATTCATACAGAAGGTTTAAATAATCTTCCAGTTCACTCTGTTTCTTTTTTTCTGTAAAAAGATAACCCAGCAGATAATCGTAACGGGTGTAATCCGTATCTTTCTCAAACTTGCAGAAGGCCTCGTACTGTTCCGGGGGAACCTTCTGCTGCCGCAGGAGTTCTCTGGTATCTTCTGCCACCAGGAGGTGGGTAATCTTCGCAACCTGCCGGATCTGTTCGGTCAGGACCGTAATCAGGCAGACCATTGCTGTAAGAATCAGTAACCATATACATACCTGCTTTTTCATAATCTTCCTTTATGGGTATTATTTGGAGCGTTTCAGGAATTCCAGGAGCAGTTTCCACACTTTTTCCGTGGAGGAAATGCTTAACCTTTCTTTTGGCGTGTGGATATCAAAATTGTCGGGGCCAAAGGAAATACAGTCCAGGTTCTCTATTTTACCGGAAAAAATACCGCATTCCAGTCCTGCATGGATAGCCTGAATCTTTGGTTCTTTCTGAAATAATTCCCGGTAGACGTCTGCCATCCGTTCACGCATGGGAGAGTCTGCACGGTATTCCCAGGCCGGGTAATCACCGCTTATGGTGACTTCTCCTCCCAGAAATTCTGTTAAAAAGGTCAGCCGGTCTGTGACTTCATATTTTCTGCTGGTAACGCTGCTTCGCACAGAAAAGCACAGAGAAAAAGTGTCATTTTCCAGTTTCATAATACCAGGGTTCAGAGAAGTTTCCACCAGTCCTTCCAGTTCCGGGCTCATATGCTGTACGCCCCAGGGCATGGTACGGAGGAAAAACAGTACTTTGGTCAGAGAAGCGGCGTCCAGAACTTCTGTCTGTTTTTTTACCGGCTTGCTGCAAAGAACGCTAACCTGTCGGTCAGAACTGCGGTATTCATGACGAAGCACTTCCTGCCAGGAGGAAATCAGTGATTCCGGGTTGGGCCCTTTCCAGTCTTCCGGTATAAGAATGGTACATACAGCCTCCCGCGGAATGGCATTGTCTTTTAACCCGCCTTCCAGTGTTTCCAGATAAAAGGGAAGTTCTTCCCGTATTCCCTTTAAAATTCTCCCAAGGAGCACAGCGGCATTTCCCCGCTCTTTGTGGATTTCACTGCCGGAATGTCCGCCCTGCAGTCCTGTTACTCTGATTTCATAAAGGGTTCCCTGTACCTGCTGCCGGGATATGGGAAGTATGCAGTCTGCCTGAAGGCCTCCTGCACATCCGGTAAGAAAGATGCCTTCTTCATCGGAGTCAATATTCAGAAGTTTTTTTCCTTTCAGCATGGAAAGATCAATGGCTTCTGCACCCAGCATACCCACTTCTTCGTCTACGGTAATGACGATTTCCAGAGGCGGATGGGGCAGCGTATCATCTTCCAGAATGGCAAAGGCATAAGCCAGAGCGATTCCGTCGTCTCCGCCCAGGGTGGTTCCCTCTGCTTTCAGGAAATCTCCCTCCACATACAGCCGCAGGCCTTCTTTTTCAAAATCAATGTCCACATGGTTTTCTTTTTCACATACCATATCCATATGGCCCTGTATGATAATGGGCTCGGACGTTTCATAACCTTCGGAACCGTCTTTGAACATAATCACGTTATTGCTGTCATCCTGTATCCATCTCAGACCATGCTCTCTGGCAAAAGATACACAGTAATCACTGATGGCTTTTGTATTTCCGGAGCCATGGGGAATCTGGCAGATTTCTTCAAAATATGCAAAAACTCTTTCTGGTTTCAGCTTTTCACAAACTCTCATATTCGCCTCCTGCTTTGGTATATTTATTTTATTGGTTCATAGAATAAACTATGAAAAAAATCATGTACATTATTATTCTGACCGGATTTTTATTTTACATTTTAATATTTCCCCAGGAATCGGTAAGCGCTGCGGCGCTGGGGTTGAACCTGTGGTATGAAAAGATGCTGCCGACTCTGCTGCCCTTTTCCATTCTGTCCTATCTGGTGATTCATTCCGGCATACTGGACGGATTTACGCTTATGCTGCACAGAGTTCTGAAACATCTGTTTCCGGTAAGCAGCGCCGGTATTTATCCGCTGGTGGCCGGACTGCTGTTTGGATTTCCCATGGGCAGCAAAATCACCTCGGAGCTGGTTCTTGCAGGAAAAATAACCAGGGAGGAAGGACAGCGTCTCTTCTGTGTCTGCAACAACATCAGTCCCATGTTTATCAGCAGCTTTATCTTAAATGACTGTCTGAGAAGACCGGATTTAAGAACGACGAGTTATCTGATTCTGTACGGGCCGCCGCTGATTCTCTATATGCTTATGAACAGCCGCCGCAGTTTTACCTCTCCTGTGAATGGTAATTTTCCAAAAAAAACGACATCCATGAGCTTTCAAATCATAGATGCCGGCATTATGAACGGATTTGAAACATTGGCAAAACTGGGAGGCTACATTATGCTCTTTGCCATCCTGGCACAGATGACCATGCTGCTGCCCCTGTCAAATCCGGTTTTAAAATGCATCTTCATTGGATTTACGGAAATTACCAACGGAATTTCCTGTACAGCAGAACAGAATATGACGATTCAGACGGCATATCCTCTGATGATGGCATTTACCGCGTTCGGCGGTCTTTCCGGCTTTGCCCAGACGGCTTCCATGGTAAAAGGAACCGGATTTTCCATGGTTCCCTATGTCCGGATGAAACTTTTCGGAACAGTTACTGCATTTATTCTGGCCTTCCTGTTTGTCCGCTAAGGGTTATATTTCTGTAACCTGAAGTTCCGGAACAGATTCGTTTTCACTGGTTCCGGAATCCGGATCTCCACCTGCCGGCGACAGCTCGATACGGTTGGTATTCACCACAGTGTAGCATTCCTGCAGGGAATTTAAAAGGTTGTCTGTCCGGGCTCTGGTACTGTCTATGGCGTGTCCGATAATGCTTTCCAGGCCTTTTAAAATATCGTCCGTGTACTGGATGGCTCCCATACGGATATTATTTGCATCATTTGTGGCGTTATCCAGAATTTCCTGTGCCTGGTTGGTGGCAATTAATACCACCTCATTGGCCTGGGCATATGCCTGCTGCATAATTTCGTGTTCACTGACCAGTTCCGTGGTATGTACTTCTGCCTGAGCGATAATGGCATCAGCCTTGGCCTGTGCGTCTGCCAGAATCGCTTCTTTATTACTGATCATTCTCTGATAACGTTTAATCTCATCGGGCATTCTTCTGCGGAGTTCTGATAACAAATCTTCGATTTCATCTTTGTCCACCACAATTCTGCTGTTGGAAAAAGGCTGGTATTTACAGTTTTCGATATAGTCTTCTATTTCGTCGATAATCTGCTCAATTTTGTTACTCATATATGTAACGCTCCTTACATTCAGCTATATTTTGCATAAATTCTGTCTATAAGCTGCTCCGGTACAAAATGAGAAATATCTCCCCCGTAAGAAGCAACTTCCTTCACGATGGTAGAGCTCAGATAGGCATATTCCAGACTGGTAGTTAAAAATACCGTGTCAATCCGGGAATTTACAATACGGTTGGTCTGGGCAATCTGCAGTTCATATTCAAAATCAGTGACAGCCCTGAGACCTCGGACAATAATGGAAGCATCTGCTTCCCTGGCGTAATCAATCAGAAGACCGTTAAAGGATGTAATTCTGATATTTGGAATATGGCCTGTAATCTCTTCTAACATACTAACACGTTCCTGTACAGAAAACAATGGATTTTTTGCACTATTGATTAAAACTGCCACCACCAGCTCATCCACAATCTGCGCAGAACGTTCTATCATATCAATGTGTCCAAAGGTTGCCGGGTCAAAACTGCCCGGATAAATTGCTCTTTTCATCTGTTTCCCCCGTAGCTTCTTACATCAACCGCAGAAATACATGTTTGTTGGTTTTGTAAGTTTTTTCCTTTGTAATGGTATAGCCCATGGATTCTGCCCAGGAAAAGTCCGTATCCAGAGCTGCTTCCACTACAATCAGTGATGACTCAGTAATCAGCGATGATTCTCCCAGAGCCTGCAAAACGTCTTTTTCCAGATGTTTTCTGTATGGCGGGTCCAGGAATACAAGGTCAAAATGTTCTCTGCCCTCCAGCCATCGGATTGCTGAAATGACATCCTTTACCAGCAGCGTGCACTGGTCTGTAAATCTGGTAAACCGTATATTTTCCTCAATACAGGAGGCTGCCTTTTTATTGTTTTCCACGAAAACCGCCGCCTGAGCTCCCCGGCTGACGGCTTCCAGGCCCATCTGTCCGCTTCCGGCGAACAGATCCAGAAACCTGCTGCCCGGAAGTTCCGGGTTCAGCATATTAAATAAGGTTTCCTTGATTCGGTCTGATGTGGGCCTTGTCTCCATGCCGGAAAGGGTTTTCAGGGGAAGGCTCCGGGCGCTTCCTGCTATGATTCTCATTTTTTCACCTCGTTTAAAATTGCTTTTCGAAGAAGGGTCAGTGCGCTTGCCACAGAATATTCCCTGATTTTGCTGCGGCTCCCGCTGTAAAGCTTTT
>OFHA01001405.1_pt1 | contig 16601 bp, 17 predicted proteins | sample 1521891 | NCBI WGS metagenome assembly OFHA01 (sample SAMEA3504089, study PRJEB24116) | mouse gut metagenome | biome: mouse gut; feature: mouse-associated habitat; material: faeces | place: Denmark | collected 2011
ACGCTTTTCTCATTTTATAAAAACATTCATTATATATTTTCATATATTCATTCCAATATTCTTTTTGAAAAGGAACACATATTATGTCATTCTGATACTTCAATGCTTTATTATATATCATTTCATATGCAATTATCTCTTTCATCTATAGTTCTCTCCAAAATCAGTGATTCATTATTAGTAAAGAACTTCTCTAACTTTGCGCATTTCCCTCCAAACATTATCTCCATAATTGCTTACTAAAACGGAAATAATCCCATTATTCGGATTATACTCGGATATAAAACTTACACCCAGATCACAGCCTTGAAAATACGCAAAATCTTTGCCATTGGGATTTTCAATTATCCACATACCATAGCCATAATATCCTTCTTCTGCATCATCTCCATCTCCGCTCTGCTTACGAAGCATATCTGAAACAAATGCTTTTGAAATTAAATTTCCTTCCAGTAAATTCGTCCAAAAACTAATAATGTCTCTTACTGTTATAAACGCCCCGCCTGCACCAGTGCCTTTCGCATCCACAGAAAATATATTTGTGCGGTAATCCTTTGTATCAGCACAATAAATATAGTTATTAGCGCACTTTGCTGGCAGCCTGTCCAATTCATAATACCCTGTTGATTTCATACCGCATATGTCAAAAACATTTTCCTTTAAGTATTGGTCAAAATACATACCTGTCGTTTTTTCTATAATCATTGCAAGCAGGACATACCCGGTATTATTATACTGGAATTTTTCTCCCCGATGTATGGTTTAAAAGCTGTTTAACTGTAACAGCCTTATCAATATCATTTAATGGCATATCAAGCAACATACCTAATGTATCATCAAACTTTATTTTCCCTCGTTCAATCAACTGTAATATTCCTACTGCAACAAATACTTTTCCGGCTGAAGCACTTGCAAATTTTGTTTCTATTGTGTTAGAAATTTCATTTTGCAAATCTGCAAACCCATTTTCTCTTTCATATAAAACTTTACCATTTTGAACAATTTATATATTTCCCCTAAAATTTACATCCATCATTTCTTTTATACTCATTTCACCTTTCCTCCAACCTGTCAATTTTTAAGTTCCTGCTGTAACTTTTTCTGCTGTTTCTCCAACTTTTCATTTTCAGACAGTAGCTTTTTCTTATCTTCTGTCAGTGTTTCCGTCTGCTCTTTCAAAAGAAGATTTGTAGCGGAAAGTTCTGATACTTCCTGCCGGATCGCTTCGCCCTCTTTCCGTATCTGTTCCAAATGATAAAGAAAATATCCTAAAGCGTGATTTCGGGACGGAAATCATTAACCAGAAATGGTGTACCGATATTACATAGATCCATGTACAAAAAGAAGGATGGACCTGTCTGGATTTCTTAATGGACTTGTGCAGTCGTAAGATCATCGGATATGCATGATGTAATCCTCATTCATGCAGTTCTGCCGGCTGCTTTTATTGTTCTGTTACAGTGGCTTTATACAAGTATTATAGCGTATGTTGTCCAAAGTGTAAAGACTGTTGAATCGTTATGCTGAGCGGCTGCCAGGACCGGAATGGTAAATGGAAAGATCTGTCCGACGATCCGGAGGGAGTTATAAAACGAATTTCTTTGTATGCTGTTTATGCAGAAGATATGGCATGCAGAAAATATGCGTATGATTCTCCTTGCATTTTTGATGGAAGAGGAACCATCGATAAGAGTTATGTGCCTGGTTGCAGATGAAGATGTGAATTGAAAGAGGATTCAAAATATTAGTGGAATATTTGAGCTGAAAAGAATTTTTGAATGAAACTTCATAATGACTGTAATACGCTACGATTGACTTATTTGCGTGACTTTTCTATAATAAATAAAAGTATATAGAAAACTTAAATTACAATTGAATGTTAATTCTGGTAATTATCAATCGTACAGACGGTACGGCTGCAGACAAAAGTTATCCGGGCGGCAGAACGAAATGCGGATTGGAAAGGAGGATAATATGGATAATATCAAACAGATGAAAGATGATCATTTAGACCTGAATTATGATACAATTATCGATACTTACCTGCCATCCGTGCCGAAGGTAACGACGGACCAGCCATTGCGGCCGCAGGATCCTTTGGATGTGTATGAGTTAAAGCAGGAGTATAAAAAAATCTGTGAAAGAGAATTTAAGTTTTAACAAAATGCCTCTCAATATTTATAAATTGTTATGAGTATTGAGAGGCATTTTTGTGGAAAAAAGTAAAATTACAGGAGAAAACCAGTCATGGAGATGGAGAACGACAGAATAGCAGACTATAATGTCCATAACCTAACATTTTTAAGAAATAACAGTTATCCGCAGGAGATTATTTTTGATAATGAGAAACATTATTTTTTTATGATGGATTATTACAATCTGTTAATGGAAAAAAAGCTGGAAAAAGAAACGGACGGATATATGACGCTTGCAGGAAGCGTAAAGGCTGAAAATAACACAGTAGCAAAAAGGATCATGGGCATTTATTCCAGGAAAACAGAAAGGGATAACCAGTTGTTTCAGATTACGTCGTCTGAAAAAGGAACTACATCTGAAAGCCCGTTTCTTGGCATTATTCAGGTATATATTGCGGATTACGGGTGGAAAAACACGGGTACTTCCGGCGTCAGTGTACAGCAGGCAGAGAACTTTCTGGAATTGTATGAAACAGAAATTGCGAACGATTTGAATCAAATATTGGAAGAAACGGATGTATATCACATTTACAGGACGATTACATCCGAGGACTTTTGCGTCGTAATCCGAACTTCGACGATTCGTAAGATCTATCATGCGGCATTAACAATCATGGATATCAGAAACGGATCGGATAAAAGGGTATTTTTTACTTATACAAACATTGGGCTGGAATGTATAAAGTCCCCAAATAATGAAAATTTATCCGAAAATCGCCAGTTTGCGTCGCTGCACGAATCTGTACGGGAGAAAAACCAGAATGTCAGTTTTGTATTAAGATTTCGGATCGAGAACGCGGCTCTGGAAGAAATCCAGGCGTTGGAGTACCAGCAAAAAAACAAAGGGGAAGAGGCCGGTCAGATCATCATAGAAGATGTAAACGGAATGATCGGCAGATACGATCTTGTCGTTCGCCTGACAATGAATGAGTTTATGGAGATTTATCCTTATTTTTGTATGAACGTAACCGGAGATAAGATCCAAACGGCAAATTTGAATGCACTGCAAGGTCGTTTTTCTAAAATTCTTGTAGAAAAAATGGGCGATGGCTCCATTCAGACGATTAATACACGTATGATTGTGAATATTTATGCACAGGAAAAGTCAGGGGATAAACCGGTCGTTCCGCTATTCGATGAAAAGGATAAATCGAAAATTAAAAAGAGAACGAAATGTGTAATGACTCTATACGAAAAATTCAAAAAGAATTATGAAAATTACTTCTCAGCGGATAAGTATCGTTATGTAGAGCTGATACGCATGCTGGATAAGCTTATATTTTCATACGAGAACCTTGCTTATGAAGCAGACACGCATATCAACTGGTTTATATGCAGTCAGTACCTGGAGAACTTTTTCCAGAACATGATTTTTTATATGGATACAATCAAGGCGCATATAGAACCCAGAGCAATTGAAAAATTTTTAGATGAGTTTCAGTCTTTTATCAGTGCTTTTGATATGTATTTGCGTCTTTTGCAGGGAATTAATCAAAATACGATTCAGTCTCCGCGATATGATATCAGCTCTCCGATCGACGGTCAGAAGTTTTTGATGGCATATAGCGAATTTATCGATTCTGTACATGAAGAATACCGTGAAGACAACTGGAACAGCAAAGGGAGTCTGGCCTGCCGCGAAAAAAGAAGGGTAGAAAAAACGATTATATATCCGGATCTGACGATCAAAAATTTACAGTTAATGGAAGTGTTTTGTCCGGATAAAGTGGAAAGGACAGACGCCGATTGCTTGAAACCGGCAATGCTGATTTGCAAGATACAGATATTTGAGTATTTTGAACGTCCTTATGATTTAATTCCTCTTGTTTTGCATGAAATTTGTCATCATATGCTGATTTTAAACAGGAAGGAAAGAAATGAATTTTTAATTAAAAACATCTTCGAACGGCTGGCGGCGGAAGCGGTGAATCAGGTACAGAACCGTTATGTCAAAAACGAAAGCTGCAAACGGATAGACGCATTAACTAAAAAAATGGAGGAATGTCTTGCAGATGCGCTTGTAGAAACATTCAACGAAAGGTGTACGAATTATGAAAAGTATGTATTTTTGCATCTGACGAAAAGAATAGAAAATTTTGCCCGCAGTTATTTTGAAGATGAAGAGCAAAAGCAAGACAATCGCCTGGGTTCTTCGTTAGAAAGTATTAACAGTAAATATGAACTGTTAATCAGGGAGATATACGATGATGAGAAAAAACTGAAAGAATTTCAGCATATAGAGATTAAAAATATTGGAACATGCAGAAACACGGAAAAGATGAAGGAGTGTATCCGTCAATTGTTTACATTTACATCAGATTTACTTGCTCAGATTAATGAAAAAACGATTCGTTATATACAGCCGCTTGAATTAGAGGATTTATGGGGAAAAAACAATCAGCAGTTAGATGATTATTTGCTCCGATGGGCGAAGGAAAACGAATCCGATATTTCGGTGACGGAAAACATTACTGAGAGAACACAATTACTAAAAAATTATCTGGAATTAACGAAACAGGCATTTCTTCTTTTGACAGACGCGGTCTTTATTCAGGAAGATCGTACCAGAAGTTTTAGAGGAAATCTGGCAGAAAAATTTGCAAAAAAGGCAAAGAAACAGTTAGACAGATTCCGGGACGAAAATTATTACATATACGATCAGGATAAAGCAAAAAAAGCTGCATTTTGGGAATTTGAACGGGAAGAGCAAGCGAAGCAGCATTTTACAGAAGCAATGGAATGTATCGATGCAGACAGGGTTCTCGACGCCATCCGGTTTGGAGTAACAAATTACAGGGAGATATGTGCGGATATCATTATGAGCAAATGGATGGGACTGACCAGTTTTGGCTATTTGCGTTCGGCGGTTACGCTGGCTCCAAGGATGCAGGGGTATGAGAAGAATATTAAATATGGGGCTCTGCAATGGGAACGATTGAAAACTGTTTTGGCGGTTTTGATTACAAAAGAAAATCTGAATGATGATACAGAGAGTGAAACTAAAGAAATAGACGTATCCGTTCTGCAGAAAGAGATATGGGAATATATCAGCGAGACAATAGATTGTGTGAAATCGCGTATCCGTACTTCTATGGAGGCAGACGAAAAACTGGATCATGAGCATGCAGAAAAAGCCAGAAACTATTTTTATGAAATGGCTGATTGCAATATAAGGCTGTGGGAAAAAAATATTTCGGAAAATAAAAAGATCGTATGGGAAGACTGTGTATGGGATCGTCTGAATAAACGTACGCTTAACTTTGAACGGATGGAGGATTATTTTCCGTATTTTTACAAAGAAGCAAATATATTTAAACGAATATACGATATGCTGGAAACCTATGGCCGGATACAAAGTTCTGGTAAACTATATATAAAATCATATATTTATGAACATATTTTAAATATATACAGGCATGCAACGAAAGCCAGACAGCTTCATAAGGTAGTGGGGGAAGTTGCCGGTTTTTATAACGATCCTGCATCAGAGAAAAAGTCCAATTTACAAAAAATGAAGGATATGCTGTGTTTTGTGCAGGACTATTATTATTGCAATCGAATTAAGAAAGCGGGGGAGGTAAATGGGTACCTGGTATGCAAAAAGCCTGGATGAATACATCAGGATTATTGACATTATTTTCCACAGACAAGAGGTTGCGGATAAAAAGAATGTTTTGTGGTTTCGCGGGAATGAACAGACCGATTTTTATTATTATCTGGAGCCGAACATTTACAGAAAAATTTCTTCTGGCAAAGAAACTCATTTTGAAAATTCTAAAAAGACATATGGGACGTTATGGCTAAAGGAAGAGTATCGGTATCAGCATTTTGCGGCACGAAATTATGATAAGATACAGAATATGCCGGAATCGATGATAGAATGGCAGGAGGGCATGCAGCATTATTATTCAAAAACCAGATTAATGGACTGGAGTGAATCGGCGATTGTAGCGTTGAATTTTGCGCTGGAAGCATACGTAGATCCGCGGGAAGATCATGAGATATCCTATAGAAGAAGACACAATGCGCCTGTCGTCTGGGTTCTAAACCCGGTAAAACTAAATAAAATGGTTTACAAATGTTTTAAAGACTGTCCGGATTTGATACGCAATGCGATAAAAGGGATCGGGAATGATGCGATTGACGCGATTGTTGACGATATCCAAAAACATCGGGAAATATACTTTTTACTGGATAAAAATGCAAATGCAGGTGTAAACGGGATAGTAAGTTTGTCTGGACTGGAATTTTTGAGAAAATCATATGCCGATTCTCTGCAGCAGGCGATCGAGAACAGGAGTTTTAATCCATTTTTTTATCTGTTGCTGCGGTATTATTCAGACGGACTGGCAGTAGAAACAGATCAGCTGACACCGCTGGCGATTATACATCCGCATCATAGTGAAAGAATACACGAACAAAAAGGCGCATTTACAATATTCCCGTACTATGCTGCCGAAAACGGAAAAAATGCAAGGGTACATCCTTTTGCCATGGAATTTATGCCGCGATGTAAATCCTGTCTGGACAAAATCGTTGTTATGGATTCCATAGGAATGGCAAGGCAGCTAAAAGAAATCGGTGTAAAAAGATCCCATTTATATCCGGAAATGGAAATTGTTACCAAAGATTTTGAGTGTGTGTAGTTGTTTTATGGCACGTCATATATGAAAATGAAATAAAATTCAAAAAATACAGATATCAGCTTGACAATTTTGTTTCTGTTCGACTATAATCTATGGAAAGATGAATTATTTTTCAATAATTGTTGATAGAAAGAAGGTGTCAGGATGAAACCCGTGAATGAAATGGTCGATCAGCTGGTGAGAGCCATTCGCTTTATATGTAAAAAACAAAATGTTTCAGTTTCACAGATGGAAGCAGACCTGGGGTTTAGTCCGGGCTTAATCAGTCGCTGGAACAAAACGAAAACCAGTCCTTCTTTTGATAAAATCGCTGCGATTATGGAGTATCTGGGCGTTACTTATGATGAATTAATGTCCAGCAATATACCGGAGCAGTCTGCAAATACGACGTTCATTCATCCAAAAGATAAAGAACTATGTGATAAATTACGACTGGAAAGCGAAAGCGGACGCAGGAAATGGTTTGAATTACGTAAAGACGGTCCGTTTCATGTGACGATTGAGAGTATTTTTCCTGACTGGACGGAATTTCATTTTCATATTGTTTATTACACAGCTTTTAAAGACGGATTTTTTATTTTGACATTACAATATGAGATTCACGATACGCAGCTGAATATGAAGGCGGAGTTATTTAGTCTGGCCGAGGATGGATTGGATCCAAGACATATCCATGACGATGATTTAAACGCGATGAAAATATTGAAATGTGTGGATCATGATTTATATATGGATTTGGTAAGTCAAAAAACAGAAAGCATGGAAGATGACTTTCTGGCATCATAAAATTTAAGAGACAGTCTTGTTTCTGAAAAAACTGCCGCTTTTACGATATCTATACGTAAAAGCGGCAGTTTTTTACTTTAGTTCGGGAGTTTCATTAGTGATGGCAGATACCGTTTTTATGCGTGGTTCTGTGCACGGTACAATATTTGGAACAGCTGCTTTTCGTTCTGTGCGTCGTTCTATGGTAAGAACAATACGTGCCAGAACTATGGTGACCGCTTCCATGGCCATGCGCCATTACAGGTACGGTAAAGCTGCCGGTCAGCATAATTGCCGCTGTCAGCATGGCCGCTGACTTTTTCCAGTTTTTTAAAATGTTCATTGTGAAAACCTCCTTATTAGATGCGTTTTTGATAAGTCTGATATAAGCAACACGATTGTGCATGCGAAATCCTTGCACAAAAATAAAATATTTTTGCTTTTATTTTTATGCATGCACCCTTTGTGGTTTGTTCTGCATGAATGCCTGTCAGCCTGCTTTGTGACGTAAGAGGATATTTAATGATATAGGAACAGGAAGTTTCATTGTTCCTGATTCCTATTCAATCATGCCATTTGGAATTTGGACGGTTTCCTCGATGGCATTGTCTAAGAGAATACCGAGAATACGGGTAAGGTCAATAATATCAATTGCAGTCCGAAAGTTTTCTGGTGAAAGGGAGACATCCAGATGAACGTCAACATCATGTTCGATTGCCTGTGAAATTTTTAAGTTTAAAAATGCGCGCAGCGACTCCGAAGGAATCTGATAAAGTTTAGACAATAATTCGCTTCGTAAAATTGTTTTTTGAGAATAAGGGTAAATTTTTTCCCCAAAAAATTTTTTCATATCCGGATTATCACTTTCGTCTACAAAGTTTCCCATTGTAAAGAAAATATTTTTAATATCGTGACGTATTCCGGCCATTTCGGAAAGGCTTGAAGATATGTTTTGATAGTAAGAGGAAATCTCATCCTTTTCCCATTGCTGATAAGTTGCCGCATCTTTATAGAAAGCTGTTTTGAAAAGCAGCACAATAAAAGGAAGCTGTGCGCACAGAATCGCAAGGCACAGACATGGAAGCAGCAGTGAGATTAAAAAATTGTGAAGCTGCAAAGCTGTAAAAGGAATAAATATCAGTATAAATAAAAATAGAATCAGGACTGAAAAAAGTGGAAAATATTTTTCAATGTTCTGATATTTTTTCCCAAGATCATTGAGCCGGATAAGCTGTCTGTAAAATCGATGCCGGATGAAGACGGCAGCAGAAATAAGAAGAAGCAGCGTTAGGATGAGGGTACATAAAAATGAGCGGATATAGTTGTCTTTTAACAGGACAGATGGTAAAAAGAAGATACAATTCTTACATGGAATGGGCTGCTTCAAATTTATCAGCCGTCAATGCAGAGATCGATGCATATGCAATGTGGCCGCATAATACACAGCCGATCATGTGGCATATGCTCCTTATCTCTACCCCGCAAGGGGGTTCAACCAGCGAACTTCTGATTGGGACAGGAGGTTCCCTTATTTTGTTTGGAGTACTTTGCATGGTTGGAAATAAATATGGAAAGGTTTTGAAGATATTTTGTAGTGCTGGAAAGCTGTCACTTACATTGTATGTGCTTCAAATTGTGCTGGGATGGGCATTGCAGTCGATCAGTACAGAGTGGTCATTGGCATTGATGGATATCGGCTCCATTCCTTTTGGCGGCGTTTTAATGGCAGTAGTTGTGATTGTATTGAGTATGATGTTAACGAAACTTAAATGCAGTCCATTTGAAAACATGATGCGGAGATTTGAGAAAAAGTTTATACAGTGATCTAACAAATGGACAGATGGTATTAAAATGCACACATGAGGTTTCTGGTCAGTTTGTGGTAAGCTAATATCATCAAAGGAACCGGTTCTCAATTGAATAAATATTACAGACTTTTCTGATGAAGATGGCTTCAGCCCTCGCGGCATTGTTTACCGGAGTCGGTCTGGAACTTGTGGGTTACGATCCGCAGATGGCAGGAAATCAGACAGCATCCACCATCACTGGAATTCGTATACTGATGTTTATCCTTCCAATGCTCCTTGCTGTTTTAAGTTTCCTGATTTTTAAGTTTGGATATAAATTGAAAGGAAAGCGGCTTGAAGAGTTGACGGGAGAGATTCACAGGTTGCATGCAGATCAGTAAAAATAAATGAAAAGGAGTGTATGCGTATGATTACTGTAAATGAGCAGGAAAAAGTATTTCATTTGAACAATGGACGAATCAGCTATCTGTTTTATGTGATGGAAAGTGGACAGTTTGGTCATCTGTATTTTGGCAGGGCGCTCAATCCTGAGGGCAGCTATCTGCATATGGTCGAAAAAGCGTACCGCCCGATGACGACCTATATAACGGAGGGAGATCTCTATACCTCCTATGAGCATCTGCGGCAGGAATATCCCTGCTATGGCACATCAGATTACCGTTATCCGGCCCTGGAAATCCAGGGCGGTGACGGGAGCCGTATCTGTAAACTGGAATACCAGCGGTATGAAATGTTCAATGGTAAAAAGTTCCTTTCCGGGCTGCCGGCTACTTATGTGGAAGATGAGAGTGAGGCTTCCACGATTGAAATTTTTATGTGGGATACGGTGAGATCACTGGAGGTTATTTTATCCTACAGTATTTTTCGGGATGTTGATGCGGTTGCAAGGAGTGTCCGGTTTGTCAACCATGGAAAGGAACACGTGTTCATCAACAGGGCGATGAGCATGAGCGTAGATCTGCCGGATGCTGATTTTCAAAGCGTGCAGTTGTCCGGTTCGTGGGCGCGGGAGCGGCATATATATATTCGAGATCTGCAGCCCGGAATATCCGCTGTGTCAAGCATGCGTGGCAATTCATCTCACCAGCATAATCCGTTTCTTGCCCTCAAACGCAAAAGTACCACGGAGCAGAGCGGCGAGGCGTATGGATTTAGTCTGGTATACAGCGGCAATTTTCTCGCGCAGGCAGAGGTGGACAATTATCAGGTGCTGCGTGTTATGATGGGCATCAATCCTTTTGGATTTCAGTGGAGGCTTGATTCGGAGACGGATTTTACGATACCGGAGGCAGTCATGGTTTATTCTGGCGACGGACTGAATGGCATGAGTCGGCAGTTCCACCGGCTTTATAAGAGCCGTCTGGTGCGTGGATACTGGCGCGACAGGGAGCGTCCGATTCTGATCAACAACTGGGAGGCGACGCAGTTTAATTATGTGGAGGATGATTTGATCCTGTTTGCAGCCAAGGCAAAAGAGTGTGGCATTGAGCTGTTTGTTCTGGATGACGGCTGGTTTGGTGCGCGAGATGATGACAGACATGGGCTTGGGGATTGGCATGCCAATACACAGAAGATTCCGAATGGAATTGAGGGATTAGCGGAAAAAATCGAGGCGCTCGGCATGAAATTTGGTCTGTGGTTTGAGCCGGAAATGGTAAACCGGGACAGTGATTTTTTCAGGAGCCATCCGGATTACATTATCGCGACACCAAACCGCAGTACCTCACATGGCAGAAATCAGTTTGTCCTCGACTTTTCGCGCCGGGAAGTGGTAGATGCAATATATGAACAGATGTATGCGCTGCTGTCAAAAGCGAAGATCAGTTATATCAAGTGGGATATGAACCGCTCTATCAGCGAGTGTTATTCGCAAGCTTATCCAGCGGATCAGCAGGGGGAAATTTTTCATCGGTATATTCTTGGTGTCTACGATCTGCATGAGCGTCTGATACAGGCATTTCCAAGTCTGTTGATTGAATCGTGTTCCAGCGGCGGTGGCCGGTTCGATGCGGGGATGCTCTATTATGCGCCTCAGGGATGGGTCTCCGATGATTCTGATGCTGTCGAGCGTTTGAAAATACAGTATGGTACCAGTCTGGTCTATCCTATAAGTTGTATGGGCGCCCATGTCTCTGCCTGCCCGAATGAACAGGTGGGGCGCAGGACACCGATCGAGACGAGAGGAAATGTGGCGTGCACTGGCGCGTTTGGCTATGAGCTGGATTTGAACAGGCTTGGCAGCGAAGAGATTGAGATTGTGAAAAAGCAGATCGCGTTTTACAAGAAAAACAGAAGGCTGATAACAGAGGGGAACTTCTATCGGTTATGCAGCCCTTTTGAGACAAACTTTGCAGCATGGGAGACAGCGGCGCTGGATAGACAGCGGGCGATCGTGACGGTCACCCGCATGTTGAGTGAGATCAATGGTCCTTACAGACGCCTGTCTCTTTGTGGACTGCTGGCAGAGCAGAAGTACCATATTGAGAGCCGTTTTTTATCCTATGATGCATATGGTGACGAGCTGATGCAGTATGGACTGATGCTGGAGGATAAATCCTCTGGGCAGGTTATTGATGGAAGCGGGGGATGTCAGGATTTTCTGTCAGTCTTATATGAAATTACAGCTATATAGGGAAGGCTGATTCATTATCGTGAAAGGGATTGGATTTTCTGCGGTTGGCATCAGTCTTGGCCTGCTCCTGCGCGCGGTATTTACTGGGAGAAATTCCTGACAGCTGCCGGAATGCTTTGCAGAAGGCTTCTGGCTCCTGATATCCGCAGGAGAAGGCGATGCTGGCAATGGAGAGCTGTGTCATGGAGAGTAGATGCGCAGCTTTGGTAAGGCGGAATGTCTGCAGGTATTTTATTGGGGACAGGCCGGTGTGTTGTTTGAACAGGGTGCTCAGATAGCTTCTGTTCAGCCCGACATAGCGGGCCAGCTCCTCAATCTGCAGGGATTCACTGTAGTGGTTCTGGATATAGCGGATAGCATGTGTGACGTATAGGTTCTCATTCGGCGCGAGGTGCTCCTTATCTGTATTTGCTTTGGCAAGACAGGAAAAAAAGAGGTAGAGCATCGCCATTTGACGGTACTGGTCGTCGGAGCTGGCACTGTTGTGCTGCAGCATATCTATCACATATTTTTCAGGGTGTAGGTCTTCCTCGCAGGAGAATATTGGAAAATCCTGGCAGATGCCAATGCCGTTGAGCATTTCCTTTGCTTTTTTTCCAGAGAATCCTACCCACACATAGGTCCACGGATTTGTCGAGTCTGACATATATACTGTTTGATAGTCAGGCTCTATGAGAAACCCCTGGCCTTTTGAGAGCTTGTAGTAGTTTCCGTTAACAAAGAACTCGCCTTGTCCGTTGAGAATATAATGAACGAGGTAAAAACTGCGAACAGCTGGTCCGAATTTGTGGCAGGGTTTTGTGACAGAGTGGCCAAAGTTGTTGATATGGAGATCCTCAGTCTCCATTGTAGGGAATTCGACAAAAAATGCATTTTCCATGGGAAACCTCCATTTTATGATACCGTGTGTCCTTACCGGAGCTTTCCCATTGGATGATGCAGGGAGATCCCGGAGTTTTGGTTTGTGTTTGCAGATGGTTATCGATGAATTTAGTTTATCATTTCACAGAGAGAAATTCAATCAGGAAATGTATATGACATAAAGGAACGAGGAGGTTTATCATGAAACAAAAGGATGTAAAATCTTATCTGGTGAGAGGACTGGCAGTTGTTATAGGTATTTTTATGGTGGGAATCGCAGTTGGTTTTTTTAAGATCGCGGAGATGGGAGCCGACCCATTTACTGCGATGAACACGGGAATCAGCTCGATGCTCAGCATACAGTTTGGAACGCTGCAGCTGGGCGTGAATGCATTGATTCTCGTTCTTGTCTTTGCGTTCAAAAGGCAGTTTATCGGTTTTGGAACAATCTTTAATATGGTCTTTGTAGGGTACACGGCAGATTTTATCATGTGGATTCTGGCAAAATTGCAGATTACGTTCGCCATATGGCCTTCTCGGATCGCTCTGCTGATTTTTGCAGCACTTTTAATCTGTATTGGAGACGCACTCTATATCTCGGCAGATATGGGAATGGCGCCTTATGATGCAGCTGGGTATATTGTGGAAATGCTTACAAAGCAAAGGATACCGTTCCGGTTTGCGCGGATCATACTGGATATTATCTGTGCCAGCATTGGCTGTTTTACTGGTATGAAGACAGGCATTCAGTGGAAAATCATCGGAATTGGGACAGTAATGCTGGCGTTCTGTACAGGGCCGTTTATACAGTTTTTCCGGATACATTGGAGTGACAGACTACTTGCGCCGTATAAAGGACATTGAATATTTTTGATGTATTTTGAGCAGACCGAGAGCTCTTGCGCCGTCAGTGACACAAGGCGTGACCAAAAGATACTGAATACAGAAGTGAACGTTGTTTCGCACGGCAAGAGCTATAAGGCGCTGTCTCTCTGACGCGACAATCACTTTTTGCACAGGCCTTGAAAATAAAAGCCATTCTGTTATAATAAGCATGCATGGGGTGCAGATCGATATCCCGCAATGCGTATAGCAGTCTGAACAATGACAGAATCCAATCGTTTGAAAGAATCTGAAAAAAGGAGCAAGGTTATGACAAAGGACATACTTTTAAAAATCAGCGGCATGCAGTTTACCGCAGATAACGGAGATCCGGACGAACCCGAACCAGTTGAGATTATAGCTCCGGGCGAATATTATTTTAAGAACGGCAAGCATTATATTATGTATGAGGAAGTCATGGAAGGCTTTGACGGCGTTACGAAAAATGTATTAAAATTGAAAGATGATTCACTGGAGATTACCAAACGCGGCAGTTCTAACGTACATATGGTATTTGAAAAAGATAAAAAGAACATGACCTGCTATACGACCCCGTTTGGCAGTCTGATGATGGGAATCGACGCGCACAGCATTTCAATTGAAGAATCGGACAGGGAGATTCAGGCCCATATTGAATATGCGCTGGATATTAATTACGAGCATCTTGCGGACTGCACGATACATTTGTCCGTGCAGTCCAAAGAACAGAGCGGTTTTAGTCTGTAGTCCGGATGGCGCCGTCTTCGATCATACGGTAACCGACGCCGATTTCAGTGAAAATATATGCGGGTTCTCCCGGATTTTTTTCCAGCTTGCGGCGGATATTTGCCATATTGACCCGCAGGATTTTGTTGTCGTCATCGATAAACGGGCCCCAGACATTGTGCATAATTGCACTGTAAGTCAGCACTTTACCGGAATTTTGAGCCAGATAAGTAACGATGCGGTATTCGATCGGAGTCAGGTGCAGCGGTTCGCCGCAGAGCAGAACAAGATGCTTTTCAAAATCGATCAAAAGATCCAGCGCCTGATAGGGCCGGTGGTATAAAGCGCCGTCGGGATTGAGCTTGTTGCTGTGGCGCAAGGAGGTGCGGATACGGGCAAGCAGTTCGGAGGCGCCGAACGGCTTGGTAATATAGTCGTCCGCACCATTGTCCAGGGCAGCGACTTTTTCCTGCTCCAGAGTACGCGCAGAGATGACGATGATCGGACTGTTGGACCAGGATCTGACCTGCTGGATAATATCCATACCGTCCATATCCGGCAGACCCAGATCGAGCAGAATAACGTCCGGACAGCGGGAAGAGATGACGGACAGACCGTCTCTGCCGCAGTAGCTGCTGATTACATGATATCCGTGTGCGGTCAGAATTTTATTCATGAAATTGCTGATATTTTGTTCGTCTTCAATGATCAGTACGGTAAACTGGTTGTTCATAAGGTGTCCTTTCTTGTCTGTTCGACGGGCAGAGTGAACGTAAAGACGGCGCCCTGCGCATGGTTTTTCGCAGAAATGTCGCCGTTATGCGCAAGGATAATTGTCTTGCAGATACCAAGTCCGATACCCATTCCTTTGCGGCTGTCGGCAGATCGGGATTCGTTGGAAGGGATACCGTCAAATATCGTATGCACGAGATCTTCCGGGATACCAATCCCAAAATCGATGATTTCAAAGACGACCCGTTCCGGTTCCAGAGAGACGCAAAGGCGGATCGGAAGGCTGCTTTGGGAATGAACAACGGCATTTTCCAGCAGATTCATAATGACCTGCTCGATTAAAACGGCATCCATAGGAATCATGATAAAATCATCTGGCAGCTGTACTTCTATCTGCGCCTGCGGCAGTCGTTTTTTCAGACGGGCCACGGATTCGGAGACGACTTCTTCCACGACTTCCATCGACTTTTTTACATGCGCGTCCGCGCCCTGGATGCGGGTGACGGAGAGCAGATTTTCTACCATGTTCAGCAGCCATCCGGCATCGTCATAAATATGGTTTAATGTTTCATAGATATCTGTATTTTGCTGTGTGACTGTGCTTTCACGCAATGCGGCGACAGAACCGATAATACTGGTCAGCGGGGTGCGCAGGTCGTGGGAAACGGCACGCAGCAGATTGGCGCGCATTTTTTCCTTTTCCGCTTCGGCAAGCGCTTCTGCCTGACGCTTCATATGGGAGGTGAGCGTACTGATGATCAGAGCGATTGCGAGCATGACAAGGAAGGTAACCGGATAGCCGGAAAGCGTAAAGTTCAGCTTAAAATGCGGGTATGTGAAAAAATAGTTGATAAATACGACACAAAAAAGAGCCGCAATAACGCCAAAGCGGTAACCTTTTGTATCACGGGCAATGATTACCAGAGCAAATACATAAAACAGGGCGATATTTGCAGAACCGGAAGGCACGCAAAAGAAAAACAGGAAAGAACATAATGTCGCAGCCGACATCAGAAGTATGGTGAGTATGGCAGGGTGTTCTTTTCGTAAAGACAGCAGTCGTTTCATCTTGCAGTTCTCCTGTTCCGTCTGATTCCGAATGGGAATGATATTCTCTTACCATAATATATCGGAGGAGAAACTGCAAGTGAAAAATGTGCTAAGAATTTGTTAAGATTTTGTTTTCAGGAAATCTTACGCCTGTTCATTCGGGGAGGTTAATCCCAGAATGAACAGCCCAGATGGAACTTTCGATATACCTTCCACAACAGTCTTAACTTGACCCACAATTACAACATGTAATTTCGATAAGCAAGTAATGAGCAAAGCACTTCTAACCCCTGCCAAATAGAACGTGCTCCGGGCATACCATCGC
>OFHA01001406.1_pt1 | contig 16597 bp, 15 predicted proteins | sample 1521891 | NCBI WGS metagenome assembly OFHA01 (sample SAMEA3504089, study PRJEB24116) | mouse gut metagenome | biome: mouse gut; feature: mouse-associated habitat; material: faeces | place: Denmark | collected 2011
CCGCCGGCACTCTCCCCCGTCAGCGGATACCGGCTTTTCCAGCAGAAGGTCATAGCCCTTCTCCAGGGCCAGACAGGCGTGGCGCACATGCTCCGCGTCCTGGGTACAGATAAAAGCCATATCCGCCAGCCTGGGCTGTGCGAACATCTCCTCCACCGTGGAAAAGCAATGTTCTTCCGCGAGTCCATACTCCCTCCGCATCTCCTCCAGCCGCGCCGGAATCCTGTCCGCCGCCGCCACCAGCTTCATCTGCTCCGGGAATTTTTTGGAATAGGGCGCGTAAGTCAGGCGTCCCCTGCCCCCCGCGCCGGCAATCACTACTGTGGTTACTCCCATGATTCTCACCTCTCTTCCCATCTGTCAAAGGATACCAGTTCCTCCACGGTCACAGGACGATGTTCCCTGATGCTCTTGTTGGCGGCCACACCGATCAGCACGGACATGGCGCCGTCCCTGGAACCCGCGAACTGGCCCAGCGGATCCGGCAAATCCCCTCTGAACAACATACGCAGCAGTCTTTCGTCCCCGCCGCCATGAGCGCCCGCCTCCTTCTTCAGATCATAGGTAAGAGCGCCCCCCTTTCGGTCAAAAACTTTGATATGGAAACAGTCGTCCAGAGCCTGGGTCCCCGTGTCAAACTGGGAGGCTTCCATTCTGCCCTTGGTGCCGCTTATGGAGATTTTCCAGCCCTCATATGGCGCGTGGGCCACCAGGGAATAGGACATAAGGGCCCCCTGCCGGTATTTTACGGCCAGCGACATGGTGTCATAGATATCGATCTCCTCCGCGAATACGCATCGATCCCGATAATAGCCGTCCTCGGACTCACAGCCATAGTACATTTCCCGCACCCAGGGAACCTGGCTGTCCTGATAGACATATGCGCAGTCTCCCGCATGGGGACAGGTGCAGCATCTCTCCCCCCGTTTCTCACCGGCGGCTCCGTAAAAACGCAGCGACCCGTTGGCATAAATCTCCTCCGGCTCCTGTCCGATGAGCCAGTTTACAATGTCAAAATGATGAGTGGACTTATGTACCAGCAGACCCCCGCAGTTCTCCAGCTTCCTGTGCCATCTGCGGAAATAATCCGCGCCGTGAACCGTATCCAGCATCCACTCGAAATGCACGTTCAGCACTTCTCCCACCACGCCCTGTCCCAACAATTCCTTCATTCTGGCAAACAAAGGCATATATCTGCAGTTAAAAGTCACCGTAATCTTCCGCCCGTTGCGTTCCTCCGCGTCCAGAATGGCATTACAGCTCTCCTCGTCCATGGTCATGGGTTTTTCACAGATCACATCCACGCCCCGATCCAGGGCTTTCACCACATACTCACCGTGGAAACGGTCTACGGTGGTAACGATGGCGCAGTCAGGCCGAACCTCCTCCATCATCCTGTCAAAATCCGTGTAGACAGGCACCGAATAGGGAATCAGGCTCTCCACATACTCCGCCCGCTTACGGTTTACATCCATGATCCCCGCCAGATGAGCCACATCCCCGTATCTCTCCGCGATAGCCGAAGCATACATCCAATAGCCTCTCCCACCGGATCCCACCAAAACATATTCTTTCATATTGCTTCATCCTCCTTCATCTGCTTTTGCTTTGTTGCCATTCAAAACCACATTTCTCCAAAAATGCCCTGGCCATCATCATGGACCCAATCTGGTTGGGATGTATTCTGTCCCAGGCTATAGAGGAAGAGTGACGCACTTTGCAAAAATCGTCATACATTTTCTGAAAGTCCACATAAATACATCCATGTTCCTCCGCCAATTCCCTGCATATCTGCCCGTATTCATCCATCCTGGCCCGCATAGACTCCTGCCGGTTCGGCTCCATATAATAGGGAGAAAGGATAAACATGCCCTTTGTCACTCCCTTTACCGCCAGTATCATCTGTTCCATATTCTGCCTGTACTCCTCCGGCATGACCTGCCTGTCGGGTATGGAGGGGGAGTCAAACTGCCGCCACACGTCATTAATGCCCACGCAGACGGACACCCAATCGGGATGCAAATCCACCACGTCCCGCTGATACCTCTCCAGCAGTTCCCGGCTGGTATTGCCGGAGACCCCCGAATTGGTAACCCGGATTCTCAGCCGGGGATAACAGGCCGCCAACAGATTTTCCACCATCCTCACATAGCCTGTGCCCAATTCTTCATTGCGCCCCTCCCCCACCGGATGGACGCTTCCCATATCCGTGACGGAATCCCCTGCGAACACGATCCTGTCTCTGTCCTGAAAAATCAACATTTCCCCAAACCCTCCGCAAAAAATTCTTCCGCCCGTCTGCCGCTGAAGGCATGGCTCCCCGGGTGAATGTCTGTCCAGAGCCTGTCCCCTGCCCCCGCCGCCTCATAGATTTCCTTCACGTGAAGATATCCCTGCCACATATCCTGGAAATAAAAGCAGGTATCCGCCGTCCCCATCTCCAACATCAGATACCGGGGAGCAATGAGTCCTCCCACATCGTCCGTATCCATCCACTTCAGGATTTCCGGCAGAATCTGGGAACCGCAGAAATTCCCTCTGTGCACTCCAAAGGAGGCAAAAGGGTTGATATAGGCAATCACGTCTGCCGCCCTGATCCGGGGCTCCACCGCCGCTGTAAAAGCAGTGACAGTTCCGCCCTGGCTCATACCCATCATGCCAATGCGCCCGGGATCCACCTCCGGTCTGGTACACAGATAATCCACACAGCACTTCATGTCCCAGATATTCAGCATCAGCGGATACAGGCCCAGAATTCCGCCCTTGAGAAAGTTCACATTACAGGTGTCCCGTCCCAGATAGTCGTCCCCGTCTCTCCTTTCCCCAAACCCCCGCAGGTCCGGCATTAATGTGAGATATCCTTTCCGGGCCATCTGGGCGCCGTAATCATAATTCATCAGATCAATGTCCGCCTGATGCCCCGGCGTGGACACAAGCCCCGCCACCGGATCCTTTCCAAAGCTGCCGTGGCCATGGACACACAGAATGGCCGGCTGGGAGCGGTCCTTTTTAAAATGCCGGGGAATCAATACCTGGCAGGGCACCGACATATACGCTTCGCTGTCAAATACCACCCTCTCCCGGATAAAATCTTCTTCCTCCACGGAGTATTCCACCTCCGCCTCCAGAGGAACCTTCTCGGGAAATTCCCCCAGGAGTTTAAGCAGCCGTTCCAGCGTCCGCTCCTGCCATACGGGGAAATCCATGCCGCAGTTTCCGAACCGCAGCGCGGGCGCCAGTTCCGCCGCCCTTCTGTCCCAGTAAGCCTGCATGGAAAACTGTCTCCTGCTCATACACACCTCTCAATCCGCCCCCGCAGGGCTTCCTTTCTCTTATTTCTCTTATTCCTTTTACTCCTTCACGGCCCCGATCATCATGCCCTTGATAAAGTACTTTTGCAGGAAAGGGTACACGCACAGTATGGGAACCAGCGCCACCACGATAACCACATATTTCAGCTGCAGGCTGATCATACTCATGGTGGCCGAGCCGGCCACTTCTCCGCCCACACTCTCGTTGTTGATCAGAATTTTCATCAGAAACACCTGGAGGGGCTGCAGGTCCTTGCGCCCGGGCAGATAGATCATGGCGTTGAAATAGCCATTCCACTGATGTACCGCATAGTAGATAATCAATACCGACATAATGGGCATGGACAGGGGAATAAATATCTTCCGAAGGATGGTCCACTCCGAAGCGCCGTCTATCTTGGCCGATTCATACAGGCTGTCGGGAATGGTGGACAGAAAAGTTCTGGTCATAATGATATAGTAGGCCGCGGCCCCCGTGGGCAGCACAATGGCCCAGCGCGTATTATAAAGTCCGATTCTGTTGATCAACAGATACATGGGCACCAACGTCCCCGAAAAAAACATGGAGAGGGTAAAAAAGAAGGAGAGTTGTCTGCGCAGAAAGAACTGCCTCCTGGACAGGGGATAGGCCGCCATCATGGTAAGAAGGGTGCTGATGGCCGTGCCCACCACAGTGTACCATATGGTGTTATAATAGGAACGCCAGACTTCCTTGTTGCGGAATACCATCTCGTAGGCTTTCAGGGAAAAGCCTTTGGGCAGCAGCTTCACCAGATTGGATACAACCGCCTCCGGTGCGCTGATGGACATACTGAACACATAGATCAACGGATACAATGTGACGCAGGCCGCCAGAAAGCAGAATACATAATTGCAGGATGTAAAAATCCTGTCCCCCGGGGACATTCTGCGGCGCTTTGGGCGAAACTGCGCTGTTTTCTTTTTCCAAGTCACCATAGAGACACCTCCGAAACCTTTCTGCTCAGCTTGTTGGCAAAGATCACCAGCAGCAGATTGATGGCAGAGTTAAACAGCCCCACCGCCGATCCGAAACTGTAATTGCCCTCCACCAGGCCCGTCCTGTATGTATACGAGGAGATCACGTCTGCCACATCCAGAGTGACGGGATTATACAGCAGGATGATCTTCTCATATCCCACGCTCATCAGGGTACCGATCTGCATGATGAAAGTGACGATCACGGTGGGCAGGATGCAGGGAATGGATATATGGAACACCTGCTGCAGCTTGCTGGCCCCGTCCACCTTCGCGGCCTCATACAGATCCTGGCTGACTCCTGTCAGCGCCGCCAGATAGACGATGGCCGACCATCCGAATCCCTGCCAGACGCCGCTGGCAATAAACACTGTCCGGAACCATTTTGGATCCATGAGGAAATTGATGGGTTCTCCTCCAAATGCCTTGATCACGGAATTGATGATGCCGGAGCTGGGGGAGAGGAAATTCACCAACATACCGCAGATGATAACCGTGGAGATAAAATAGGGGATATAACTTACTGCCTGCACCATCCTCTTATATGCCCCATGTTTTAAGTCGTTGGTCATCAGGGCAAATATAATGGGGATGGGAAATCCCCACAGGATGCTATAAACGCTGATTAGAAGCGTGTTTTTCAGCACTCTGGTAAAATAAGGGGAATTAAAAAACTGTATGAAATATCTGAGCCCTACCCATTCGCTGCCCATAATGCCTTTTACTGCCGAATATTTTTTAAAAGCGATGATGTTCCCATACATGGGATAATAGACAAACACCAGATAGTGTATCACCACCGGCAGGATGATTAGAAGCAGAGCCTTATCTCTCTTAATGTTTTTCAGCAGTCGTTTCCCCCACGCCGCCGCCCGCTTCTTTAAAGGCTGCTTTTGTTTTTTCATTGCTTTTCCTTCCAAAGAAACCTTCTCCTTTCTATTTTAGTTCCGCCTGTTCCCTACAAACACTTTTTTCCTATGAAAAGGACCGGCAGACAACAGCCGGCCCTTTCTTTTCCTTACTGCTGGGACACAAGTCTGTCATACTGGGCCTGCTTTACGGCCAGTATCTTTTCCACGTCCAGCTGCTTTACATAGGACACATAATTGTCCCACTCCGCTTCGATGTCGGCAGTGCCTACGGTAAACTTGCCCGTCATCTCCCAGATGTAGGTGGCCAGGTCTCCCGAAAGGCCGCTGATGGAATCACTCTCCTCCTCGGTGGCGGGCGGTAATGTCATGCCCGGCACCATATAGGGCCTGGTGGCATCCGTCACATCAATGATCTTCTGCTGCAGATCCTCCGGATAGCTGAACAGCATGGCCTGCTCCCGCTTGTCGGACTTCATATAGCAGAGTCCCAGCTGGCAGCCATAGGAACTCAGAACTTCGCTGGCGGAAAGGCCGTCGGGATTGTTGGTCACTTTCTCTGTAAAGCTGTAAGTCCCGTCATTTTCCTTCACATAGGTGTCGCCTTCGATGCCGAAGTTCATCAGTTCTTTTCCCTCTTCGCTCATCATGAAGTCCATAAGGGCTACCGCCACATCGGGATGTTTACAGTCTTTGGTCACCACATACCCGTTCACGGTCATGTCTCCCACTACCTCGGTCATTCTGGCATAGGGACCCTGGGGCGGAATTACGGGAATCAGTTCCGCGCCTTCCACGCCGTTGGAGGCCAGCGCCGCTTCCAGTGTGGCAATGCGGGATGGATATGCGGTAAACGCGCCCACCTCGTCCCGGGCCACTTTCTCAAACAATTTGTTTTCGTCCCCCAGAGTCAGGAACTCCTCGTCCAGCAGCTTCTCCTCATAGAACGAATTCAGCCAGGTGTAAAACTCCTTGGCCTCATCACTGATAAACTCGTACTGCATCTGGCCGTTCTCATCCGGATACCAGCCGTCGGACTGGAACAGATGCAGTCCCCAGGCATTGGCCCAATATGTGGTATACCAGGCATGGCCGCCTGCAGAGAAGGGAACTTCATCGCTGCTGTCCCCATTGCCGTTGGCGTCCTGATCACGGAAAGCCCTCAGTACCGTCATCCAGTCGTCAATGGTCTCCGGCACCTCCAGATTCAGGCGGTCCAGCCAGTCCTTGCGGATAACCAGGCTATAAGGAGCGAAATACGCGCTCTCATTTAAAGTGTTCACGGAATAAATATGTCCGTCCGCAGATGTAAGCGCCTTTACATTGGGAAACTGCTCATATGCTTTCTGGATATTCTCACAGTTGGCAATGTAGTCTTCCAGGGGCAGGATGGTACCCTCTCCTCCCAGTTCAGCCAGGTTCAGGCCATTGGGCAGGAACATGATATCCGGGAGTTTCCCGCCGCCTGCGCCCACCCGCAGTTTCATGACATCCACATACTGTTTGGATGCCGTCACATCCCAGTTGATTTTAATGTTGGTGCGTTTCTGAATCTCCTCCCATATAGGAAGATTGTCTGCCAGGGAAGCCACTGCGCCGTCCGGCGTGGCTATGGTAAGTTCCACCTGCTCTGCCAGCGGGAATGTGACCTTGGCGCTCCCGGGCGCCTCCTGGGATTGTTCCTGCGCCTGGCTGCCGGGCTGTGTGGAACCGGTCTGGGGATTGCCCTGCGGCTCGCCCCCGCATCCGGACAGGCATCCCACGGTCAGACTCATGACTCCTGCCGTTGCCAACAATTTTTTCCATCCGTTTCTTTTCATTCGCTATACCTCCTCGTATAATGTACAATAAGTTCGCAATGTCCGAATGCCGTCCGGGCCATTGCCTCGGTCTGTATTCCGCCTGCCCCTGACGAAGCGTGTCGGAAGTAATTTCATCATATTTGTTTCTGACAGATTATACAACAATCCATTCTTGCACACATACAAATCTGTCAGAATCACCAATTTTTTACGGGAAATGCCGGTGGACGGCAAGAATTGTATCTTTGGCAAGAACGGTTTGTTGCGTCTTGAATTCCTTTCATAATATAATGAATTCTGTAAACAATAAAGTTCACCATACCGAAAACCAAAGGAGGATATCAGTATGAATTTACACATTAAGAAAACTCCCGCGCTGCTGGGCGAGAAGGCCGCCGCGCTCACCGCGTCCCTGCTGCGCCAGGCCATTGCGGAAAATGGCAGGGCCCGCCTGGTACTGTCCACCGGCAGTTCCCAGTTTGAAACCCTGGAAGCCCTGGTGAAGGAGGATGTGGACTGGAGCAAAGTCACCATGTTCCACCTGGATGAATATGTGGGGCTGCCCGAGACCCATCCCGCCAGTTTCCGCAAATACTTAAAGGAAAGATTTCTCTCAAAGGTGACCCTGGAGGACTATCATCTGGTGGACGGAAATCCCCAGTCCATCCCCGCTCTCACCGAGGAACTGAAGAAAGCCCCCATTGATGTGGGATTGATCGGCATCGGGGAAAATGCCCACATTGCGTTCAACGATCCGCCGGCGGATTTTGACACCAGAGAGAGCTACATCGTGGTGGATCTGAACGAAAGATGCAAGCAGCAGCAGGTGGGAGAAGGATGGTTTGCCACCACGGCGGATGTTCCGGCCCAGGCCATCTCCATGACTGCATGGCAGATTATGCAGTGCCGCCACATTATCTCCGCAGTTCCCCACCAGGTGAAAGCCAAAGCCGTGGCAGATACATTAAGCCACGACACCACACCCGAAATCCCTGCCACCCTGTTAAAGACGCACCCGAACTTTGATCTGTTCCTGGATTCGGAATCCGCTTCTTTGATCAACGATTGATCTTTAGCCCCGCAAGGAGCCTGAAGAAGCCGATACGCCGCATCCATGCTCTACGATACCAAGGAGGCCAACATGAAAGCGTTCCACTTTTTCAGACATTCCCGCACCTACAGACGCATGTTCCTACATACCTATGTGCTATATGCGGCCTCTTCCCTTCTCTTGCTCCTTGCGGCGGGACTCTTCCTCTTTTATCAGGATTCCCATACCATCAGGAACAATACCCTGCAGGCAGCCGCCAATCTGGCTTATTACGCGGACGACCGGCTGTCCGCCTGCCAGAAGCTATCCGCCAGTGTGGGCCAGAGCGAACGCCTTTTAAGTCTGTCCTCCAACGCCGCCACGGATCTGGATTTTTCCCTGCTGGACTCCACCACCCTCTTTGCCGCACAGCACGATCTGGTATCCGCCAAGGCGCTGAACCGTTTTGCGGCTACGCTGGGGGTCTATCTGTACAACAAAGGGTTTGTGGTCTCCGATTACGGGACCCTCACTTTGGAGAGTTTCTACCAGAGCATCTTCAACATGAGTCCTAATGTCTTTTCGGAATATCTGCGCCCTTTAGGATCCGGCAGTTACCTCTTTCTTCCCCGGGGCGCGGTGGAGGAGACGGGCACTCCCCAGCATCCTCTCATTGTGCTCTCTGTGATCGACAGCAACAGCAGACGTTACGGCAATCTCTTTATTTTCATGGATGAAAGACAGATGCGTGAAGATATTGAGCAGCTGCTGAACAACCGTGATATGGAGTACTATCTTTTCGCCGGAGAGGGACAGCTGGTGGTGAGCAACCGCTGTGCTGACCCGAAAGAGCTTTCCCGAATATATTCCGGGCTTCTGGAAAATGACAACTATCAGAGTAATACGGGCAAATACTCCGGATGGACAGCCTTTGCCGGTTATTCCGATGCTTATCTGCGGGAACGGCTGCACCGCAGGCTCTGGATTCTGGCTGCCGGGCTGGCGTTTTTGCTGCTGTCCGGACTTCCTCTGACGCACGCCATCTGCCGTAAAAATTATGCCCCCATCCGGGAGCTGGCATACATTGTCAGTTCCCCCGAACAGCGGAGCGACAACAGAGATATGGAATATGAAGCGCTGAAATCCATTATTTCCTCCATCTTCAAAGACAAATCCCTGCTGGAGGAGCAGCTTCTGATTTACCGGCCCCTTCTGGTGAACAGTATGCTCCTGGAGTTGCTGGAGGGCGCCCAGCCCAGAAAAGAAGTCCTTCCCGGGCTGCAGAAACTCGGCATTCGCTTCCCCTATCCCTACCATATATGCTGCTGCCTTCTGACCGCTCGGGCCACCCAGGACTTTTTGATGAGCCTGGCCCAGGCCACGCGGGACGGGGAAACCGGCTGCCTCTATATCACCTTTCGGAAACACCTGGGCATCTTCCTGATCAGCGCCTCCTCCCCGGAAAAATGCGGTGACGCCGTGACCAGGCTTCTGGCGCTGCTGGCAGAGGTAAACCCCGATGCTTTTCTGGGCGTCAGCGATGCGGTGGACGATCTGGAGCAGTTGGGCGCCGCATGCCAGCAATCCCGCAGCGCGCTGGAGTACCTGCCGTCGGACCCTTTCAGCCGGGGCATTTACTGGAGCCGGGTCAAGTCCTCCGGCATTCTGAAACTGGCCCTTCCCACATGTCTTGCCTCCCTCCCCAACGCCTTTGGCACAGGCCAGTTTGCAGAGGCACGCAACAACTTAAACCTGTATTTCCAGACTATTTCCCGCTGTGGTCTCACCAAAAAGGAGCACCTGACCCATGCCAGAGACCGACTGCTGGAAGCCATATCCCGGGCAGAAAAGGAACATGGCCTCCTTTTTGACTCCGCTTCCCTGCTGAACTGGACGCCGGAGCAGCCCCATGCCCTGAAATGCCTTCAGGAATCGGCCTTCCTGGCCTGCGACAGGCTGGAACAAGATATGCTGGAATCCAGGGAGCAGCAGTCTCTCAACGCCGCGCAGAACCTGATGGATTATCTGCAGCTCCACCTGCGGGACGAAGATCTCTCCCTGAGTAAGCTGGCCGAAACATTCCAGCTATCCGAGAGCAGCATCAGCCGCCGGATCAAGCAGATTACGGATTACAATTTTCTGGAATACGTAAACAGAAAGAGAATAGAATATGCCTGCAGCCTTTTGTCGGAGACGGATTTGTCCGTCAACGACATCTCAAAGGCTTCCGGCTATGTGAATGATATCACCTTTCGAAGATTATTTAAAAAATATATGGGCGTCACGCCCGGGGAATACCGCCGCCAGGCATGACGCCGGGCGGTTAATTTCCGCCCGCAAACTCCCGGAGATCAATCATTGCGCCGCCGGACAGCCGGGACTGTTCCGCCGCCAGCGCCATATAGTGGCTCTCCAGCGACTGCCGTAAAGAGGTCAGGGTGGCTCTGCCCTGGCTTCTGGCCTCAAACATGTCATGCAGCATACCGTAATCCCCTCCGCTGTGCCCGGAGGCAGTCTCCCGGGCGTCAATCCGCAAAGTCTCTTCCTCGCCGCCGAACCGATGAAGCACCAGCACTTCCTCTTCCAGATTACCGGTGATGTCTCCCTTTGTGCCCATGATATGTATGGCTCTATAGTTGTTGCGGTTCAGGCCGCACATATGGAACCCTACGGTGACGCCGTTCTCCATCTCCATAGTGACGGACTGATTGTCCACCACATCGTTGTCACAGCGGTACACACATCTGCCATAGGGGCTGGTGCGCAAAGTCTCCAGAAGGCCCTCCCTGGTGGGCTGTACCATCACCGCATTCTGAAGCCAGCCTGCCCCCTTTGCGTCATATCCCGTCACCTCATCCGTGATATAGATTTTCTCCGCGTCATAAGGACATTGCTCTTTCACGGGACAGCCTTCCATACAATAGCGGGGTGCGCCCTCCGGCGCGTTCTCCTCCCGGAAATGGGAACGGCTTCCCATGGAGGAAATACGCTTGCAGCGGCTGTCTGTAAGCCAGACCAGCAAATCCATGTCGTGACAGCACTTTTGCAGGATCATGGGGCTGGTCTCTCCGCTGTTCCTCCAGTTGCCCCGCACAAAGCTGTGGGCCTGATGCCAGTAACCCACATTTTCACTGGCCTGTATGGAGATGATCTGCCCCAGAACCCCCTCCTCCAGTATACTTTTCAGCTTCTGATAGAAAGGCGCGTACCGCAGCACATGGCAGACCGTAACGCTCCTTCCCAGTTCTTCGGCTTTCTCCAATAATTTCCTGCACTCATCCACATCACCGGCCACCGGTTTCTCCAGCAGAAGATCATAACCCTTTTCCAAAGCCAGGCAGGCGTGACGTACATGGTCCGCATCCTGGGTACAGATAAAGGCCATATCCGCCATCTTCGGCTGCGCAAACATCTCCTCCACCGTAGAAAAGCACTGCTCCTCCGAAAGCCCATAATCCTGCCTTATCTCCCTGAGACGCTCCGGAATCTTTTCAGCCGCCGCCACCAGCTTCATCTCTCCGGGAAATTGTTTGGAATAGGGCGCATAAGTCAGCCTTCCCCGGCTTCCCGCGCCGGCAATCACCACTGTCGTTACTCCCAATCTTTTTTCCTCCCTAATAAATTCAGTCTTTCACCATAAATCTTTCCGCCCGACAAAATTCTCCTGTATTGTTTGTCACAAGAAATCGGCCCAATCCCCTGCCTTATAGTATATACCTGTAATAGATACTCCGTCAACAATTCCCACCAGGTTCCGGAACAAACAGAGAGGAAACAGCAGCCACTATTCTGTTTTTCGGATTAACATATATCGCATTTCCACCGTCGCCTATGGCTGCAAAAGAATGCTCCGTTTCATCTATAACCCACCACAAATACCCGTACTTTAGATGGCGTGCTTTCCAGACACTTTGTACCCGTGTACTCTCGGCAATCCATTTCCCGGAAATAATCTGTCTGCCGTTCCAGTATCCCTCATTTAAACATAATTGCCCTAATTTAGCCATATCCATAGTTGTAAGAGATAATCCCCAGCCCGCCGTATTCGTTCCGTTCGGATCGGCAACCCAGCCATTTGCACCTTTTGATTTATAAAAATCTACTTGTTCTTCTTTGCTTTGAAAATATATATTTTTATCAACAGAAATCTCCAACGGAGAAAATTTCCTCGTCCAATTCCCCCGATTCTACCATCTGCTTTATTTCCTCCAGAGAAAAATTATAGGATTTCAGACGGATAATAAGCAACATCGTTTCCAACTGTTCAATGGCATAGTACCTGTATCCGTTTTCCGGGTTGATTTCATTCAGCAGTATCAGCCCTATTTCAGCGTAGTATCTGAGAGTTTTGGCAGAGACTTTGCATATTTTTGAAAACTCACCAATCGACAGCACTGATCATCACCTCCCTTTTCTTTCTTATAGTATACACATTGCCCTAAGGGTAAAGTCAAAGGCTTTTTTATCAATACCCGCTGGGAACCGGGGCGATGCTTCCTTTCCCGTTCCTATTACCCTGCTTATGATTAACTCTTATCAGAAACACAAAACATTACGCAGAAAATCGTCCTTGAAAACAGGGCGGCACTTTCGCAGTATTGCTCTTATTTATTTTTAAGACCCAAGTAGTATTGACAAGATATTAAGACTGTGGTAGTATTTACTTGTGGCCACTACTACAGTCTTAAAAGGAGGTGTAATTGAATGCATAATAAACTTTTCGACTCTGAGTTGAAAGTGATGTCTGTCCTTTGGCGCGATGGTGATGTTCCCGCAAAACATATCGCCAAGCTGCTGAGCGAGGAGCTGGGCTGGAATGTCAATACGACCTATACCCTAATCAAGCGTTGTATCAAGAAAGGCGCGATTGAACGTTCCGAGCCCGGTTTCATGTGTCATGCGCTTGTGCCGAAAGAGGATGTGCAGGAAGCGGAAACGAACGAGCTGATTAACAAAGTATATGATGGCTCCGCTGCCAAGCTGTTCGCGGCCCTGCTGGGGCGGAAAAAATTAACTGCCGCACAGATTGAAAAGCTAAAACAGATTGTCGGTGACCTGGAGTGAGGTGGTGAAAATGAGCCTATTGCAAATGAGTTTTGCGGGGGCTGTGATGATTTTGGCAATTATTGTTATACGTCCCCTGACAGTCAATCTGTTGCCCAAAAAGACTTTTTTAGCACTCTGGGGAATAGCGGTTGCGCGGCTTTTGCTCCCGTTCTCCGTCCCCTCTGCGTTTAGTGTGTATTCGCTGATTGGCAATCATACACCCGCAGTACCCACCACAAAAGGCCCGCAGGTTGCTGGAATGTTGCCGACTGAAATAGCAGGGCAAATGGCTACTATGCCCGGCAATATTTCAAATGCCGCAAGTCCCGTCTCTGTGTGGGTGATTGTTTGGGCTGTTGGCGTGCTGGTCTGCGCTTTGGTCTTTGCCATCGCATACTGGAAGTGCCGGCAAGAATTTCAAACGTCCTTGCCGATAGACAACGGCTTTATTCAAAACTGGTTGAAAACCCATCGGCTGAAACGCTCCATTTCAGTTCGGCAGTCCAGCCGCTTTTCTGCCCCGCTCACTTACGGCGTATTCCGTCCGGTGATTTTGTTGCCAATGTCTACCGAATGGGAAAATACAAAGGCACTGCAATACGTCTTGGCGCACGAATATGTGCATATCCGGCGTTTTGACAGCATCACAAAATTAGTGCTGATTGCGGTGCTGTGTGTGCATTGGTTCAATCCTTTGGTGTGGGCTATGTATATTCTCGCAAACCGGGATATTGAGTTATCTTGTGATGAGGCCGTCGTCCGGCTTTTCGGAGAAAACACAAGGGCGGCCTATGCGCGGACACTAATCAGCATGGAAGAAACAAGGAGCGGTTTCGCTCCACTGTGTAGCAATTTTAGCAAAAATGCAATAGAAGAAAGGATAACGGCGATTATGAAGTATAAGAAAACCAGCATTTTTTCACTTGTTCTTGCGCTTTCTCTGATTTTGGGCGCAACTACGGCTTTCGCAACCTCTGCCCAGCAGGAGCCGGATTATAGAATGACGGACGAGGATGGCAATACTACAGCTTTTGAGGGCAAACTAATGATTGCCTCCAGATTTTCCCTCGGTGAAAACGGCAACTATATTTATGACCCGGATGACGCTCTCAATGCGCTATCTGGCGAGCGTAGCATTTCACCAGACGAGCTCAATAATTTTGGTAATGTTGATTTCAATGTTACACCAGAAGGAACCATGAACCAGCATCCCGATGATTTGAATTATCAGCCCACGCGCCCTATGCGTACTGAGGCAGAGATGGAGCAGATTATCGCAGATATTGAAAGCGGCAAAATTCCCGGATATAAAATATCGGATTTTGTGGAGGGCAAAGTTCCGGGATTTGAGATGGAGGAAGGCGCAGAGTGTTCTGTTGATTTTGTAGACTATTCCGATGGTAATTGTGTACTGAACGATTAAAAGATATACCTTTGGGACAAAATGTCCCAAAGCTGGGGCGGTGCTTTTCACAGTGCCGCCCCCCTTTTTCCGCTCAATGGCAGGCCATAATATCAATCATCTGTCCCGTCTGAAAGACGGGCGGAATAATAAGGAACCGGCGCGACAGCGGCGGTGACGCAGCCAACCTCTTTGGGACATTTTGTCCCAAAGAGCCGGGTTTGGGGAGGCTCCCCAACAAGCATTTTTGCGGGCCTGCGGCCCAGCAAAAATTTCGGAGTGTGGCCACACCCGAATTGCTTGCCATTTGTGCGCTCCCTCAAAAACAGCAAAATAATGGCGTTCATACCAGTAGACTTTGCGATATGGTGGTGAGTTTTCTTCTCAATAAAGTTTGTCAATAATAATTTAATGATAAACATTAAATTATTATTGACAAACTTGAATTTCTTTGCTATCATAAGGCCGAGGTGATAAACTATGAAATTCATTCAGAAACTCGCAAATGAACGGTTTGCAAGACCTGCCGCTCAGTTAATGAAATTTGCTTGCTATTTTGTAATCTGTTTCTATGTCTTATGTACTGTTCTCAGTTTTATGGGGCGTCAAACTTTTTTTCTGCATACAAAAACAGGAACCTTTGAGCGGGCAATTTATGCAGAGGAAAATCACAATTCGCATTCTCGCAGTATGACTGTTCATACGAGCGATGATATTCATGTATGGACGAATGATAATGACCGGATTGACCCAACAATTCAGATAGGGCTTTCTTTCATGTATGCCATCAATATGGTTCCTATGATTTTTGCTTATTGGTTTTTAAGTCGTGTATTTTCCAATATAAACAAAGGGGAAATTTTTACAGAACAAAACTCCTCTTATTTGCTTTATTATGGGTTACTCCAATTCTCAGTGGCTGTTTTCGTTCCATTTATCAAACTGTTGATTTGCTGGCTTATCAACCTCGTATCTAATGGCCGAGTGTCCATTTCTACAGGGCAGACTATGTTTAATATGCTTATCCCCAGCATCGCTTTTATTGTAGCTGCATACATCATCCATTATGGGGTGCATTTGCAGGACGAGGTGGATCATACGCTATGATTATTATTCGGCTTGACCGGGTGCTGGCGGACAGAAAAATGCGGCTTAATGACTTAGCAGCCCAGGTCGGTATATCTAATGTCAATCTCTCTTACTTGAAAACGGGAAAAGTAAAAGCTGTTCGGTTCAGTACGTTAGACGCAATCTGCAAAGTCCTAAAGTGCCAACCGGGGGATATTCTTGAATATATCGAAGATGAAGATTAAAAATGCAACTTTGAGACAAAATGTCCCAAAGCTGGGGTGGATTGTTGGGCAGGGATGTGATATACCTAATGCCTATTGATAACTTGGAAAATTGGGGAGGCGTTGAATATGATAAAATCGAAAGTGTTGGTCTTTATGGCAATACTTTTGCTGACATTAGCTGGATGTGAAAAGGTAGAGCAAGAACAGCTAACAGTGTATTCTTTTAGTGGGGAGAATGAACAGCTTTCAATTTCAAATGGCATTATTATTTTGAATGGCACAGAAGAAACCTTTTCTGGCGGTGATTTGAAAGTAAGTGATGATTTTTTCGATAACATTACATCGTACTCCACCACATTTTACATTATGGCTGGTGACGAAAAGGATGTTATTCTTTCTAATGGTATGGTAGACATGACGGGAGATACAGTCAATATTTCTGGTGACTTAGGGCAAATATCGGGGGACAGCGCAATTAGGAGAATAAAAATTGATGGTACAAGTGATTTGAAAAACATTCTCTATTTTGAGCTTACAACGAAAGATATGGATGGTAACGAAAATGTGTACCAGTTAGAACTGTCTTTGACAGAAATAACAAAAAGTGATGGTGACTAAATCCAGACAACTTGCGTTTACAAAATGCTCCAAAGCAGGGGCGGTACTTTTCACAGTGCCGCCCCCTTTTCCTGCTCGGTGGCATCCCTCCCGCTACATAGCGCAGTATCAAAAAATTTTCGACTTCCCCATTTGGAAATAGCGAGAAAATGTCTTGGTACATGAAAGGAAGTTTTTCCCCGCCAGTGCATAGCGGGCGGCCCCGGCTGGGTAAGCTGAAAAGGATTT
>OFHA01001408.1_pt1 | contig 16584 bp, 12 predicted proteins | sample 1521891 | NCBI WGS metagenome assembly OFHA01 (sample SAMEA3504089, study PRJEB24116) | mouse gut metagenome | biome: mouse gut; feature: mouse-associated habitat; material: faeces | place: Denmark | collected 2011
TTGAGGTATTTTTTTGTGTCAATCTCTTGACCTATTTAAAGTATACAGGAAGCTTCCTAATTAAAAAAGCGTTTATTTCGTTATTAAGTTACTAACCTATTTAAAAATCTCAGTCAGTGTTTCACCTATATTCTCCAAAATCCAACACATATGGATAATGATTTTTTCTTTTTTCCTTAGGTGGTAGTTTCATATAGTCACTACCATACATCCTTGTTAAATGCGCTTCAACTTTATAGGGCAAATTTACTTCAACACCTTCAAAATTGCCTTTTTTTAATGGATATAATTCCTTTATTTTAATCATATTGCTCATACAGTTCGTATCACAAAAAAAATTGATACGTTTATTTTTATATTCATTATATTTTATACTAAGCTGCTTTGTCTTCTTATACAAGCTATCTGGACGAATATGCAGTAGTTTTAAAATATAATAAGCTAATGTAGTCATTGCCCAAATACAGCTTCTCTTATAACCCTTAAATGCCACATATGGTTTGGGAATACAACTTAAAATCTGTATTTTTCCCCAAAACCATGTTTTTCTAGCATGTCTAATGGCTTTTTTACGATCATCACACATACCATCAAAAGGAAAAATATCCAAATAAATTCCAAATGGTATGTTTAACGTTTTAAAATTTTCAACAACAAATTTTGTTCCCTTTAATGCCATTTGTGTTGTAAGAAGCGGATATTCCTCATACTGTTCTGCATTTAAAATGTGGTACTTATCCAATAATTTCGATTTTGCCAACATTAAAAATTTTTCATAATCTTCTCTTGGCATTCCAATATCTAAATCATCATCCCATGGAATAAACCCGTTATGTCTTACTGCTCCCAAAGCAGATCCTGCTATCAAAAAATATGTAAGATCATGTTTTTCACAAAAATCTATAAACTCTTTTAGCATTTCCAATTCTAAATTCTGAATTTTCTTTAAATCTTCATCATTATAAAATCTTTCCATTTTACTGTAACCTCTGCACTCTCTTTTATATTGAGACATCCACTATTGCTTATTCAAGATAAGAAATTATTCCATTCTATCTGGAACACATTTTGAAAAAAAATCTTCAAAAACTTCCAAATGCTTCTGAGCCATTTTCTCAATCGTGTAATCTCGTATTTTTGAAAGATTTGTTTTTCTCATTTTTTCAAGCAAAGTCTCATTTAATAAAATCTCTTTACACTTTTCTACCAACTGTACTGTATCGTCAACAGGAATTATATAACCACCCTCTGCATTTTGGATTAATTCAATACCTGCTACACATTTCTCCGTTGTAATAACCGGCAATCCATTTGCCATAGCTTCATTAATAACCAGCCCCCATACGTCGCTTCTTGTAGGTAATACAAACAAATCTGCCGCCATATAATATATCTTTAATTCCTCCTTTGTTTTAAACCCAACAAAATGTACATTTCTAATTTTATGTATTCTACAATAATCAAGATAATCCTGTGTTGGTACATCGCCAATAATATATACACCCCATTCTGGCGGAAAACTTCTAGCTGCTTCCAAAAGAATATCAAATCCTTTACTTTGAATAAACCGCCCAACTGAAATTATTATTTTTTCTTCTATATAATTAACTTTTTTTCTTATATCTTCTTTATGTATATTCAAATAATCCAAAGATACAATATCTGCTTCATATACTGAAGTAAACGCGTACCTTACAATTCGTTCTTTATTGACGCCATATTTTACCAAACAATCATCAACATATGCTCCTGAAGACAATATTAAATAAGGACATTTTAATATTAGCTTCTTTATCATTTTGCTTAATACACTTTCCTTATTTTGTTTTACCATTCCATCTACGGATAAAATAAACGGCTTGTGTAATATTAATTTTAACCATACTATTGCCAAAACGTGAGTCGGTGTTCCATACATATCCATGAAAACCAAATCATATTCGTCCTTCAACAGCTTTATTATGCCAAAGCAAACATTATATCCAAACAGTTTTATACTTTGTTTAAGATAAATTATTTTATACTTTCTTTTGTCATAATTTCTCCATTGCTGGTTTCTTCCTCTCTGTTCTTCTAACGTATCTGTTAAAGCCATGTCTAAATAATACTTTTCCGCTAACAAGTTGTAAAACGGGACTCTGTAGGGTGCCTCAAAATTTTCTAAATATAAAATTTTTTTAATCGTTGAATTATTAGCTTTTATTTTCACCTTTTCACACCTCGTTTCTTGTTTTATCTCTATTAAAAATATTATAACTAAAGTTGTACAATTTATTAAATATGTAATGGATGCTCCTGTGATTCCATATTTGATTACCATAATATTAGATAATATAACAGCCTCAATGTAAACAATTAAATATGCAAATAATATACACCGTTGCTTTCTCATAGTAATTAAAATATGATACAAAAACATACAATAGGCATTAAGTCCTCCTCCCAGTAATATAATAATAAACTGGACAGCATATTGATTAATAGCTGGAACACCATATATATATGATAAAATAGGAATACCTGCTATTCTACCAAAAAACACTGCCAACAATGTAATAAATGTAATATATCCAAACATTTTAACTTTAATTTTATTAATAGAATGTATATCCCTTTTATTCCAAATCAAGGCAATATCAAGAAGAAGTGGTTTAAAAAGAAATGCACTAAATAAATTTATAGCAAAAGAAGGCATAAATATTATTGCATAATACGATTGTAACGTCTCATTTAAATATTTGTCAATTGCATACTTAGGAGCATTTACGATATAAGTTGAAAGGAAGCTTCCAATGAACAAAGGCAGACAAACAACTAATACTCCAAGAACTTTTTGGTTTTTCCCTCCCATAAGTTTGACATTGTCTTTAAAAACCAATGTTCCAAAATCAAATACACCCAATAAAATAATTGCCGATATCATAAGAGTGAACGAGCCATACATTAAGTTCTGTGTCAAAATAAGCACCACTGTAAATAATATTGTAGGTATACTGGAACGCAATGAAAGCAATATACTGCTTATGTACAATTTGTCCTGTTGTTGATAATAGCCTTCTATAACGTCTCCAAAAGTGTCAGAAAGCCTATATGCACACAGTATTAAAATAAGTATAGCTTTTTCGTGCTTATATCCATTCACTACTATCCAAATCAACGTTACTGCAATCATCATAAAAGAAGTATATATTCTTGACAAGAAATAATCCTGAAACGAATAAGTACCACTATCTGTAACCTGAAAAATTCTCATTTCAAAATTTCCGATTACACAAACTGTTTGTGAGATGGTAAATGCTATTGAAAAACCACCTCCCTGTTCAGGTCCGACAATTTGAATCACTATTAATAGCAGCACTACTGAATTAAGTGCGTAAATAATACTTCCAATAGTATTATAAATATAATCTTTTTTTTTCTGACTTGTCATTGCAATCTCCAATATCTAAAAATATTATTAGTAATATTTTTTACTCTATTGCCAAAATAACTAATCTCCCTATTTCACTATCACATTTTCACTTATCTTTCCTTTGTACTTTCTTGCTTCCAAAAACTGCGCAAATACCCTTATTGTTCTCCTGATATCTATCAACCATGCAAATTTCACGTTGTTGCTCTTCAAAGCCATATGTGCTTCCTTCAAAGACACCATATAACTGCCTACATTTTTCGTACTTGTACCTCCATAATACATCTTTATAATTGTTATCGGAACATATGACAACTTTACAGTATTATCTTTTAATATCCTAATCATAAATTCATAATCCGCTGAGCATTTATACCCGCTATTATAATTACCATATTTTTCATATACTTGCCTTCTCAAATATAACGTAGGATGCCCCGGCATCCACCCGGCACTTATTTTTCCCTGCCCCATTTTCCAATATCGCACCACTCTTTTATCAGTCGCATAAATCAAGTCTGCATGAACACCATCTGTTCCTTCACATTGTAGAGACTGCATCATAAGCGATACTGCATTTGATATCAAGAATAAATCATTAAAAAAGGCAATAACCGAACCTTTTGCCATTCTTAACCCTTTATTCATAGCGTCATAAATCCCGCTATCCTTTTCCGAAACCCATTTATATGTATATTTTGTATTTTTTTCACATTCTTTTATTACGTCTATCGTTCCATCAGTAGACAATCCATCAACAATAATGACTTCTATAAATGGATAATCCTGCATTTCTATACTACACAATGTGCGAAATATACTATCTTTACAATTATAACTTGTTAAAATTAATGATACTGTCTCACTTTGTACCATATCACTCCACTCTCTTTCATCTATTACAATATCAACTCTTCTACAGCCTTTCCCCATAACACCTTACATCTAAGATTACATTACACTTAAATATGTCCTTATCTAAACTGTCTAACATGCCATAATTCAAAACCCCGGCACTAATAATAGTAATTGCCAAATTCTAAATGTCAAATTTGAGCAATGCCTAAACTCCAGTGTTGTAACATACATTCAAAAATGTGCCATCTTTATTTTTCAAACGTATAAAACAATTTCCTCAGGTCATAAATCATACCTATTCTTTCAATGTATTTTCTATATCACGTATTCTTTTCTCTAAAATCGCATTGGTCTGAATCAGCACCCGAATTCTATTCGCCTGTCTTGACACAATCGCAGTTAAAGCCATTAAAATCATAATAACGAAACCAATTGTCAAGACGAACAAACCGTTCATATTACTTTCTATTCCCAAAATATCCTTAATCCAGAACAGCAAGTCGGGAAAGATAATCATACAACTTAAAACAATGCCCGCAAAAATCCATAAAAGTGCATATTTTAACAGCAATGACTTATTTTTAATAAATATCAAAATCAATGCAAAATAGCAGAACATCCCGATTATCAAGGTTATTCTCAATGTTATTGGCAACATGGCCTACCTCCTAAATCCGAAACTTATACGGCATATGATAATCGCAAGACTTACTTTTATCATATAATAAACAGACCTCCAAATATTTATTGAACTGGTGCCCCCTGCTCGTTCCCGCATGATAACAGGAACTTCTTTTATTCTGCCCCCTTGCATAACCCCTGCCACAATTGCCTCCGGTTCTGGATAATCCTGCGGATAGCTATGGGCATATATTTCAATAAATTTACGATTTACTGCCCGAAACCCACTGGTGACATCTTTAATTTGTATACCTGTACAAAACCGTATCAATCCGCTTAGAAAATTAATTCCAAACCGCCTGCCTGCCGATGATTGAAATCCTTGTTTTTCAATGAATCTTGAACCGATTACTATATCTGCCTCACCTTTCTCAATCGGCTCAACCATTTTTCCCAAGTACGAAATGTCATGTTGACCATCTCCATCTACCTGCACTGCTATGTCATACCCATTTTTCAATGCATAAACGTATCCGCCCTGTACAGTCCCCCCAATTCCTAAATTAACCGAATTACTCATGTAATTTGCACCTGTTCTTTGCAGTATTTCTTCTGTGTTATCTTTGGAGCAGTCATTTACTACCAAGTAATCTGCATATGGACATCTCTCGTGAATATCATTTATAAGACTTTCAATATTCTCTTCCTCGTTGTAGGCCGGAATAATAATTAATACTTTCATCTGTCGCTGATTCTCCTACTGATCTTACGTTGAAAAATACCCCTGTGCCAAAACCAAGACAGGAAAAGCCATAACAGTATCCTGTATGTTCTGTACACAAGCGTATTATATCACTTATCTTTACAAAATGCGACAAAAATATATAATATTCCTAAATTAACCATTATGTACTCTATTTTCGATTCTTTTGGCCAGTTTAAACATTCCTTTCTTTAATGGAATAACTATGACCCCATCAAATATAAAACCAATCGCAAGACTAATGATCAGAATGATAAAAGTTGTAGTAATTAGATACTCTATATATAAATTATCATTCATTGGTCTTATTGCAACCACACTATTTAATACAATCATATGAACCATATATATTCCAAAAGAATGTTTACTCACAAACAGTAATATTGTTTGCATAATATTGTTTTTAATACTAATTGATTTCAGCAGCATATACATCATGCATGAAATACATGTAAACGTAGGTGCCAAGTCATATATATTATTAGCTTTTCCAGCATAAATCTGAATTAAAGAAACACAAATACTTAGTAACCCAACAATAAAAACAGCAACTTTCTGTTTCTTTGTTACAATAATCCTATCTACCACGAATCCCAAATAAAAGTATAATGTCCAGCTTTCTAATGGATATTTCCAAGACCATGTAAGTCCAAATAACGGCATATATGTATACATGGCATTAAAAAACAAACCTATAAATAAAAATATGCAAAGTCCAAAATTACTTGTATTCTGCAAAGCCTTCCCCATAAATGGTGCCAACAAAATGTTACCCACCAAGAAGTACAGATACCAATACTCAATAGAACTATAATTTGACAAAAGATGCTGGATAAATCCGATCCAAAAGCCAGAATTCAAAAATGTATAATTGGCATCATGTGAATACCGCAATAACATATAAAGAACAATTGGAACAACAAGTCCCCAAATCTTTTTGTAATAATACCAGAAATACTCTTTTGAAGTTTCACACTTTTCTTGTAATGCAAACTTCCCGCTTAACATATAAAACATTCCATTACATGTCAGAAAAAGTAAATTAAAAACATTAAACATAAAAGTCCGCAGTTCTGTATCTGTCGGCATTATTCTAAGCAAATGCACAGATATAACAAAAACATCGCAAATGTCCTTATGATTTCATAATTCAATTCTCTTTTCTTCATTATTACCCCTTTATATCTAACGTTTAATACAAATCTCTATTAATTTGTATCATCTTTGTGCATCAACAATATAAATAAGAATACATAAAATGGAAGCAGATAATAACATGCCAGCCCATACCTCTGCCAATATGCGTGCGGTGTACCTATCAGCAGTGTTATAACCAATCCCGCCGATGGTGCCAGCGCCACTCCATACACCATTTTCTTTCTTGCAAACACATAAACATAACACAGCAGTATAAACCAACTCATGTAAGACAATGCAGGCATAGCATCATCAAGTGGAAATGTCTCTTCTGCATTTTCACTCCATCCATACAAGAAATTTTTAGGCACAATCCCACAATTATCCCAAGTATAAATACATGTCAAATCTCCCGCCGTTATATTTTGTCTATTGAAATTGAATTCCCAAAAATTAACTGCCCAATATCCAAATGTGTTTAATTCCCATGCCTTAATATACCTCATCGGATTTTTTATTAACATTGAAAAATATGTTTTCCAAAATTTATCTATATGTTCATTCAGATAAGTCTGATTAAATTCTGCATCCCATTTTAGACGATCCACCACACAAGGTCTATACACTTCAGCATATCTGTCAAGCGGAAGCAAGTTATTCATAAATTCCCTATCATTTTCGCTCATATTACCATCATATGCCGCCACACTTGCCATCTGATTCAAAAAAATACCAATACTTTCAACAGGCTCTCCTGAAACACCCAATTTATTATATAAAGGTCCAGTAATAACCAATATCATGAGAAAAACTATTCCCATTCCAATTATTGGTTTCTTTAACTTTTTAATAATTCCTTCTTTTCTTTTCAGAATCATTGTCAGTATCAATACAAGCTCTACAAATGCAATGATATATATTCCGTTATTCCTTACAAAACAAATAACTAAAATAAAAAACATATTCTTCAAATAAAATTTTTTATCCAATATCATTTCATGGGATGTCAGGAAATCAAAAATAACCAATGTCCACACACATATACTTGCCGAAAAAATCGGATCCTTCCACATGACAATACCATTAAGAGCAAAAAAAGGAGAAAACGCATAAAATCCGGTCAAAATACAAGCCATCTTCTTTGGTATGCCCTTGCACCAAAGCCAATATATTACATACCCTAAACAACATGACACATATCCCATTTGTACAAGGGTATAAATGCAGCACCCTAAATTAATATCCTTAATAGCAGTTCCAATTTCCAAACATATCTTTATAAAAAAGGAATATGCTAATGGATGATGATTATTCCACCCTACCTGTCCTACTGCCTGATATATAGAATTAAGAGAATCACCCAAAATCATTCCCGGGTAATAAGTCATAAGATATGGCAGCCATGCAATAAAAATAATCGCTGATACCATCAGCCATATTCTCCGATTCTTAATTTCCACATCCTGTATCCGTCTGAAATGTATTGTCTGTTTTTCCACCAAATGTACTATTCCATTTAGCAGAATCAGTACGACTAGCACAAGAAAAGAAAACGCCCATACATCCTCCACAGAATATTTAGAAATATAATTCTCGAGTTTGGTTCCGAAATATAGATTAAAATTTGTTTGAATATGATACCCCATCACCAATCCTAAGCTGAAAATCAATGCATAAATAACACTGCCCACCTTTACTCCTGCCCGATTTGGTTCTTTGTTCATATAATAAATGTAAAATATTACACCCGCCAATGTAATCCATCCCAATCCATAAAACGGAATTCGCAAATATTCAAGCAAAACCCTACTTCCTATAATAGAAATTAACAGCCCCCCGCATAACTTCTCCCATTTATAATCCTTTTCATTAGGATATATATATATCGCAAATATAATTGCTAACATCATAAATAAAATTGCTGTCAAGAAATATATTATATCTGATACTCTTTTGTAGGGATTATTTATAGGTATCGATATTGTCATCCTCGGATCTGTATTAGATGGAAAAAAATATGTTCTATCCCCTTCTACATACCAGTCACAGTCAAATACCTCTGATACCTCGTTCATAAATGCCTGTCCACTTAAATCTAAAATCTTCTGCCCAGAACAATATAATTCCATCCTCTCAACAGAAAAATCTTCCTGTATATCAATGGGATCTACACGGAAATGCATATTCCTGTCATTGATTCGTCCTACATTAAATTCTACTACAGAATTTCCATTTAATGTTACTATTGACGATTTTTTTTCGGATAGTTGTTCCCCAGAATTCCAGTAAAAAAGTTGTGCCCTGCCTTCTTGATGTGTCTCTCCATAATATAACCTGATATATACGGATACTCCTTTTGTAAAATTCGAAACCACATATAATAATATTACAATTATACACCCTAAATAAAATATTCTTTTTCTGCCACTCTTCATAACTCCGTCTCCCCTGACAGCCTCATATGCGCCAAACTAATTATTGTACTTTTGCAATGTATCCTTTATCATTCTTATATACAATCTCAAGCGTTGATAAATAATCCGTTATATCCCACGTGTCTCTCTCCGGCTCCAAAACACAAACATATTTGCTTGTTTCCTTTATTTTGCGGATATAATCTTCTGGAGAAGCAACATCATCAGTATTAATTTCAGGCTGATTAGCCAATGCATAAAAAACCTTATGAATCGCGTAATCATGAATACCTACATAGAATATAGTTTCATCAACGTATGAATTCATTCGCGCAACCTCACCAAACAATTCTCTTGTTCCAGTGTCCACTGCCTCTCTAGCCATATTATCAAAATTAAAGTTGTAAATGTCAAACAAACTACTTACACGAGATTCCCCAAAAACCTGACCATACCACGGATCTGTGTAGCCGCCCAGCTTATTCTCAACCTTCGACACGGAAAACACTGCCAGCAGACTACATCCCGCTATATAAAATTTAACACAATTCTGCCTGTTAATATTTTCAGATACTATAATAAATGCATTATAAAATGACAGAAACCAAAGAACATAGTAATTTTTAAAGTAATAATAACCTGATACTTTTCCATTTAATACGCAAGCCATAAAAACTGCAATATAACCCAAAGTCACAATTAACATTATTCCCGAAAAAGTTCTATATTTTTTTACTAAAACAAACAGAATAAACGGAATAAATAACACAAAATTGGTCGCAAGGTTACGATATATTTGCCCTTCCAAAGCCAACCCACTTATGGCATTCCAAAAATAATCCTTGAGTACAGCGTAGCCTCCTGCCGCCACAGCAGCTGATAATACTGCAACTGCCATTAATCCATTGCGTGTTATCTTACCCTTCTCATACAGAAAAACAAATATATATATATATATTGAAATTAATATTATAGGCAGGAAAAGAACATATGATTTAATAAGGGAAAAAACCGTCAACATCAACGTCAGACCCCAAATTACTTTATTTGCCTTACCTATATTAAAGATATCATACAATAATACAACAAAAATAACACACAAATTACCCGAACCTAAATAAGAGGTGCCGAAAACCATATTATTTAGCGGATATCCAAATACGTATGCAAGTACACATACAATTCCTACTATATACATACCTTTGTCATTTATATGTCTCCTTATCAGGCACCAAAAAAGACCTGCATCCAGAACCAGTGTAACCAAATCTGTAATAATATATAATTCACACCCTGTTGCACATGGAACAAATGCATATACACACTCCAGCCATACTCCCATATTTAATGCATTAAAATACATTCCAGGCAAGCTATGTTGCTTTGCTGCCTCTCTTGCCCACGATAAGTGCACACTTGAATCCCACGTACATTGATAATTAAATATGTTCAAACCCTTTCCAAACTGTCGAGTCGCCAGAACAAGAATTGCTAAAATCATAATGGCATTTGCAACGGCATCCCATTTATTAAAATAATATTTCTGTCTGCACTCTTTCATTACTATAAAATACCACAATATACATCCAACCAATATATTAAGTATTCCCAAAGATTTATTGCCCACTTCAATTCCTATCATTTGCAAAAATCCAGCAAGAGCTGTTTGGTAACAAAAAAAAGAGAAAACTGCGACTGAAATAAAGTTAACTCCGCTTAATTTTATTTCAGTTTTTTTAATTCCGTACAAGCCAAGCACCATCCAGAACACGCTAATCGCATATACAACTGCAAAAACTTTTTCCATTTTCCTTCCCTTCCTTTAACCTCTTTTCATAATTTGTTGTAGCATATTAATCTCCTGCAGCCGATACTCAAAATCATGTTTGTCTTTTACCCGTAACGTTGCCAGAATGATTCCTACCGAAAACAGGAGCATCGCCAATAACATGACAAAACCGCATACAATCAATGTCGGAAACCTATCCACAACTCCTGTGTTAATATAGTCCACAAGTACGGGGACAAAGAATCCTGAACTAAGCAATGCCAAAACCATTGCTAATAAACCGAAAAATCCAAAAGGTCTATAATTCTTATATAGATGCGCTATTGTTCCGATAACCTTTAATCCATCCGAAAACGTGTTTAGCTTCGACTCACTCCCTTCTGGTCTGTCGCGGTATTCGATAATCACATTATCTACTTTCATATTTCTGTCAACTGCAAAAATAGTCATTTCCGTTTCTATTTCAAATCCCTTCGACATGACAGGAAACGACTTGACAAATTGATAACTAAATGCCCTGTATCCGGTCATAATATCTTTGATAGATGTTTTGAACAATCTATTGATGCTTCCCCGAACCAGACTATTACCAAAATTATGAAATGGGCGCTTATTTTCCGTAAAATAGGTGCTCGAGAGTCTGTCCCCCACCACCATATCTGACTGATAATCCCTGACAAGTTCTACCATTCTGGGTGCCACATCTGCCGGATAGGTATCATCCCCATCTACCATAATATACACTTCTGCATCGATCTCCCGAAACATACGCCGAATCACATTTCCCTTGCCTTGTTGGTACTCATGTCGTACAATAGCGCCTAAATTTTCTGCTATTGCTGCTGTATCATCAGTAGAATTATTATCGTACACATAAATAACTGCCCCAGGCAGGCTTTCCTGAAAATCACTTATGACCTTTCCAATTGTTTTTGCCTCATTGTAGCAAGGCACTAACACAGCTATATTATCCATCCCTGTCCTCCCAGCATCCAGATAAACGCGCCAAAGGAGAGCAGCTGTTCCAAGCCCTCTCCTCTAAGATGGCATTTCTTTCTTACACTATGCCAATTATAAAGTTTCTGTTTATATATGTCAATAATATCCGTTTAATATCTTCTTTGTATTTCCTACCAAAAAAATCGTTCTCGTCTAATGTGTGACAGGTAATTTTTATAATTTTTCCCGTGTAAGCTCCTGTTTTTAATAATTTATTCGTTCAGCAATTCATCGGACTCCATGCAAACTACGGCAAGGGACATCTTCAATCACAGAATCCCCCACCTCTGTATGGTAATTACAGAAACTACATGTATTTTCCTTTGACGTTGACTGCTCTATATATGTTTTTCTCAAATCAAACCTCAAAGTTTACTTAATACAAAGCTGTAATCATTCCGTCGCAAAAATCTTCCAAAGATACATTTTCACTTCGTCCATCTTGCTTCCCACGTCTATAAAAAAGATAACAAAAATCCCGCCCTGTATCTGGTGCATTTAACAAGTTACATACTTCCACCAATTTCCTTATATATTGTTTTCCATCTTTTCCAAATACAATGGGTAATTTTTTTATGTCTTCCTTTCTAAAATTACTGTTAAACATAGAAGTCTTTATAAATAATAACTCTGATCCCCAGTCATTTACCTTCGCCTTATTCACTAAAAAACTGCACATTTCAATCTGTCCCTTCAGTCTTTTAATTCGCAGCCGGCTTTCCGCTTTGTCCACCTTTTCTTCTACTGTCAATTCTTTCTTTTTGCTTTCAATCAGACTATCATTAATGACAACATATTCAAGTCCACTCCGTTTGTTTTCCCTGCACAAATCAGTTATATTTTCAAGGAAGAAATTTTCCTTTTCTCCGTTAATGCCAATTAAAGCCTTATACTCCTCCTCTGACTTCCATACCGGATGCATTCTGGAATTTCTGTCAAATAATTCTTTACTTAATTCATCAGGAAATACATTTTTAGCCAAGTAAATGATATCATCATCACTTAAAAGTGATACCTTTATATTCTTTTTTAGTTCTTGCCCCTTTACGCTTAGTGAATTTTCTGACATCAACTTTTTTCGGGACGTGTCAAGGTTGGTCGCTAAATTATCCAATATATGGGACAATATGTACACTTCATATATAATTGTTGGATGATTTTGTATCCATTTTCTTTCAGCATCATGTGCATACACCACATTTTCGATAACACTAACAGCAGCCTTGTTATATACTATTCTATAATGCCCATTATGAACATCTATCGTAAGCGCGTCCAGTAATCGCTTATAATCAATATTCACTGTTTTAAATCCAGATGTGTACGCATCCCGAATCAGATAATCCAAGCGATCCACGTCAATTACCTTAGAATTCAGCATCCTTATAAAACAATTTTTTATTCCGTTTTTTGCATTTTTTGTGTCTTCTTTATAGGCATATCCAGTTATACACCTTGCAAATAATTCCTTGCATTCGCTGTCTCCAATTATATCCCCAAATTCTTTAATTCCTATTATTGCACTCATAATTTCATGTTCAGCAGCCCCATCCGACTCTGGTGGCAAATCGTTCTCAAAGTCCTCGACATTCACCAAAGAACACAACCTTCTGTGTAATGTATTTAATGTATATTTTTCATCCCTATACCCCCGCTCGCCCGTATGAGAAAAAGGGGCATGCCCTACATCATGCAACAGACAGGCTACTGTATATACTTTTGAATATTTTATTGCCAAGTCTTCATTTAAGTATTCACTTTTAATAATACTTTCTTTAAACCTTTTTGCAGCCATCTCTCCTAGATGATATACACCAATAGAATGTACAAAACGATTATGAAGCGCTGATGCATAAAGGGGCGGATAACTCGTTTGTGCCACTCTTCGCAGCCTCTGAAACACAGGTGTATCAACAATCTTAGTTATAAACTCCTGCGGAATCGTTATATATTCATATATAGGGTCTTTAAATTTTTTAACTTGCTGCATTTACTACTGCCTCCGCCGTTGCCTCAAATGCGCCATTTAGATCAGAAGCATTATATACCCGAAATTTATTAACCAGATCCTCAACCGTTTTACCACTTTGTAATGCTATAGCTGTTTCACTCCCTAAATCTATTTCTTCAAAAAAATCTGAATAATTTCGAAACATATTTGATGTATATGCTCTGGATAAAACCAGCTGTGCTTTCTCATAGCTATTTTTATTCAAATACTTCACAACTGCTTCTCCATAGGTCTCCAAATCCCTCAACGTAACCCGAAAATTCCGGGAGTCCTTTCCATTCTTTGCCTGTAAAATCTCAATCAATGCATTCGCCGCCAAATCTTCAATTCCAATATAATAGCACATTTTTATTATCCCTCTTTTTTATCTTAATCTTTATTTAAACAGCCTTTCTCATCAATCTTTGTACCGGACATTTCTCATTGCAATCACTACATGACATTTGGTTTCTAACAAACTCCCTCTCTGCCTTTAGGTACAATGAGTTCTCATAAATCTCCGATATACTTTTTTCGTATACAGAATCAGGCTCTACAACCTGCCCTTCATTATCATACAATACGATATACTTAAATGCCTCACAGCCAAAGACTTTTCCATCATACCGGACACATAACTTTCGCTTTCCGGCGAAACACTGATATTCACTATTATCTGTCTGAAGCGGAATTCCTATACGGACATTGTCCATTTGAATTTCAGCCAACTTGCGCTTTAATTCATCATTCTCTTTTTTGGGTATGTACAGCTCATCCGAATTTTGCTTTGCCCTTCCATGCGGAACCAGTCCCAGAAAACTAATTTGATTCACATTAGTCTGTTTAACATAAGCAAGCATTGCATCAATCTGTTTCACATTTATCCTTGTAGGAACAAAATGCACCTCTGTAAAAATGCCTTTTTTAGACGTTCTTTCAATGCTGTTCAACACATACTTAAGATGTCCGTTCGTCCCCATAAAACGGTCATACACATCCTCATCAATTGCTGGCAAGTCAAAAATTATCCTATCTACCCCAGCCTCATCCAATTCTGTCAGCAGACAGTTCTCCAATTCGCATCCCTTTCCCAGACCATCCAGCATTATACCGCTCGTATATATGTATACTATTATCCCTTTGGACTTTGCATACCGGACGATATCCAAGAGTCCGTCATGCAAAAACGGCTCGCCGCCGGAAATACTCAGCAATTCCATACCAATTTGTTTCATTCCATCAATAATTCCATATACTACTTCTTTCGGAATTTTCATTGTACAATCCATTCCAGAAAATGACGAACAATGTATACAATGATTCGGACATTTATGTATAATTTCCACAGAAACTTGTTTCATTTTCATTTTCCCCCACTTTTTACATTACATTTGACATTTCCGTATTTATCATCATCATATTTGTCAATACATTTCTCTATCTCATGCTTTAGCTGTTCTGTCTCATTCTCATCTTCCCCCGAATCTCCTGAGTCTACAAAAGACAACCAAAATTTATCCTCATTATTATGATTAATCTCAAATTCTATGGTTATTTTTTCAATACTTCTATATTTCTTATCTATTTCAAACTCCATACGTTTTGCAAAATCAAACTTTCTCTTGGAAGTATCCTGCCCATCCCTAAAAGTAGTTTGATACAACAAATACTGATGTTCTAATACCCTCTTAATATTTTCAACAATCTCATCCCTTCTTGCCTTTTCCATATTAATATTCTCTATATATGAAATTTTATTGCAGTTATATGAATCTATTGATAATCTTCTGAATTTGTTTGATGCCCCCTTATACATATCCTTCCATGACTTCCGCCCCCATTCCTGTAGTTCATCACAGACAAACAACAACATCGGAAATGTTGCCACATCAATATGATATATATCACGGCATGTATGGGACGCCATCGCCCTCAAAATGTCCCTCCGAATATAAAATTGCCGGGCATCCTCCTCTCCAAAAATATAATTGGCATCGGAATTATTGTCTGCCTCTTTGAAATAAATAAGCATTTTATATATAATTATTGAACTAATCACACCATGCATAAAGGATTCTAACGATAGCATATACTTTAGTTTATATTTTTCCTGTATGCTTGCCTTATATTTGGGTTTTTTACCCTTCTTTGCTTTTTTTGCTTTCATTTTTTTACTTGCAAATAAAATGATATCCTTATTATTTGAGTCTCGCGTACCATCAAATCTGATATTACCATTAATATTAGGTTGTGCAACAAAAAATTCCATCATTTTTTCCGTCTTTTCCAAAACCTTCTTTGACTTCTCCAACGGATATCCTAAATCGTGGCACAACGCCATTATTGTCCACATACTTATTTTTTCATACTCATTAATCTCCTCGCTAAAACAGTTTATACCCGTAAGAATATTCTGACCATCCTTGTTAATTACCTTATAACTTACACCACCGCTGCAAAATATTTCACCTGTTTCTATTTTTTTCTCTGGCTGCTTTTTTTCATATTTCTTCTTAACATCCTCTCCAACTTCATTTGCTGGCTCTCCTTCAAAGTGAATTGAATCAATAAGACGTTCTCCGTCCCCTGTTATTTTCTTGT
>OFHA01001410.1_pt1 | contig 16561 bp, 9 predicted proteins | sample 1521891 | NCBI WGS metagenome assembly OFHA01 (sample SAMEA3504089, study PRJEB24116) | mouse gut metagenome | biome: mouse gut; feature: mouse-associated habitat; material: faeces | place: Denmark | collected 2011
TCTGCTGGATAGATTATACCACTCGTTCTATATGTCTATCAAATGGGGTATAAGGTATATCCAATATGATCAAGCAGAAACTATGTACTTGTATTTTCCAGACAGCCTCGTCCATGGAATCCACATAATAAATATTTATATTGTCTGTGGCAAGCTTATCCTGGATACCATGAAAAGGCTTGGAATCACGGGCAATCACCAAAATGTCTTTTTTCATTTCCATGGCTCCTTTCGTCATAATCGAGATAGCACAAAAAGGCCAATCCACACAAGGCAGACTGACCTCTTCGGGCAAGATGTGCTTGCCTTGTTTCAAAAATCCAAACTATTTTACCCCTATACTACTAAGCCATTCCTCCATGGTCTCCCTGGAAGTTCCTGCCTCAAACCGTCTGCCCTCAGCCCACTCCACTGTGTCAGAACAGAGTGAATGAAGGTTGGTCGCACTGGAACCTATCCCGCTGCTATGAGAGGTGCAGAACGGAACGATTGTCTTTCCGGAAAAATCATAATTCTCCAAAAATATAGATAATCCTGGGGGGTGCCCATGCCATATAGGATATTCTTCTGTCAAATAAGGACTTAAAAAATATAATATTTTTCTGTATAAATCCGCATATCAACCGTACTTGTGTATGGTTTCCATATCAATATACGCCTGTTCCCCACATGGCATCAAGCCTCCGACAACACGCTCTTTTCCCATTTTGAAAGTAGCTTTATAAGCCTTTCTGCCGTTTCTTTTGTATCTTCCGGTGAACCAAAAGTTGAGAATCGGAAATAGCCTTCTCCGCAGGCTCCAAATCCTTCTCCTGGTGTTCCCACAACCTGAATTTCATGTAACAGATAACCAAAAAACTCCCAGCTTACCATTCCATTCGGGCACTTCATCCAGATATATGGAGCGTTCTTTCCGCCGCAATACCAGATTCCCAGCTGATCAAGGGCTTCCATCAGCACCTTAGCATTTTTTTTATAAATCTGGATATTTTCGTGAATCTGTTTATGTCCTTCCTCTGTGAAAACGGCTGCCCCGCCCTTTTGAATAATATAAGATACCCCGTTGGTCTTCGTTGTACGGTTGCGCACCCACATTTCATTCAGGTTCATTCCATTACGTTCAAGGGTTTTCGGCACAACCGTGTATCCAAGTCTGGTTCCTGTAAAGCCAGCGGTCTTTGACAAAGAACAGATTTCAATCGCACAGGTTTTTGCCCCATCCAGTTCAAAAATACTATGGGGAAGCGTCTCATCCTCGATAAAAGCCTCATAAGCCGCATCAAACAGAATCACAGAACCGTTCTCATTTGCAAAATCTACCCATGCCTGCAGCTGATCACGTGAAAAAACAGCTCCGGTAGGATTGTTTGGTGAACATATATAGAGTAAATCTGCTTTTATTTCTTCGCTCGGTTCAGGCAAAAAACTATTTTCTTCCCCGGAAACCAGATGTACAATCTTCCTGCCTGCCATCACATTCACATCCACATACGCCGGATAAGCCGGCTCAATCACCAATGCAGAGCCGGAACGTTCAAACAAGTCTAAAATATCTCCCAACTCATCACTTGCTCCACTTGAAACGAACACCTCGTCCGCAGACAAAGAAACACTTCTGGTTTCATAATACTTTGCAATCGTCTCCCGTAAGAATGGGGCGCCACACTCAGGCATATATCCATGAAAACTGCTTTTTGAAGCCTGATCATCCACAGCCTCATGCAATGCCTTGATTACTGCATCGCATAGTGGCAGTAAAACATCTCCAATACCCATTCTTAAAAGCTTTGCTCCCGGGTGCTGCTCTACATAAGCCTTTGTTTTCTGAGCAATATTGTAAAAAAGATAGGAATCTTTTAATTCGCTGTAATGCATATTTGGCCTGATCATTTTTTCTCCTTTCATTCAGCATCTATCGTAGATACACCAATTGTCACTTCCTCCAGCACATCCAGCAACACCTTTACCGTGTCCAGAGATGTAAGCATGGTTATATTGTTCTGTGTTGCTGCACTTCGAATTGCAGCACCATCTTCATAATGAATGCCGGAAAGAATTGCCCGTGTATTGATGACATAGCTGACGTATCCTGCGCGGATCGCATCCAGTATCTCACTACTTCCTTCCGATGGTTTTCCCAGTATACGGGTACGGATTCCATGCTGTTTCAAATGCTCTCCTGTAAGAGAGGTTGCTTCTATATTAAAGCCCATATCATAAAAACGTCTCATCAACGGAAGGGCTTCGCCTTTGTCCTCATCTGCAAGCGTCACGATGACTGTTCCATAATTCTGCACACGAATACCGGAAGCAATCATGGCTTTATACATTGCCCTGTGAAGCCTCTTATCATATCCGATTGCCTCTCCCGTGGATTTCATCTCTGGCGACAGATAAGCATCCATACCATTCAGCTTCGCAAAGGAAAACGTAGGTACTTTCACATACCACCTCTTCTTTTCTTTCGGATAGATTCCAGTTATCCCCTGTTCCTTCAGGCTCTTTCCAAGAATCACTTTCGTCGCAATATCAGCCAGGGAATATCCTGTTGCTTTCGATAAAAACGGAACGGTTCTTGAAGAACGCGGATTCACCTCAATGACCGATACCTTCTCCTGTTTATCCACGATAAACTGGATATTAAACAGTCCGACAATCCCAATGCCGATACCCAGTTTTTTCGCATAGTCCAAAATTGTATCCTTTACCTTATCTGAAATGCTAAATGTCGGATATACGCTGATGGAATCGCCGGAATGAACCCCTGTCCGTTCTACCAGCTCCATGATTCCCGGAACAAATACGTCCATACCATCACAAATGGCATCAATTTCGACTTCTTTCCCACAGATGTATTTGTCTATCAATACCGGTTTATCTTCATCAATCTCTACCGCAGTTTTCAAATAGCGCCGCAGCTCTTCTTCCTTTGCCACAATCTGCATGGCTCTTCCGCCAAGTACGAAGCTGGGCCGTACCAGCACCGGATAACCGATTTTTTCTGCCGCTTTTACGCCATCTTCTATATTCGTTACAGCCTGTCCTTTTGGCTGCGGGATATCCAGTTCTGATAACAGGCTTTCAAAAGCATCTCTGTTTTCTGCTTTTTCGATTGCCGCACAGTCCGTGCCAATCAGATTCACCCCGCGTTCCCGTAGTGGATTTGCCAGATTGATTGCAGTTTGTCCGCCAAGAGATGTAATAATTCCATCCGGCTTCTCCATCTCAATCACATTCATAACATCTTCTACACAAAGAGGCTCGAAATACAGCTTATCAGATGTGGTATAATCCGTAGACACAGTTTCTGGATTATTATTGATGATAATCGCCTCATATCCGGCATCTTTAATGGTTTTCACTGCATGTACCGTGGAATAATCAAACTCCACACCCTGGCCGATACGAATCGGACCGGAACCCAATACAATGATTTTCTTCCTGCCTTCCACTATTGATTCGTTTTCTTCTTCATAAGCAGAATAAAAATATGGAACATAGCTTTGAAATTCTGATGCACAGGTATCAATCATTTTATAGACTGGAAAAATACCATGTGTTTTACGCATTTCATAAATATCCGTTTCCGTCATATTCCACAGCCACCCAACTGCTCTGTCCGAGAAGCCAGCCTTCTTTGCCAGATACAAAAGTTCCTTGTTACCGACACACTGCTCCAGTTCTTTTTCCATATCAATAATTTTTTTCATCTTATCAAGGAAGAAAGGGTCAATGCATGTCTGCTCCCTGATATCGGAAACAGATTCCCCCATCCTCAACAGCTGGGCAATGGCAAAAATACGGTCATCTGTACCGATTTTGATATATTCCATCAAAGCCTTTTTATCTTCTTTTTCAAACTCTTTCATATACAGATGAATTACTCCTGTTTCCAGCGAACGGATTGCTTTTAACAGACTCTCCTCAAAGGTTCTTCCAACACTCATGACTTCTCCGGTTGCTTTCATCTGTGTACCCAGCTTCTGATTTGCATCGGTAAATTTATCAAAGGGAAAACGGGGCATTTTTGTTACCACATAATCCAGTGCCGGTTCAAAGGATGCAGGCGTATTTACCAGCATAATCTCATCCAGAGTCATTCCCACACTGATTTTTGCAGATACCCTTGCAATGGGATATCCGCTTGCCTTTGACGCCAATGCAGAGGAGCGGGATACCCGCGGATTTACCTCAATCAAATAATACTGAAAAGAATTTGGATCAAGTGCAAACTGCACATTGCATCCTCCCTCTACTTTCAATGCACGGATGATTTTCAAAGCGCTGTCACGCAGCATCTGATATTCCTTATTTGTCAGGGTCTGTGACGGACATACCACAATAGAATCTCCCGTGTGGATTCCTACCGGATCCAGATTTTCCATATTGCAGACAGTGATTGCTGTATCATTGGCATCACGGATCACTTCATATTCAATTTCTTTAAAGCCTTTGATGCTTTTTTCTATCAATACCTGGTGAACCGGTGATAAAGCAAGGGCATTTTTTATCAAATCCATAAATTCCTGCTCATCATCTGCAAAACCACCGCCAGTTCCCCCAAGAGTAAATGCCGGACGAAGCACCACCGGATAGCCAATATTCTCAGCAGCCTGTTTTGCTTCCTCCACGGTATTGACAATAGCCGAGGGAAGCACCGGCTCTCCTAAGCTTTCACAAAGCTCTTTAAAGAGTTCTCTGTCCTCTGCCCTTTCAATGCTCTCACTGCTGGTTCCCAAAAGCTCCACACGGCACTCTTTTAAAATGCCTTTTTTTTCAAGCTGCATTGCCAGATTAAGACCAGTCTGACCACCAATTCCCGGTACAATGGCGTCCGGACGCTCATGACGGACAATCTTTGTAATATATTCCAAAGTCAACGGCTCCATGTACACCTTATCTGCAATAGCGGTATCTGTCATAATCGTTGCCGGATTAGAGTTGCACAGTACCACCTCATACCCATCTTCTTTTAATGCAAGACATGCCTGCGTACCTGCATAGTCAAATTCTGCCGCCTGACCAATCACAATCGGACCGGAACCAATGACAAGTATTTTCTTTAAATCAGTTCTTTTCGCCATCCTTTGTTCTCTCCATCATTTCTATAAACTGTTCAAACAGATAACCGCTGTCCTGCGGCCCCGGTGCGCTTTCCGGGTGATACTGCACACTAAACACCCTGTCCTCCTCACAGGCAACACCTTCTACTGTCTGATCCAGCAGATTCAGGTGCGTTATTTTCAGCCGGGTATTCGCAAGACTTTCCCGGTCCACTGCATAAGAATGGTTCTGGGATGTGATCTCTATCTTTCTGTTTAAGAGATTTTTTACTGGATGATTCCCTCCCCTGTGGCCAAATTTTAATTTATAGGTTCTTGCCCCATATGCAAGGGAAATAATCTGATGTCCAAGGCAGATTCCAAAGATCGGATACTTTCCCCGCAAGCCTCCTGCCAGTTCTATGACCGGCTGCACATCCATCGGATCTCCCGGTCCATTGGATAAAAAGATTCCGTCTGGCCTCCATTTTTCTATTTCTTCCATAGAAGTATTCCAGGGAAATACCGTCACATTGCAGCCCCATTTGTTTAAACTCCTCACAATATTCTGCTTTATTCCACAATCAATGGCAGCCACATGATATTTCCCATTTGGAATTTTATATTGCTGAATCTCTTTTCTGCTCACAAAAGCTACTGCATCTTTTGGTATATCATAGGAACCCAATTTGCAGAGTCCCTCCTGCAAGAGAGTATTGGCATCTGTAATCAATACTTTTCTGCTTCCCAAATCACGTATAGAACGCACCAGCTTTCTGGTATCAATTCCATAAATCCCTGGAATCTGGTATTTCTCCATGATTTCGGATAATGTATATTTACTGCGGAAGTTGGATGGGTAATTGTTATAATCCCTTACAGCCAATCCTCCAATCGTTGGTGTCTCTGCTTCAAAATCTTCTTCTGCAATCCCATAGTTGCCAATCAGCGGATATGCCATCACTACTGTCTGATAAGTGTAAGATGGATCAGAAATAATTTCCTGATATCCTACCGGAGAGGTATTAAATACGACTTCTGTGATCTTCTCATTACAAGAACCAAAACCATATCCATAATACTCACTGCCATCTTCCATGATTAGTTTTCTGTCAAATATTTTCATAATGTTTACACCTCTTTATCTAACCCCGTTCAGACAGTTTCCCTTCAAAACGGTCTTTGCGGAGATCAGTTGGAATTTTTGTTGGATATTTTCCATGAAAGCAGGCAGCACAATAGTCCTCGCTGTCAATCAGCTTACTCAGTTTCCATACCTCCAAATATCCCAAAGAATCCACTCCGATAATCTCTGCTATTTCCTCCGTACTATGATGACAGGCAATCAGATTTTCTTCAGAGTCAATGTCCGTGCCATAATAGCAGGGATGTAAGAATGGGGGAGCCGAAATTCTCATATGTATCTCTTTCGCTCCCGCTTCACGCAAAATCTTTACAATACGCTTACTGGTTGTACCTCTTACAATGGAATCGTCAATGAGAACAACCCGTTTTCCATCGATTACATTTTTTACAGGAGAGAGTTTTATCCTGACTTGATCCAAACGTTCATTTTGTCCCGGAGAAATGAATGTTCTCCCGATGTATTTGTTTTTAATCAGTCCAATCCCATAAGGAATGCCGGATTGATTTGCATAACCCAGAGCTGCATCAAGGCCGCTGTCCGGAACTCCAATGACAATATCCGCATCTGTCGGATAACTCTCTGCCAGCAGCTCGCCTGCTCTTATTCGTGATCCGTGGACGGACACACCATCTATGGCCGAATCCGGTCTTGCAAAATAGATATATTCAAAGATACAGGTTTTCTTCTTCTGTTTCCCACAGTGTTCTTTCCTTGATTCCACGCCATTTTGGCTAAACACAAGAATCTCCCCTGGAAGCAAATCTCTGGTAAATTCTGCCCCTACCGCTGACAATGCACAGCTTTCTGATGCCACCACATACGCTCCATCCGGCATCTGTCCATAACAAAGCGGTCTGAATCCATAAGGATCTCTTGCGGCAATCATCTTTGCAGACGACATCAAAACCAGTGAATAGGCGCCCTCCAGTAAATTCATGGTGTTGCTTACCGCCTCTTCTATGCTGGGTGTCATCAGCCGTTCTCTTGTAATCACATAAGCAATGGTTTCTGTATCACTGGTGGTATGAAAAATCGCTCCTGATAACTCTAACTTATCACGCAGCTCCAACGCATTACTCAGATTCCCATTATGCGCCAGCGCCATTTTTCCTTTCTGGTGGTTGATTTCAATAGGCTGACAATTATTTCGTGTTGTCCCTCCGGTTGTTCCATATCTTACATGTCCCACTGCCATAGTCCCTTCCGGCAAATGGGATAATGTGTCTTTTGAAAACACCTCGCTTACAAGTCCCAGATCCTTATAGGAAGAAAACGCACCATCATCATTTACAACGATTCCGCAGCTTTCCTGTCCTCTATGCTGCAGGGCATACAATCCATAGTAGACAATCCCTGCAACATTTTCTTTTTTTCTGCTCATCACACCGAATACACCGCATTCTTCATAAATAGCCATAACCTTATTTCCTCCTGCGCATCATTCTACCGTAACAGATTTTGCCAGGTTCCTCGGTTTATCAATATCACAACCACGATTCAATGCAACATAATACGCAAAAAGCTGTAATGGAATCACCCCAAGAACCGGCTGCAAAAGTGAATGTACTTTTGGTATTACAAACACTTCTGATGCTTGACTTTCTATCAGGCTTACAGTCCGTTCCGTAGTCATTGCGATTACTTCTGCACCTCTGGATTTTACTTCAACAATATTAGACAAGGATTTTTCCACCAGCGGTTCATAGGTTGCCAGCGCAACCACCAGTGTTCCCGGTTCTATCAAAGAAATCGTTCCATGTTTCAGTTCTCCCGCCGCATAGGATTCTGAATGAATATAAGAAATCTCTTTTAGCTTTAGAGAAGCTTCCAAGCCCAGTGCATAGTCCAGATTACGGCCAATATAGAAAACACTGTTATGGTTGAAATATCTGGATGCCGCTTTCTGATACCGATCCGGATCATTCATGACAACACTTATCTTTTCAGGCAAATCCTGAAGTTCTCGGATAATTACCGCATATTCTTCCTGCTCAATTCCGTTTAACTGTTTTGCAAGATAAACTCCCAACATGAGCAAAAGTGTCATCTGCGTCGTGTACGCTTTTGTAGTTGCCACTGCAATTTCCGGTCCTGCCCAAGTATAAAGTACATAATCCGCCTCTCTTGCTATGGAACTTCCCATGACATTTACGATTGACAGGACTTTGGAGCCTTTTCGCTTTGCTTCCCGAAGTGCCTCCATAGAGTCCAGTGTTTCCCCTGACTGGCTAATCACAATTACGAGTGCTGATTCTCCAAGTAACGGTTCGCTATATCTGAACTCTGATGCAAGACAGGCTTCTACCGGAATGTGCAGTAATCTCTCCAATGCATATTTTCCTGTCATGCCTACATGATATGCCGATCCACATGCAACAATATAGATTCTGGAAATATCCTTCATTAACTCGCTTGCATTATTCAATTCTTCCATCACAATTTCTCCATCTGCCAGTCTCGGAGAAATTGTTTTGCGTACTGCTTCCGGCTGTTCCATAATTTCTTTCAACATGAAATGCGCATATCCGCCTTTTTCTGCCGCTGAAACATCCCACTCAATCAAATGTTTTTCCTTTTCCAGAAGAAATCTGTCTCTGTCAAATATTTGAACCTGATCTGCCGTAATGACTGCCGTCTCCCCATCTTCCATATAAGAAACAGTCTTCGTTTGCGCAAGAAGTGCAGTAACATCAGAAGCAATATAATTTTCATTTTTGCCATAGCCAATCAGCAACGGTGCATCCTTTTTCGCTGCAACCATCTGTCCTGGAAAATCAGAACAGAGAATCCCCATGGCATACGCACCTTTGATACGATTTAAAACCGCATATACTGCATCCATCAGGTCTGATTTTTTTTATAATAATATTCCAGTAACTGGACGATTACCTCCGTATCCGTATCAGAAGAAAAAACGACTCCTTTACGAATAAGAGAATTTTTGATCTCCAGATAGTTTTCTATGATGCCATTATGGACGACCGCTATCTTTCCTTCCTGCCCAACATGAGGATGTGCATTTGTATCATTTGGTTCCCCATGGGTTGCCCATCTGGTGTGACCAATGCCGATATTTCCCGACAAAGGATTTTGAGAATCCAGCAATTCACGCAGAACAGACAGACGTCCTTTGCTCTTTTTTACCTGTAATCTCCCATCCGCTGATATGACCGCAACTCCTGCCGAGTCATATCCTCTGTATTCCAGTCGTTCCAGACCATCAAGCAATATTGGAACAGCTTCTGTCTTTCCTGCAAATCCAATAATTCCACACATTTTTTCTACTCCTCTTTTCTTTTTATTCGAGAACGCTTCATCACTCTTGCTGCCGAAATGAATCCTTTAAACAGTGGATGTGACCGATTGGGACGGCTCTTAAATTCCGGATGGAACTGTACGCCTACAAAAAACGAATGCTCCTTCAGTTCTACGGTTTCCACCAGTCTGTCATCCGGAGAAATACCACTGATCACAAGTCCGGCTCTCATCAGTTCCTCACGATATTTATTATTAAACTCATAGCGATGGCGATGGCGCTCATAGATCAGTTTATTACCATAACATTTTTCCAATTTTGTTCCTGCTTTAATACTGCATGGATAACTTCCCAAACGGAGCGTACCGCCTTTATCAATTTCCTCACTCTGTCCCGGCATAAAATCAATTACTTTATGCTCGCATTGCTCATCAAACTCACCTGAATGAGCGTCTTTCAATCCGAGCACATTCCTTGCAAATTCGATGACAGCAATCTGCATACCCAGACAGATACCAAAGTAAGGAATCTGATTTTTACGCGCATAGTTTGCTGACTGGATCATGCCTTCGATACCACGATTTCCAAATCCGCCTGGTATGATGATTCCATCCAGCCCTTCCAATATGCCATTTACATTTTCCTTCGTAATATTTTCTGAATCAATCCAATGGATTCTTACAAATGTATTCAGTTCATACCCGGCATGGCTCATTGCTTCTGCCACAGACAGATATGCATCATGGAGCTTTACATACTTTCCAACCAGACCGATATGTACTTCTTCGGAACGGTTTCGGATGCGTTCCACCATCTGTTCCCAATCTGACAATTCCGGTTTTGGTACATCGATGTGAAGTTCTCTGCAAACAACATCTGAAAATTCGGACTTTTCTAACATCAGAGGTGCTTCGTAGAGGTTCTGCAACGTCCTGTTTTCAATCACGCACTCTGGTTTCACATTGCAGAAAAGAGAAATCTTCCGGAAAATCGATTCTTCTAATGGTTTATCAGAACGCAGCACTATAATACTGGGATTAATTCCCATCCCTCGAAGTTCCTTGACCGAATGCTGCGTCGGTTTTGACTTATGTTCTTCAGAGCCACTCAAATAAGGTACTAACGTCACATGGATAAATAAACTGTTTTCTCCGCCAACCTCCAATGAAAGCTGACGTACCGCTTCCAGAAACGGCTGGGATTCAATATCGCCAATGGTTCCGCCGATCTCTGTGATTACTACATCTGCGTCCGTCTTTTTGCCCACACGATACACAAATTCCTTAATCTCATTTGTGATATGTGGAATCACCTGAACTGTGGAACCAAGGTATTCTCCTCTTCGTTCCTTGTTTAATACATTCCAATAAACCTTCCCTGCAGTCAGGTTGGAGTATCGATTCAGATCTTCATCAATAAATCTCTCATAATGCCCCAGATCCAGATCCGTTTCTGCTCCATCTTCAGTCACGTATACTTCACCATGCTGATACGGACTCATTGTTCCGGGATCTACGTTAATATATGGGTCTAACTTCTGTGCTGCCACTTTCAGACCTCTTGCTTTTAAAAGCCGTCCAAGAGAAGCGGCAGTAATCCCTTTTCCCAGACCGGATACTACACCTCCAGTCACAAATATATATTTAGTCATAATTTTTCATTTTCTCCTAAAACATTGTGATATAGGCATCACATTCTGCACAGACAGACACATACTTAATCCGGCGCTCGATTGTCTTCTCAATATAACGAATATATTCCAGCGCCTCCATTTTCCACAGTCAGGTTCTTCCATTCCACAAGACCACCAAGACGTTCCTTTAATGCTTCCGGATAGAGTAAATCACTCATACGCAGCGCTTTATTCATATATTTGTCTGCATATACCGGAATTTCATCTAAAAGATCTGTATTTCGTTTTATGTTCCGCTATTACCATAGTTAGATAGTACCCTTGCAGAAGGATCATTTACGTCGCATCCTTCCCACTCCCTGTTCGGCATCCAGAAATCTGCAACCATCTCAGCCTGACCCGGATAATACTTTTCAAAAATCCCTCTATATAATAAAGATTCTTTTGTAAATGGTCTGGCATGAGTATAGTTTTTACATCTGCTTTCAAATTCTGCATCTGTATATTGCTTTTGTGCATACTCTTTTAAATAATCAACCATGGAGTGTCCAACAGCATCTGAAAACGCAGCTTTTTCTCTCCAAAGAATATCATCCAGCAGATACCCGTCCTGTTCAAATGCATGACGGAGCAGATATTTCCCTTTTCCATAAGTATTCAGTTTTAATTCCGGATCTACTGCCATAACATATTTTACAAAATCCAGATCACCAAACGGAACTCTTGCTTCCAGTGAGTTTACAGAGATACAGCGATCCGCACGGAGGACATCATACATATGAAGTTCACGGATTCGTTTCTGTGATTCCTCTTGAAAGGCTCTCGCATCCGGTGCAAAGTCCGTATATTTATAACCAAACAATTCATCAGAGATTTCACCGGTCAAAAGGACACGGATATCGGTCTTTTCATGGATTGCCTTACACACCAGATACATACCTATGGATGCACGGATTGTAGTAATATCATAGGTTCCCAACAACTGAATGACTGTTTCCAGTGAAGAAAGTACTTCATCCGATGTCATATAAACCTCTGTATGATCACTTCCAATATAATCTGCCACCTGTCTTGCATATTTTAAGTCAATGGCATCTTCACTCATGCCAATCGCAAAGGTCTTAATCTGTTCGTTACTTTTCTTTGCTGCAATAGCGCACACCAAAGAAGAATCCAATCCGCCGGAAAGCAGGAAGCCTACTTTTGCATCAGCTACAAGACGTTTTTCCACGCCGGCCACAAGCTTATCACGAATACCCTTGCAGACTGTTTCCAAATCATCATGACAAACCGTATCTACTTTAGCAATGTCACAGTAACAGATAAACTGACCGCCCTTATAGTAATGTCCCGGCGGAAACGGCATGATCTTTTCCGTGAGTCCTGTCAGATTTTTCGCTTCACTGGCAAATATCACAGCGCCTTCTTTGTCATATCCATAATATAATGGACGGATTCCTATCGGATCTCTTGCAGCGATAAATTCTCTTGCTTTTCCATCATAAATGATACAGGCAAACTCTGCATCAATCATGCCAAACATGTCTGTACCGTATTCCTGATATAACGGTAAAAGTATCTCACAGTCCGATTCACTTTCAAACGTATAGTTCACTGACAGTTCTTCTTTCAGCTTCTCAAATCCATAAATTTCTCCATTGCAGACCACATAACTGTTCCCATACTTAAATGGCTGCATACCGGATGGAGTCAATCCCATGATCGATAATCTGTGGAATCCAAGAAGACCATCGCCTGTTTCAACCACCCGGCTGTCATCCGGACCTCTTGATATGGTCTTCCCAAATCCTTCCATAAAAACATCAAAAGCAGCACTGCAGCTGCAATAACCCATAATAGAACACATATGAATCCACCTCCGTAAATCTTAGTAATTCAGCATTCTATAGGGCAAGTGCTGTGCTCGCGGTGCCACCTATCTTTTATCTCATTTCCAAACCTTTTCATGGTTCTGCCATTAACGCCTGACCAACGTCGCACCTACTAAGGAAAATCTGTTCGGATTGCAGCTTAAAAAGTGTTATTCATACAGGCTCTGCCGGGTGGCTCTCACTGTTCCACCCTCTCTGTAAGTGATCGCCTGTACTACTTCTCTTTTCTCAAATGCCTTTACAATATTTAGTTTCTGTCCATTCTGATTTTTATTCTACGTCCTGAAGAGCATCAAATCCTTCTTCTCCGGTTCTTATCTTTACAACATTTTCCACATCGTAAACAAAGATTTTACCATCCCCGATATGTCCTGTGTAAAGCGCCTTCTTCGCTGTTTCAATGACTTTACGAACCGGAACTGCGCTGACTACGATATCCACCTGCACTTTGGGAAGGAGGTTTACTTCGACCTGTACGCCTCGATAATACTCCGGTTTTCCTTTCTGCGCACCGCATCCCAAAACATGAGATACTGTCATACCAGTAATACCAAGATTCATCAGGGCATTCTTTAATGTCTCAAATTTAGATTCCTTACATACAATCTCAAGCTTTGTAAACTTCGGAGTACCTTCTTCAAAAGCCGGAACTTTTTTAACCGGGATTGCCTCTGCCATCGGCGTATCGCCCGCCACCATAACCGGCATACCCTCATCCTCCGCTGTCACTGTATCCGGAAGCATTGCAAAACCTGCATATGCTGTTAATAAACCATGTTCAGATACATCAAGTCCCGCAATTTCATCTTCTGCATCAGCACGAAGTCCAATCGTATATTTGATTGTTAAAAATACAATCGTGATGATAATCGCTACATATGCCGCTACAGAAAAAACGCCTGCCGCCTGAACTCCAAGGAAGTGTAAACCGCCTCCATAGAAAAGCCCTGCTTCTGTTGTTACACCTGTCGCAAATAATCCTGTAAGGATTGTTCCGACTGCCCCACATACACCATGAACAGATACAGCGCCAACCGGGTCGTCAATTTTTGCAATCTTATCAAAAAATTCAACGGATAATACAACCAAAACACCACATACAAAACCGATTATGGCTGCACCAGCCGGACTTACTGCATCACAGCCAGCCGTAATACCAACGAGTCCTGCCAATGCTGCATTGTATGTCATGGAAACATCCGGCTTTTTGTATCGAATCCATGTGAAGATTAACGTTGTACAGCAAGCTGCCGCAGCTGCCATATTTGTGTTGAAAAATACTCTTCCTGCCGTTTCCATCAAAGCGTCGCTGTCCATACCTACAGTAGAGGCGCCGTTGAAGCCAAACCAACAGAACCAGAGGATAAATACGCCAAGCGCCGCAAAAGTAAGGTTGTGTCCGAGGATAGCCCGCGGTTTTCCATCTTTACCATATTTTCCAATACGAGGTCCTAACATTTTGGCTCCGATCAATGCGCAGACACCTCCTACCATATGTACGGCTGTAGAACCTGCAAAATCGTGAAAGCCCATCTGTGAAAGCCATCCGCCACCCCAAATCCAGTGTCCCGAAATCGGGTAAATCAAAAGAGAAATTGCTGCAGAATAAATGCAATATGCACTGAATTTTGTTCGCTCAGCCATTCCTCCGGACACGATTGTTGCAGATGTGGCACAAAAAACAGTCTGGAAGATCGCAAATGCCCATAGTGGAACCCCCGCCGGCAAAATGTGATTGTACTCTCCACGAATCAATGGGTCAAAGGTTCCTATGATGGCAGAACCGCTTCCAAACATCAGCCCAAACCCTGCCAGCCAGAAGGCCGGTGTGCCGATGCAGAAATCCATCAGGTTCTTCATCAAAATATTTCCTGTATTCTTTGCCCTGGTAAATCCGGCTTCACACATGGAGAATCCCGCCTGCATGAAGAACACTAACGCTGCCCCAATCAATACCCAGATTGTGTTGACTGCACTGTAAGTCATAAACATTCCTTCTTTCTATATCTTTTTTGCACTCTGAAATCTTCGATTCCATCACTAACGTATCAGATGAACATAAGGACGCCCCATTCCTGCCGGTACGTTATTTTACGCCAAACAGTAAATCGCCATAGGTTGGAAACGGCCAGTATTTCTTTGCTGTCATTATTTCTGCCTCGTCACAGGCAACCCGGAGTTCACCCATCTTACTCAAAACAACATCACGAATCCTATAAGATTCTGCTTCAATGTCCCCGGCATCCTGCAGCTTCATCACTGTTTCTTCCAATTCATCGGCTTTGACCGCAATCTGTTCTTCCAGTCTTGCCAGTTTCTTTAACAGTTCCACTTCATAACTACAAGGAATAGCGGCATCCACTGCTTTTTTCGCTGCTGCTGTATTTGCAAGTTCCAGTACATATGCGCTTACCGCCGGAGCAATCTCTGTCTTTGCCATATCAATCATGGTATTTGCTTCAATCAGCACAGTCTTGCAATAGTTTTCCAGCATGATCTCACATCTTGATTTCAGCTCAGCTTCAGAAAATACCTTATGCCCTGTCAACATCTGTACATTTTTTTCATCCAGCAGATGCGGCATACAATCTGGTGTGGTGCGGTAGTTGAGAAGCCCTCTCTTTTCCGTCGCTTCCTTAATCCATGTATCATCATAACCATTGCCGTTGAAAATGATCTGCTTATGGTCTTTGATCGTCTTTCGGATCATTCCATGCAATGCTTCTTCAAAGTTCTCTGCTTTCTCCAGTCTGTCCGCATAGATCTTCAGGCTTTCTGCAACGGCGCTGTTCAGCATGATATTCGCACATGCAATGCTGTTAGAAGATCCCAGCATACGAAACTCAAATTTATTTCCGGTAAAAGCAAATGGCGATGTGCGGTTGCGGTCTGTCGTATCACGGTTGAATTTCGGGAGCACATCCACACCGAGCTTCATCTGTGCCTTTTTCGTCCCTTCATATGGAGTGTCTGTTTCAATCGCTTCCAATACCGCATTTAATTCATCTCCAAGGAAAATCGATACCACTGCCGGCGGCGCTTCGTTGGCGCCAAGTCTGTGGTCATTTCCTGCTGTCGCAACAGATAGACGAAGCAGATCCTGATAATCGTCTACCGCTTTGATTACTGCACACAGGAATATTAAAAACTGCGCATTTTCATACGGCGTCTCTCCCGGTGATAACAGATTCACGCCGTTATCCGTCGCAAGGGACCAGTTATTATGTTTTCCACTGCCGTTCACTCCGGCAAATGGCTTTTCATGAAGCAGACATACAAGTCCATGCTTTGCCGCCACCTTCTGCATGATTTCCATGGTTAACTGGTTATGGTCTGTCGCAATATTTGTTGTCGTATAAACAGGGGCAAGCTCATGCTGCGCCGGAGCCACTTCATTATGTTCTGTCTTCGCCAGAATTCCCAGCTTCCAAAGTTCTTCATTCAGTTCTTCCATATAAGCGGCAACTCTTGGTTTAATCACACCAAAGTAATGATCGTCCATCTCCTGTCCCTTCGGCGGTTTCGCACCAAAAAGTGTGCGTCCTGTAAATCGAAGATCTTTTCTCTGTTCGTACATTTCCTTTGTAATGA